>Ga0335085_10000892_pt1 | contig 73030 bp, 56 predicted proteins | sample Lox_Sample_45_FD_206712 | JGI IMG/M metagenome (GOLD analysis project Ga0335085, IMG submission 206712) | Soil microbial communities from Loxahatchee National Wildlife Refuge, Florida, United States - Lox_Sample_4.5 | ecosystem: Environmental > Terrestrial > Soil > Wetlands | place: USA... | reverse complement strand
AGTCGGCGCCATCGTGGCCGGCGGCACCGGTTACTACTACCCGCCGGTTTATGGGGTTGGCGTTTACGGGTATCCTGCGTACCACCCGTATCCCTGCACCTACGGCGCGAATCCCTACTACAACACATCCACGGGAGCGTATGGCGCCTATCAAAGCGCCTCCGGACCCTACGGCACGGCCACGCGCAGCGCTTCCTACAATCCCTACACCGGCACGGCCACTCGTACCGGGTCGGTCTCCACGCCCTACGGCAGCGCCGCGGCGGGCCAGGCGTATAACCCCTACACCGGAGCGTACGGGCAGACGAGACAGGGCTCGAACGCCTATGGGTCCTGGGGAAGTTCCACCGTGTCCACCCCCTACGGAAGCGCATCTGCGCAGCACCAGACCAGCGCCTACGGTTCTGAAGGCACAATGCAAACTTCGGCCGGTGGAAAGGCTGCCGCAACCAGCACCGCTTACGGCAATACGGCGGTGGGCAAGAGCGCCAGCGGCGACATGTATGCCGATCACAACGGAAACGTTTACAAGAACACCGGCTCCGGATGGCAAAGCTACAACAACGGAAGCTGGAACAATGTGAACTCTCAGCAGGCCCAGCAGCACGCCCAAAGCTACCAGCAGCAGCATCCGGGCGGCGAGCAGGGAGGCGCCAGCCGCTCGGGCGGATGGGGTGGCGGCGGCTATAACTCATCGGAAATGAACCAGGAATTCCAGAACCGCCAGCGCGGAGAGACGCAGAGCCAGCGATCCGGCTCCTGGGGTGGTGGTGGTCGCAGCTTCGGCGGAGGAGGCAGGCGCCGGTAGCCGTTACCGCCGGGCCATCCTGCCTTTAAAGAGCAGAGAATGGAGTAAGGAAGGGAGAAGCCATGAAACCTCGAATTCTGATCCTCGCGGCGCTGTGCTGCCTGCTGGTGCCGGCGGCATACGCGCAGGACGTGACCACCAACTTCATGCCGGGAACGGATTTTTCCAAGTTCCACACTTACCGCTGGGTGCCCATCGAGGGTGGCGTGCATCCCAACCAGATCGTGGATGCGCAGATCAAGCAGTCCATCGATGCGCAACTGGCTTCCAAGGGACTGGTGAAATCCACCACCGACAAGGCCGACCTTTTCGTCGGCTACCAGGCCGCTGTGGACCAGGAAAAGCAGTGGAACGCATACGGCATGGGTCCGGGCGTGCGGTGGGGTGGAATGGCCACGGCCACCAGTTCCACCATCAGCACTGGAACTCTGGTGCTGGATATGTACGACCCGGTGGCCAAGCAACTGGTCTGGACCGGAAGGGTGAGCAAGACCCTGGACCCAAGCAACAACCAGGAAAAGCGGCAGAAAAACCTGGACAAGGCCATGGCCAAACTACTGAAGAATTTCCCGCCTCAGGCCAAGTGAAGAATCAGCCTGGCCGGTGTCCCGGGTGTCTTCGGCGCTCCCGCTGAGGCGGCCCGCTGCTTCTACGAAGTTTTCTTACGCCTATAGAGCACGTAATTGAAGCGCCCGTGCAGCCAGGCTTCCCGGGTCACGTCGTTTCGCTGGCTGTCCACGGATTCGTCGAGTACGTGCGCATAGTCGCCTCCCAGCCGCGCCAGTTCCTGGAGGATTCGATCGCTGGCCTGCGCCATCACTTCTCGGTAGCAGCGTTCCCACAACTCATCGCGGTGGACCATGGTATTGGCCACGCGCTGGCTGGTGGCCTCCACTAAGTGCTCACCCATAATCTCGGCATCCGGCGGCGGGAGTTCGCGGTGCCAGTAAATCCGTTTTTCTTTGGTCCCATCCGGGCTGCTCATGCGATTTCTCCGCCTCGACTCACACGCCTGCGAATTCGCCGCGATACCGTGACGCCCTTCATGTTGAGGTTGTTGCCGATGTAGCCGAAACGTTCTGTTGCCCATGTGTCCGGGCTGGACCCCAAAGGAAGTGGCGCGCCCGGAGGGATTCGAACCCCCGACCCTCTGCTTAGAAGGAATCCCAGGCGCTATTGCAGGGACTTGGAGGGGGACTAGCGGGACAGGATAGAAAGAACTTAGCTTCGATTCGCAACACCCCATCCAAGCGCCTTTACATGGGTACCCGCTACAATATCCGCTACATTTTCCCACAGCAGAAAATCTCCAAGCAAAAGTCAGCGCGTCTCGCTTCGTGGGACTCGGGAAATCGTTGCTAGGGCGTTCTGTGCGCGTCTGCGCGGCATTCTGGTGCTAGCCGGGAGCCTTCTCGTGGCCGCATGCTTCTGGCTTGTCTCCAGGCGCTTCATTGCCGTCAAAACAGCGTCTTCGCTTGGATGCACGTATCGTGCGGACATGGCAATCGTGCTATGGCCTGCGATCCGGGCGAGGGTCCACACGTTGCAGCCGGACTCGCCCAACCGCGTCAGAAACGTGTGCCGCAGGGTGTAGAGCACGAAGGGACGGCCAGGTTTCTCGTCCCGCTTCGCTGCATCTACAGCCAGGGTCTTGAAAGTGCGGGAATGCTGTTTCTTAATCGTGCTCGGCTCGACGTGGCCGCTGCGGGTTGGCGCGGTCCACACCCAACCCTCTTCTGGTTTTTCGGCGGCCTGCCAGCGGTTCTCCAGAACATTGCGAACGCGGGGAGTAAGAGGCAGCATCCTCCGTGCAGCCGCAGTCTTTCCGTGAGTAACCAGAAGGGAGCCAAACCGCCCGTTAGTCCAACTGATAGCTTCCCAGCGCAGACGGAAGCATTCCTCAGGGCGCAATCCAGTGTCGGCAAGGACTGTCGCAATAGAGGCCAGCGGCTCCGGTGCAGCCCCAAGGTACTTTGCCTCTTCCAAGGGGCTAATCACGCGCTCGCGGTGCCGCTCGCCGCGCAGCAGTTTGATTCTCGGCGCAGCGGGAATCACTCCCCATTCAGCCGCGAGACGTAGCATCCGGCGCAGCACGCGCAGGGATGAATTGACGGAACTGGCCTGCAATTCCTCGGCCTGCCGGTGCGCCGCGAAGTCTGCCGCGTGCTCGCTGGTGACCTCGTCTAGCTTCCTACCCGCCAGCGGCAAATAAGCCGAGAGCGCCCGCAAGTTTGTGCGATACCACCCTTTCCAAGTCTTCGGAGAGTTTTCTTCAAAGGTGGCCTTTGCCCATGGCTCGAATCGCTTCTCGATGAATTCCGCAACGGTGGGGATCGGTTTCTTCTCGCGGAACCCTACCTCGCCCTTTGCGAGGGATGTCCTGTGCGCCGCTTCCATGTTTTTTGCCAGTTGGCGATTGCTCTGTTTAGTGCTCTCTTGGACGTGCTCGCCGTTGAATACGAAGTGGTACCAATAAAACTTCCCTCTCTTGAAGATTGCCATTAGCGTTTCCCTCCCTTGAGTCTTTTCTTGTTTCGCGCTTCTCGCCACTGCTCGCCGTGTTTTGCCCACCACCGACGCTTGGCGAGCAGGGCCGCGCAATCGCTATTGCAATAAACTTGGTCCTTGCGACGTGCGATGAATCGCGGCGCGGGGCAATCTGGGTTCTGGCAGGTGCGGAGATCGCCGACGCTATGGAATGCGAGCAGGGTGCAGAAATACTGCCAAAGCGTTTGCGCACTCAGGAGAATGTAGGGTTTTGGGCCGAGATGGTAGATGTAGTCCAGTTCGAGTCCCGGATGACAAAACTCCGGCGAGTTGTCAACTTCCGAAGAGAGTAGGCCCCACAGGTCATGCCTGACAACGTCCCAACCGGCCCCGTCTTTGTTCCAGTCCCAGTGCTCTCGGAACTCTTTCTGTAGCTCGACCCAAGAAGCCACCTTGAACGAGAAGGCCCCTCCCGGATAGCCGGGTTCCCATCTGCGATACTTGCCGGTTGGATCGAGCAATCCGTACTTCCGTGTAAATTCCAAGACGCCTTCTGGCGTCGCTGGCCAATTCACAAAAATCTTGTGGGGAGGCTCGCGGAGCGTAGCGAAATCAAGCTCCTCCTTCCCCAGTTCGCCGCATATCTGAGTGGATTTCCTCCCCTTGAGATCGGCACGGATCGGCAATCGTGCTAGATGGTGATTGAGGCCCGCCTCTGCTAGATATGTGAACATTGTTGACCACTCTAGCAGGATTTTCGTAGCATTCAAGAAGATAGTTTCGGAGACGGAGGGACTTGCAATGAATGACTTGTTTTCGATTGGAGATGCTGCCGAGAAGCTCGCTATCTCAGCCTGGACCATTCGCGCTCACCTGAAACGGGGCGCGATTAAACCTGTTCGAGTCGGTAGGCGAGTGCTCATTCCGCAGAAAGAAATCGAGCGCCTGGCAAGTGAGGGGCTTCCCTCGCTTAGCCGAGCCGTTGCGCAGTCGGGGAACTGAAAAGGTTCGCGTAATTGGGCCATGCCACCCAAGGCAGCGATGGCGAGTGACGGCCTGCCCGAAAAGGTGGACGGTGTCCCTGACCTGGTATGGGCGAAGAAGCACGTCTCCATAACACGGGCCGCTGACTTGCTTGGGCTGGAGATCGTAGGAAAGTACATTCGCTGCTGGCGAACGGAAAATCACCAGCATGCGGATCGCGCGCCGAGTGTCGGCATTCACCACAAGCGCAACCGGGTGAAGTGCTTCGTTTGCGACCCGCTGTGGCTCAGTGTCGTTGACCTAGTGCAGTCCTGCCTAAATCTGGACACCTACGCCGCGTTGAAGTGGCTTGATGCACGATTTGAAATTCCTCGTCTTCCACGCGGGAAGCATCTCTGCGAAAAATCAAAGGGGAGCGCACCTTATCGTGTCGGCACAAGTGGCAGCCGACTGGAAGCGGTCGTGCGATCTGGAGTCTGGGGAGGAATGAGCACAGCCGAGGTACGCGTTCTGATGGTGCTGTACATATTCACCGACTCGGAGACGGGACTGGCGACCCTCAGCTACGCGGCCCTGAAAAGGTACTCCGGCCTGAAGAGTGACGCTTCTGTGCGGAAGGCAATCGTGCGGCTGGGAAATCTTCACCTCCTTGAGGTAATTCCTACACGCGAAGAGGACGGACTCCCAGGAGTAAACCGCTATAGGCTCACGCTCGAAGACGCGCGGTTTTTGGCTCACCTAAACGACGCTTACAAAAGAACTCGGCAGGAAATTGAAGCCCAGCGTTGCTTCCGCGCAGAGGCAAAACGAGAACGACGCGCCCGCATCTCTCAGAGGGGAGCACGTGCTCTATACCGGTTCAAACTCTCTACACCCAGTGAAGTGCGTTCCGGTTTGCTTCTTCACCTAGATGTAGTAGCAAACCCGCACGGCTCGGGACGTTTCTGTTCCTGCGAAGCGGGACAGCGCCAGAAGTTTCCCAATGGTCGGCCACAATAGGCATGCGACTCGATCCGATAACACAATCGACTGGCACGCCGTAAGAGGTCGTACGTGACAGGCGCACTTCTTAGAGTAAGAAGAGGCTAACAGCCACAGATAAGATGTTTACAAAGTTAATAATTGTTCTGATTAGGCGAGAACTGACTCTGCGGTCCATTCATGGTCACGGAGCTGAGCGCGGAAACTCTTGATGTGTTCCACACCAGGGATCGCAGACAACCATTCCGCAAGGTTTGTGCCCAAGAACTCCCTCAAATCATCATCTTCGGACAGAATGCAGTAGAACAATCGAATCAGCTTATCCGCACTAGGAGCGGGCGGATTGTCCCCATTTTCCCAGCGCGAAGCCTGCTCCGCAGTAACACCGATAATTTTTGCAAACTCGTTCGACTTTTTTCTGAGTCGCTTCCGCAGGAACCTAATCTCATCGCCTGTCAGGGCGGGTTCCTTTTGGACTACAGTCCTCGCAATCTTAACCATTAGCTCGTTTAGCGCAGGGATATCGGCCGCCTGTTTGCCACACTCTCCGCAGACATAGTAATCGATGCCCGCCAAATAGACGTTCGGCAATCCGGAACCAACAAAATGATACGGATGTTCGAACGTGGCGGTCCTTTTTTGCGCTCGATCTCTGCACTCGTGCGCAGCCGTTTCTTTAATCACCATTTCGTGACAACCTCGAATCTTAAATTTACAGAGTCCACTTCGATCACCAGATGCAGTTCATCCCCCTCGATATCTACGGTCCTAATCTGATACCGCCAACAACGAGAGCCTTCGACAAAGCGAGGCTCTGCGCAACGAACCCAATCATCGCGCTGGAGGCCCCAGAGGATATCATCCGGGGAAATATTGCGGTGGGCGCGTTCGACCTCGGAATGGAAGGTTTCCCCATAGTAACCTCGCTCGCAGGCGCGGATGACGAACTCTCGGAGCTGTTGGTCGTTCAAGCATGGGGGAGGTTGGGCTGGTCTCGGAGTTGACATTATATCAAGTCCTTGCTAGAGTCAAGGAGAATCTTTGGTGGCCTAGTAGCCGTTAAGCTACTTCAACGTGCGGTTATGTGCAAGGGGATTTTGTTCTAGGCACGGGTCAGGCACGGAACGGGAGTGAACGAGAACGGAGTTGACACGAAGCACGCTTATCTGTTATCGTTCTGTGCGTTATGGCAGAGAAACTAACCAAAGCCGATCTTCGGGACGACCTCGCCAAAGCTGAGCAAGAATTACAAGAGCTTCTGGCGCGAGCCGATTCGCTTAACGAATGGATCACGGCGACCAAAAAGCTCTGCGGCAAGCTTACCCGCTCCCCAGACCAGCAGCCTCTAGCATTTGTGCCTCGCCGTCGAACCAAAGCGATTGAACTAATCAATCGAGTTTCAGAGGTTTTACGCGATTCTGGCAAACCTCTGCACGTCAATGCAATCGCTGCGGAGCTATCCAAGCGAGGGTATCCCGTGGTCGCGAAGAATCCAACTGCGACCCTGGCAGTCGCGCTAGGACGCAGGCCTGAGTATTTCACTAGGGTTGGGCCTAATACCTTCGACCTTGTGAAGAAGGAGGCAAAGGCGGCGGGGTAGAAATTAAAAGGCCCGCCGCAGCAACGGCGGGCCGCACCTCTTGTAATCAGCAAGAGGCAGTAACTTTCGAGGCCTAAAGAATAGCGTCCCTCCGCCAAAAAGTCAAGCCTGAACTGTAACGGTGTTGTCTCCGACCGAGTGGCCCGAGTGGTCGAAGGGCACCCCTCAGCAAGGGGGAGCGGCCTAATCAGCCGCCGCGTGGGTTCGAATCCCTCCTCGGTCTCCAGCTTAGCGGCCCCGTGGCAGAGTGGTTTAATGCGCCGGACTTCTAATCCGGTGAGACGTGTTCACGCACGTCCCGTAGGTCCGAATCCTACTGGGGCCGCCAAACGCTGTTATGATGCCCTTATGAGGGATAAGTTGCAAGTTTCAAAGGCGAGGTTTGACGCGCTTCTATCAAGCGCTTTCCGCGCCAAGCCAGTCCCGCGCACGTCGATATGAGTGAGCAGCAAGCGCAACCCAAAGACTCGGAAGCTCGCAATACCTTGAGGGTTCGTACGGCAGAATTTCCCACTTTGCCCGTAAGCTGCAAGTCGCTTCCCGCCATCGCTGCGCGAATCCCGAACCAACCAGGACCGCTTGCCTGTTTTGCACAGAGGCGCTACCAACAGAAACTGAGTTCCCGAGTCGGTGAGATCAGTGGAGGAAACAGTGGAAACGAGCAAGCGTAGGGGCATTCACAATCTGCGCCCGTGGCAGCCCGGCTGTCCCTCGCCAAACCCCGGCGGCAGGCCCAGGAAAACTCCGCTAACTGACCTGCTGCGGGAGGCTTGTGACGACCCGAAAGAAGCGCTGGCAATCATCGGCGGAATTCTCAGCGCGGCGAAGAGAAAGAACGCAAAGTGTGCCAGCGCAACAGTCGCAGCCTTCCGGGAGATTGCTGATAGGGTTGACGGCCCTGTAGTGCAGCGGACCGAATCGGCGAGCGTAAACCTTCAGATCAGCCTGTCAGAGGCCGCCAGCGCAGAAGAGACGCTGCGGCTTCTGAAGGCGGCGGAGGCCGAGCCGGCAAGTTGGGAGGTTGAACCGTGAAGACGACGCGGCCTGTCTCCATTGGACGCCATCGGCGCAACTGCACGATCTGCGCGAACGAGCAGCGGGAGGAGATCGAGCGCGACTTTATCAACTGGACTGGTGCGACGGCAATTGCGAGAGACTACGGTCTTGCGGACCGAACTAGCGTTTACCGGCACGCGCATGCTTACGGCCTATTTGCAAAGCGGCAGCGAAACATTCGGGCCGCGCTCGAAAAGATCATCGAAAAGGCCGGAGAGGTGGAAGTCACCTCGGCTGCGGTTGTGGCGGCTGTGCAAGCCTACGCCAAAATCAACGCGCAAGGGCAGTGGGTTGACCGCGGCGAGCACGTCAGCCTAAATGACCTCTTCGCGCGGATGAGTCGGGAGGAGCTGCAAACCTACGCCACGGAAGGCACTTTGCCGGACTGGTTCGCGCAGACAGTAACCGCAACACAAGGGGGCAGTCCCGATGCGGAAAACAGCGATTAAACCGCGAGAATCGCTCCCCCTGACCGCAACGCCAAGGCCGGGAGACTTTCCCGTCGGCTCACTGAAATCGAGGGCGGCGGCGCGAGCAATGCTTGACCATGCCGAGGCCGGGCGGGAGCGCCTCGAAATTGTCTGCCGCATTCCCGAACCAGCGTGGGACCGAGACGAAGGCGAAGGCCCCGCCGAGGACTGGAATAAACAAATCCGAGTCAGCGAGTGGAGTGAATGGCCAAATGGAACGCTTCTTCGTTGGGTCTATGTCCCGACGGGGATGGAGTGGCCGCCAAAGGACCCGGCAAGCCGTGTTGAAATTACAAAGGGGGACCTTGGCTTCCCCTCGGCGCGGGCGGTGGAATTGCCGCCAGCAGAGCCGGAAAAGGATTAAGCCGTTGGAACACGCGGGGAGCCGCCCTCAGCGGTACCGCGAGCAGTCAGAATCCTCCGCATGAGCGACAGACGTACACGGAGCCTGTGCGGTCCATGAAAAGGTCTTCCGTTCCACGGCCACAGTTGGCACAGCGTTGAGGACGGAGATTAACCCGCTCCCGCAATTCTCTGATTCCTTTGGATAGGGTGTGAGGTGGGTGGATAGCTTTGCTCGGCCTGTCCGCCTCGAAGAGCAGCGCAATTTGCAGGACGGCGCGAGCGGTGCGGCGCTTGTCGTAGGTGTGTCTTCTCTCGCGTCGCAGGCGAGGATACCAGCCCTGAGCCTCAGATTCCTCGCGGAGAGCCTCCCTCAGCCCCCAGGACCGCCCTAACGCACGTCCTAGATTGCGAGCGTAGCTCCTCCCGAATCCGGCTTCCCTGAGAGCACGGACGCCCGAATATCCGCTGAGAAGAAGCCGAGCAGCCGCTCTCTGGCGAGGAGTCACTACTCTCCGTGGTGCCATGCGCTATTTGTATCAGGTCTGAAGCGGGTAGGAAAATGCACGGCGTGGCGAGCCCCACTCCGCCCCGGTTCTAATCCTTGACCTTGCAGGACAGCCACGTACCCTCTCCAGATTCCGTGCGCTGGCAGTTCCAGGTGATTGTTAGGAGGCCATTCATCGGTCCCCAAAACCTGACCTTCAAGTCGTGGTAATCGCCGCTTGCGTCGCACTCTAAGGACGTGATCTCGCGCTCCGGCCCCAGGGTCTTGTGACCGGGGATGGAGGAGAAGTCAAGCGCGCCCTGCGAGGGCGCGCGGGGCGACCAGCAAGTCTTGAACTCTCCGGGAATCCACGCGAGCGGGCTGAGTCGAACGGAGACAACCTTGTCATGGGAAACCCAGCCCGTGTTGTCAATCCTTTCAGAGATGTTTTCAAACATCTGCTTGAGATCTCGGGGCGCTTGCACTAGCAACCACATGAAGAATATGCAGCCAATAATGAGGATGCCATACCCCAAAGCACTGCGTAGGGGTTCCTTCGACGGCGCTTGCGGCGATGATTCGTGCGTTGAACGAAATTTCGCTTCGGAAATCGCTGGAGACCCTGGCGAAGTCCGCGTGGCCTCCAACACCGTCTCATGGGCTTCTCGGCTCATCGGGTGGTTCAAAACGCGAGCCGTATTGCGTCGAGCGAACACCCATGCAAGCCACGTGAGAGGTCCAAATACGATGAGGTTTATGAGGTAATCTTGCGGCGGCGGAGCGGGAAGTCCATTTGGAGTGTAGAGACAACTCGGAGCAATTAGCGGCCACCATGCGAACTTCAGCCCCAGCCAGAGCACTAATGCAACGGCATTGTTGGCAGCGATTACGAGAGCCAAGACGCCTAGGAACGCGATGAACGCCTTCCAAGTAGTCCTCGGCATTGTCTTCTTACCTCCGCCGCAGTGTTCCCGCCCGCGACTTGCCGATGTCTAAGCTAGCATGCTCTCCAAGTCACGGCGAGCGTCAGGTTGTGCTTGCTCTTCAAGAAACATCTGTTTTGTGAAAGGCTCAGACAAAAGAAAACCCGCCTGCAAACACGAGGCTTACAGGCGGGTTTCTACGCGGGATTTATGAAAGGCTTTGAGCCGCTTGGTAGACCTTCCCGACACTGACGCCTAGCTCTCGCGCGATCTGCGGCCAGGATTGACCGGACGCCCGCAGGGAGGCAATTCTCGCGGTATCGACGGAGACGGGCGGGCGTCCGAGCCGCTTACCCTTGGCGCGGGCATTGCGCAGTCCGGCCCGGACTCGCTCGGCAATCAGGGACCGTTCTAGCTCGGCCACTGCGCCCAACACGGTGAAGATCATCCGGCCAGCAGGCGTGGTGGTATCTACCTGCTCGCTTAGGCTGACGAAAGCGATTCCCAGGGCGTTGAAGGTTTCGAGCGCCCGGAGAAGATGCGACACGCTCCGGGCGAAGCGGTCAAACTTCCAGACGATTACCGCGTCGAAGCGCCGCTTGTGGGCATCGGCCATGAGCCGGTTTAGCTCGGGCCGGGAATCCTTCGCCCCGCTGATTCCTTCGTCGAGGTATTCACCGGAGACTTGCCACCCGCGAGCCTCGCACAGTTGCCGAAGCTCGCGGGTCTGCAAGCCGATGTCCTGGCCGTGGTTTGACGTGCTGATACGTCCATAGATGGCGGCTCGCATGGCTCACGCTCCCATTAGCTCTACCTCAAGGCGCATAAGAGTCTCGCGGACATTGTTGCGAGACTCGGCCACGAGCCGCTTGAGGTTTGGGCAATTCCCGTTTCCGCCCTCAGCGTGCCAGATTCGCTCCAGGTGTTCGCAGATGGCGTCCGACATGCCATAGCTCGAAAATTCGAGCACGCGGCATCGGCTGAGGAATCGTGCTTCGAGCCTATCGGTCTGGTTCGCGGTAAAAATCCAGATTGTGTTTGGCACCGGCTCACTAGAATCCAGTTTGGAGAGCAGGTACTTTTGCGCCGCGTCCGACATGGCGTCCGCTTCGTCGCAGACCACGACATGGAATCCGCCAGAGAGCGGGACGTAATGGCACCGGCGCACGGTATCTTCGAGGGTGTCGAGCTTGCATTGCTGCGAGCCGATATGATGCGTCTCCGCGCCTAGCTCGGCGGCCAGCGCCAGAGCCATGCTGGTTTTGCCCACGCCCGGCGGCCCGACGAAGAGCCACGCGGACGGGTAGGGATGCGCGGCCAGTTTCGAGAGAATCCGGCGCTGTTTTTCCAGCCCGGCAAACTCCGCGATGCGTTGTGGCCGGTACTTCTCGGCGAGCGGCTGAGGGAAAGCAAAAGTGGGGGTGCTCACTGCGCACCCCCGTTGCCCACTTCCGGCAGAGCCTTGCCGAGAATGTAGTCAGCCGCTTTCTGTGCCTGCGATGCTGCGAATACCACCATGCGGGAATCCGCCTTGAGTACGTTGACCCACGATTGCAGGTAGGACGCGGAGTTAGCGAGCGTGCGCTGTTCGATTCCCGCGACGCCCGAGAGCATGGCCGCGCCCATTTCCGCGACTAGCTCTTCTTTCGAGTAGGACTCAGAGCCGAACGTGTTTAGCTTTTCGATTCCTTCACGCCCGATGCGGCTGGCGTGGCCGGTCGAATGCGTTAGCTCGTGGAAAAACGTGGAGTAGTAGGACTCGGCAGACTCAAACGTGTTCCGCGCGGGCATGCCCACGCTATCGGTGGATGGCCGATACCACGCGCGGGCGTCTTGCTCGTAACCCGGAGGATTCGGCATTGCGGCCACGATGCGCTCGCATTCGGCAATGGGATTCACAACGCGGCCCGTACCCGGCGCAGGAATGCCTTCGCATTGCTCCACGTTGAAGACTGTGTAGTAGCGCAGCAGGATTGACTTCTTCTCGACAGTCTCTCCCGCCGCGTCTTCCACTTCGCGCGTGCCGATCTTCCAGAAGACAACCTTGCTGCCATGCTCTCCCTTGCGGACGTAGCCACCGCGTTCCGTGGCCTGCTTGTACGTCAGCCAGTAGGGAGAGCCGTACCCCGAGCTAGCGAGCAGGAATACGTTGATTCCGCGATATTCCTTCCCGCTGACAAGGTTTTTCGGAAGCTGGTTAGTCCATGGCCTGTGCCACGGCGCTACGCCCGCTTCCAATTGCTTGAGGATTTGCTCGGTAACGATCTGATAGACGGAAGAGTGTTGCGGTAGACTTGCAGTAGCTTGCATGGGAGCTTATCCCTCCTATGTGAGTTAGGGCTTGTCGGCTGTTGACGCAGACGGCAGGCCCGCTTTGTTTCTAGAGCCGTTCCTTTCGCAATCCTTCCGAGATGTACACGCGAATAAGCTGGGCGACGTTCAGGCCCTTGAGTGCCGCAACCTTGGCCAGCTTGCTCACTTGTTCCTCTAGCAGAAAGATTGTGGTGCGCTTCATAGCCAATATATACACTGAGTGTATATCTTTGTCAAGCGAAATCGACGGCCTGCCCCGAAATAAATCTGTGGCCGGGTCCCTCAGACATAGGAATGTCATGCAGAGCCCTAGTGGTAGGCATTTGGATGGGCGTTTGAGTAAGGCCCCACTTAGGCCCCTCTCATGCCCTACTCATGCCTCAATAAGGCCCCAAAATCCCTCAATCTACCAACTGCCGCGTTTCTCGTAGGTGCGCTAAGTGCTTTATTTTCAGTACCCGGATCAAGAATAGGGCGTCAAAAGGACATCTCGCGCGACGCGCTAGATATCTTGAATTGTAAGTACAGCGGTCGCAAAGCCGCACTGCGGACCCACATCGCACTCTGCCCAAAGCTTCAGCCGCGCCCGGTAAACTCGCGTGGCAAAGGCTTTCACAAATGCCTGCTCGGGCCGCCCCCGCAAGTGATTGATTCCGCGTGGCCGGTTTTGCCCGCTCCGAGCCGTCATAAAACACTAGATTGCTGAAAGGTTGTCTTTCCGGTTTTTCGCATGAGCCTATTCTCGCGTCGTGAGATCGTTCTAAAATCTACGTGGAATTACCGCTGATTCTCGATGGATTTCTCGCGCGACCGCGAACGAGGCAAAGGCTAGCTTGAAGGGAATGAAATCCGCCACCCTATTGCGGCAAGCCGCTGGAATGAACCGGCTCACCCCCTCGGAAACCTCCTGGCCTCGAAGCCGGGGCAATTGCTCTTAGCGCAGGCGAGCGATCCCACTCCGAAATCTTGACACCCCCGGCCTTCATTCGAGAACACCCCCCGGCTTCAAGACAGGCAGGAGGGCTATTTTGATAAAAGGGGCGGGAATTGCGGGGCGCTGATACCGCAACTTCCAACAACGCCGTTTGTGGACAGTGAAGGGCCAGATGTCCGATTATGCGACTTACTAGGTGTTAGTGGCGGTCCCGAAGTATCGGTGATACGGGATAACCTACTGGAGGCTATGAAATGATGGAACCGACTGCAGAAGGGTCGCCGCGTTTCAAGGCCAGAATTGCCGGTGCCTTTTATTTGCTGAACATACTGACGGGAGCACTCGCCCTCTTTGTGAGCGGCGGGTTGAGTTTCGCAGCCATCCTCGTCGCGGCATTGTGCTACATCGTTGTGACGCTGCTCTTCTATGGCATCTTTAAGCCGGTGAACAGGAGCCTCTCTTTGGTCGCAGCGTTCTTCAGCCTCGTGGGATGTGCCATTAGCGCTCTCAGCCCCTTTCATTTCGTCCCCGCCCAGATCAACCCCTTGGTGTTTTTCGGATTCTATTGCCTCCTGATCGGCTACCTCATTTTCAGGGCGACCTTCCTGCCACGAATTCTGGGTGCGCTGATGGCGATTGGCGGCTTGGGCTGGCTGACCTTTCTGTCACCGCCGCTCGCAAACTCTCTGTCACCCTACAATCTAGCCCCCGGCATCCTCGGGGAAGGAGCGCTGACCCTGTGGCTGCTCGTGATGGGTGTGAACGTCGAACGGTGGAAGGAGCAGGCCAGCGCCGCGGTCGAGTGACGAACCACCCGAAGGAATCAACATGCCTGGCAAACGACGAAGCCGGACAAGTGACACCTTACGTCCCAGAAGTCGCGTTGTGGGAAGTTAAGTTCTCCGCCCGATCCTGGGGGACGAAAAGGGCGCGATTGCCCTCCCGAACAGGGCAATGCTAGGCTCTCCGGGCCGTGGCAGCCAAGCAGACAAAGGGTCAGCCGGAAATCCACCTCGGCACATCTGCCTTCACGGCTGCAGGCTGGGAGGGCACGTTTTACCCCGAAGGGCTAAAGCCTGCCGAGTATCTGTCCTATTACGCGGAGCAGTTCGACACCGTGGAAATTGACAGCACCTATTACCGCAGCCCGTCCGAATCCACGGTGCGCGGCTGGGAGCAAAAGACCCCGCCCGGGTTTCTGTTCGCGGCGAAGGTTCCGCAGACCGTAACTCACGAAAAGGTTCTGGTGGACTGCGACAGGGATTTTCGGGAATTCGTGGAACGCATGCAATTACTCGGCCCGAAGCTCGGGGTGCTTCTGCTTCAGTTCCCCTATTTCAACAGAAAAGCGTTTGCGTCGGTGGATGCGTTCCTTGCGCGGCTGGCTCCGTTCGTGAAAAAGCTGCCCGGAGAGGTGCGCTTCGCCCTGGAGGTCCGCAACAAGACGTGGCTCACGCCGAAGTTGTACGGCACGCTTCGTGAGTGTGGCGTCGCACTGGTGCTGACCGACCATCCCTGGATGCCGAGGCCATCCGAGATTTTCTCCGCTGGCGACCCGCTGACCGCTGACTTCGCCTACATCCGCTGGCTCGGGGATCGCAAGGGGATCGAGCTACAAACGAAGACGTGGGATAAGACGATTGTAGACCGCCGCACTGAACTGGCCGAGTGGGTGAACGTGTGCTGGAAGATTTCGGGGCGGGGTGTGCCGATCTTCGCCTACGCCAACAATCACTACGCTGGCCACGCACCTGCAACGGTCAAACTGTTTCAGAAATTGTGGGAGAAGTCGCGGTAGAATCTGGCTCCCGCCTCTGCCCAGCATTCAAACCTACATGCGAGGTGTTCCGATGGATGAAGGGCGGAAGTACGCGATTCTCTTTGCGGCGACGATACTGTGTGCGCGGAAGTTGACAGCGATGGAACCCGACAAACCAAACCTCGGCAAGGAATACATCGTGGAGTGTGCAATCAGGGACGCGGCACTCATCCTTGAAAAGATCGACAAGCGTTGGCCTACGAACTGAGAGCCTCAGGGGTGTGACGCGTTCACCCGCTCACTCCATCCAAGAGCATCCGCGCCAGTGCCTAAGAGAGTTTCCGAGTGCCTCTCGACCTTCGCGTCCGGCTACTTTCCAGTCAAGTCGGCAATAACCCCACGCTGAAGGTCACTGAGACTGTGATACTCTCCCCTCAATCCGCGATGAGCGGAGGAGGACGTTTGGCGTCGCCCGGCCGCCTGTACGAGGGCCGGTTTTCTTCTTACGGGAGCCACTTTGTACCCCAGCCTGGGATCGTCCCGTCGTTCGGGTTCTTGAGATATTTGTTCTTTTTCAGGACTTCCAGGATTTTCTTGCTAAACGTAGCAGTCATTTCAGTTTTCGTCTTTTCGCAGATGAGACCCCGGCAGGTGGGATTGGCAAGCAAGTCGGCCAATTGCAAGCCAGCAACATTTGCAGTCTTAGGCTGAATTTTGATTTCGCGGCTCGTTAGTCGGTCCTGAAAAGCCTTTGCATTCACATAATCCGTCCCGCATCTGAAAACGTACTGATAAGCTCTCTCAAGTTGCATGTTCTCTTTCTTGCCTCGCGACTCTACCAAGACGTCACCCACTTGCCTGACTCTACCGAGCCACATGACATATCGCTCTAGAAGCACAGTAAGACAGTAATGGTACGGATGGAACCGCCACACGGCATACTTGCGTTTATGCTCCTGTTTGTCGATCACGACGGTGAATACGCGGTAAGACGCCGTGGTGAGCAGTTCCAACAGAAGCCTGCCAAATCGCTCCTTCACTTCTCGGTTTTGTAATGCGTCAAACGGTTGAATACCCAGCAGGATATGTCTGCGGTGCAAGACGATTTCAGTTCTGCCAAAGACCTGTTGCTTCAAATCACTCAGAGCCCGTGCAAATTCTCCAGACTCGTAGGCCAAGCGCATGATCACTCCAGTGAGACCCAGATAGCGTTCATTGGGGTCGTCTGAAGATTTCAGATCGTGGTGGCCAACCTCGTCGATAAACACACGGAACATAGTTGAATTCCGACAGCATACCTGCATTCGCCATTTCCGGTGAAGTACACTTCAGCACAGCCCTTTCCGAGGGAAGCACTCTCTATTAGTATCTGGCTTGAATCGTTGAAGGAACCCCCTATCGGTGGCACACTGTTGCCCAATGTCATCTGATCTAACTTTTATTACGAATGAATCAGGCAAGAGCCTTCGAGACCGTCTCAGTGTTCTGGTCGGTAGCAACACCCGCTATTTCGACTGCCTAGTCGGATACTTTTTCATCAGCGGGTTTTATAAGCTCTATCCAGACTTGGGGAAGGTGGAGAAGATTCGCATCCTGGTTGGCCTTCAGACTGACCGCAAAGCATATGAACTTCTGGAAAGAGCGAAAGCGCAGGGCGATTTGCCTCTGAAATCTCACGCTTCTGCTAAAGAACAGGTCGGCAAGGATGTACTAGAGGAACTGGACAAATGTGCGGACAGCGCCGAGATCGAAACGGGCATCGACAAGTTCATCCAGTGGGTCCGGTCCGGAAAGCTTGAAATCAGGGCGCACGCCGCTGAAAACCTGCACGCGAAAGTCTACATCATAACGTTCGCCGAAGGGGACAGGGACAAAGGCCGAGTCATCACAGGTTCGAGCAACCTGACCCAATCGGGACTTCAAGACAATCTAGAATTCAATGTTGAGCTGAAAAACCGGGCAGACTACGACTTTGCGTTCAATAAGTTCAATGAGCTGTGGGCACAGGCCGTGGATGTTTCGAAGCCCTACGAAGATACTGTGGTGAACCGTTCGCCATTTGCCCAGTTCACTCCGTACGAGCTATACCTCAAATTCCTATACGAGTATTTCAGGCGCGAACTAAACCGGCCCGATGAACTGCAAGATGCCTATGTACCAGAGGGGTTCAAAAGGCTCAAGTATCAGGAAGAGGCAGTCCTCAACGCCAGCAAAGTGCTCGAAGAGTACGGCGGCCTGTTCCTATCTGACGTAGTCGGGCTTGGCAAGACTTACATGTCAGCACTGCTCGCGCAGCAGCTCGAAGGGCGATCACTTGTCCTCGCCCCTCCGCATCTATTAGATAAGCATAATCCGGGGTCGTGGCCCAATGTTTTTGGCGCTTTCCGGGTCCCGCAGACCGACTTTGAGTCGATTGGAAAACTCGAAGACCTGCTGGAACGCGATGTCTCCAGATACGCAAACGTCTTTATCGATGAGTCTCATCGTTTTCGGACCGAAACGAACCGCACTTATGAAATGCTCGCGCAGATCTGCCGGGGCAAACGCGTCATCTTGGTATCAGCCACGCCGCTCAACAACACGCCGAGAGATATTCTGAGTCAGATCAAGCTGTTCCAGAATGGAAAGAACAGCACTATCCCAAACGTCCGCAATCTGGAAGCGTTTTTCACGCGACTTGAAAAGAACTTGAAAGGTCTCGACCGGCAGAGCAACCGCGACCAATACTTCAGGACAGTGCAAGGCAACGCCAAGGCGACCCGCGAACAGATTCTCAAGTTCCTGATGATTCGCCGAACCAGAAACGAAATCCTAAAGTACTATGGCGATGACTTGAGACTCCAGGGCCTGAAATTCCCCGAAGTTGCCGATCCACAGCCCCTCTTTTACAAGTTCAGCGAGACTGAGAACGAAATCTTCACGGAAACAATTCGCCTTCTGGCACTGGAATTTAAGTATGCCCGATACAAACCTTTGACCTACTACGAGGGCGAAATCGAGGAACAGGAGCGCCAGAGCCAGCGCAACCTAGCCAGGTTCATGAAAATCCTGTTGATCAAGCGCCTTGAGAGCAGCTTCCATGCGTTTCGCCTATCCCTTGGACGCTTTGTTCGGTCATACGAACGCATGATCGAGGAATTCAACAAAGGCTTCGTCTACATCAGCAAAAAACACATCAACACAGTCTTCGACCTGCTAGAGGAAGATAACCATGAGGCCATTGAGCGACTGCTGGAAGCAGACAAGGCCGAGCGCCTTTCGGCGAAAGACTTTGGCGCTGGGTTCATTCGAGACCTGGAGGCCGACCGGGCAATTCTGTATAAGATTCGCGATCTCTGGGAGCAAATTAAACGAGACCCTAAATGGGAAGCGCTTCGTGACACTTTGCAGGGCGACCGAAAGCTGAAAGCAAGCAAGCTCATCCTTTTCACTGAGTCGAAAGAAACCGCTGAGTACCTCGCCAAGCAAATTGCCGCTGAAGTTGAACGCAGCGTACTGCTTTTCACGGGCGATTCCGACGAGTCTGTCCGCAAAGAGGTGATAGCCAATTTCGATGCAAATGCTTTCCACCCTAAAGATGAATTCCGAGTCCTTGTTTCGACTGAGGTGCTTTCCGAAGGTGTAAACCTTCATCGGTCGAACATCGTGATCAATTACGATATTCCATGGAACCCGACCCGGCTTATCCAGCGCGTGGGAAGAGTCAACCGCGTGGACACCAAGTTTGACACCATTTTCACCTACAATTTTTTCCCGACTAAGGAGAGCAACGACCTAATTAAGCTTAAAGAGGCTGCCGAAGCCAAGATTCACGCCTTCATCGAAATGCTTGGCGCAGACGCCCGGCTTCTCACAGAGGGCGAAGAGATCAAGTCGCACGACCTTTTCGCAAAGTTGACTTCAAAGAAGACCATTACGGGGGAGGACGATCAAGAAGAGAGCGAACTGGAATTCCTCACAGAAATTCGGGATGTGCGAGACAGGCATCCCGAACTCTTTGCTCGAATCAAGCGGCTGCCCAGGAAAGCTCGCTCGACCAGGATGGTACGCCCAGAAACAGTTCCGGGCGTGGCAGGCTTCCCGTCGCTTGTTACGTACTTTAGACAGGGAAAACTCGACAAGTTCTTTTTAGCGCAGCCGGGCAGCTCGGAACCCTTTGAACTCGACTTCTTTGTATCTGCGCGATCTCTCAGGCCAGCCGATCACTCCGAATCTCGCGCAACTATTCACCGTGACTTCTACACCTTGCTCGACAAGAACAAGTCAGCATTTGAAGCGGCCACGAGCCAGGAACTGGACGACGCAACTCCCAAGCACAAGGGGAGCGCGAACGACACTTATATCTTGAAGCGGCTCAAGGCGAAAGACATAAGCCTTTACCACGGCTTTACTGAAGACGATGAAACTTACATCCAACAAGTGATCCAGCTTCTTATCGACGGCGCACTCCCGCGCCCCACCACCAAAAAAGTTGCAGCCGCCCTAAAGAACGAGATCGCACCACTAAAGGTCTTAGCCATTTTGCGACGAGACATTCCCTCACAGTTTTTTCAGGCGACGCGCGCTCAGGCGGACCCGCAAACACTCAGCCCACGGGAAGTCATTCTTTCTTCGTATTTGCTTGAGGAAAAATGAATCCCGATCAAGCCCGCACCCTAATCAGTCAGACATTCACGCGAGCCTTTGAAAAAGGACGCTTCTTGAACTTTATCCGCAATCTGTTGAATCACCTCGACGAATCCAAGGCATTCGCCCGCAACGCGCAATACATCAAGGACGCCTTCAAGGACCACGTCAATCGCTTCGAGCGTCTCGGCAGCTACACCTCACCGAAAAGTGAAAAGTTGGACGTGCTGGTCGTTCACCTGACCGAGGAATGGAAATTGCAACGCGCCCGCACAGCGATCCGCAACTTCGTCGCGGACCATTTGAAGTTGCGCAATGAGAAAGAAGCTGCTCTCGTCGCCTTTGTTTCACCCACAGAAAAGCAGTGGCGCTTCTCTTACGTCAAGATGGAATATTCCGCCGTTGAACAGGGCTCCGGCGGGGTCGCTGTCGAGACCCGCCTCACTCCGGCCCGGCGATTCTCCTACATCGTGGGCGAAGGCGAAAGCTGCCACACCGCGCAGGCTAGATTCGTCGATCTTTTGAAGGACACGCCAACAGACCCATCGCTGGGAGAGATTGAGGAGGCTTTCAGCGTCGAAGCGGTCACGACAGAATTCTTCAAAAAATACGCTCGCCTGTTCGGAGAGATTCACAAGGCATTGGAGAAGCTGCCCGACAAGGACGAGACGATTCGAGAAGAATTTAAGGACAAGAATGTCAATCCAGTGGACTTTGCAAAGAAGCTCATGGGCCAAATCGTGTTTCTGTACTTTCTGCAGAAAAAGGGCTGGCTCGGTGTTGCCAAAGGCCAGGACTGGGGCACCGGCCCACATGATTTTCTGCGCCGCCTACAGAAGGGCGGGTATGGAAAGTACGACAACTTCTTCAATGACATTCTAGAGCCGCTTTTCTACGACACCCTAGCCACTGACCGGGGGCATGAGGCATGGTGCGACCGCTTCAAATGCCGCATCCCTTTCCTCAATGGCGGGCTGTTCGAGCCTCTGGGGAATTACGACTGGCGCAGAACTGACATCCTGTTGCCCAACGGTTTGTTCTCTAACTCTGAATCCGTCGAGGAAGGCATAACAGGCACGGGCGTCTTGGACGTTTTCGACCGTTACAACTTCACGGTTAACGAGGCTGAGCCGCTGGAGAAAGAAGTCGCTATTGATCCTGAAATGCTCGGCAAGGTCTTCGAAAACCTAATTGAGGAGAACCGCAGGAAAGGCCTCGGGGCGTACTACACCCCACGCGAAATCGTTCACTACATGTGCCAGCAAAGCCTCGTTAAGTATCTAGATGCCAGTCTCAATAAGGGAGAGGAGGTTGTCTCGCCCAAGGACATAGCGACGTTCGTCGATCTTGGCGAGCAGGCCGCACTCTACGAGGCCGCGCGCCTTTCCGGCACGAAAGGCTACGACGTGCACTTACCCAAGGCGGTCGAGCAACACGCTCGTTTGATTGACGACAAGCTGGCCGAAATCAGAATCTGTGATCCCGCCGTCGGCTCGGGCGCATTCCCGGTCGGAATGATGATCGAAATTGTTCGTGCCCGCTCCGCTCTCACCCCGTACTTCAATGATTTTCAGGACCGCACGCCCTATCACTTCAAACTGCACGCGATCCAGAACTGTCTATACGGCGTAGATATTGATGTTGGGGCTGTTGAAATCGCAAGACTCCGTCTCTGGTTGTCACTTGTTGTGGACGAGGAGGAGGTCAAGCGGATTAAACCATTGCCGAATCTCGACTTCAAAATAGTGGCGGGCAACTCCCTGTTACGTTTTCCCTATAAGACGAAAGGGCTTGAAGAAGTCGAGAAACTAAAACCCGCATTTTTTGAAGAAACAAACCATGTAGCAAAAGCCAAGCTTAGGGAACAAATTGAGGGAAAATTAAGCGAATGTTTCGCGATGTCCAAGACAACTTTCGGATACGAGGTAAACTTCGACTTCCACGTGACCTTCTCTGAGGTTTTTCATAGCAAAGTAGGCTTCGATGTCTGCATTGCAAACCCTCCGTACGGGGCGAAATTCACGGCTCAAGAGAAACGAGTTTTTGAGCGATTGTATCTTCATCAAGACTATCAGATAGATAGCTATCTTCTTTTCTTGGAAAGAGCCTTCGATCTTCTTGATGCAAATGGTGTGCTAGCGTTTATCATTCCAAATCCCTGGCTAACGAATCTGACTCTGAAGAACATCCGACGTTTTGTTTTTCAGAACCATACGGTTTACGAGATTGCTCACTATTCCAAGAAGGTGTTTGAAGCGGTTGTTGACACCGAGGTCGTAATCATCAAGAACGGCTCATGTGCAGGTAATCGGGTGCTGGTCAGAATAATCCAGGAGCGTGACTCGATCGTTTCTCAACAAGTCGATCAGAAAAGATGGGCGTCTCTTGACGGCGAACCGATCAACATCTTCGCTCGAGGCGAGGACGAAAAACTTATTGAAAAGCTGAAGACAAATAGTGTTCCTCTGTCAGAGGTCTGCACAGTAAGCAACGGAATGAAACCCTACGAAATCGGAAAGGGCATTCCTTCTCAAACTAAAGCAATGGTCTCAAGACGTGTCTACGACGCGTCCCATCGAAAGGACCAAAGCTATCGTCCTCTTTTGAGAGGCAGAGACATCCAAAAATACGTCAATAAATGGGATGGAAATCGATGGATCAAGTACGGCGAAAACCTGGCTGCTCCTCGGTCTGCCGCCCAGTTTGACGCCCCGGAGAAAATCGTGATCCGCCAAACCGGCGACTCGTTGATTGCCACAATTGACCGAAGGCAGTTCGTTTGCATGAACAACATGCATACGATTGTGACAAAGGAGAATGGCTACGATTTGCTCTTTGTTCTGGGGCTCCTGAATTCCCGTCTTCTCAACTACTACTTTCAATGGCTAAATCCAGAAAAGGGAGAGGCTCTGGCGGAGGTCAAGAAGGAACACGTCGAGAAGCTAGTCGTTAAGAAAGCTTCGGCCAAGCAAAAGGAGCCAATTATTTCCACTGTGAAACGAATCATCGCCGCAAAGGAGCGCGATCCCGACGCGGACACGACAGAGTGGGAACACGAAGTTGATAGGCTGGTCTACGAGCTGTACGGGCTGACCCCCGACGAAATCAAACTGGTGGAGGGGTCCACCCGTTAAGGATGTTCAGGTTTCACACCCATGGACCTGACCATGACGAGTATCTCAAAGCACGTCTGTAGTAAGTGCCGCCGCACCTATGCCATGCAAGAATTTCCATATCGCCGTGAGGTGTGGAGGTGTCACCCACCCGCTACAATTTCCGCTACAGCAATCCCAACGACTTGCTGAGGCCGTTCGTAAGTGATTGAAAAAATGGCGCGCCCGGGGAGATTCGAACTCCCGACCCTCTGCTTAGAAGGCAGACGCTCTATCCACCTGAGCTACGGGCGCGGCGTCTTTCTCCCTTTATTTTAACCACTTACAGACGATTGAACAGCCTGTTTCGCGGCCTTGGCCTTTCCGTAGTAAAAACGTAGTACTTTCTTCCCCCGATAGGCCCGTTCGTTGGCCCGTTCGATGCCCTCACGAACCTGGTCAACCATTCCGAGTTGATAGTGGCGTTTTGTCTCTGGACTGCTGTGCCGCATCGCGCGCTGCACCACCGCATCGGGAGCGACCCAACTGAGACGCGTGCAGAATACGTGACGCAGATTGTAAATCGGAAAGTACGGCACTTCGGCCTTCTCCAGAGCCGTCCGCCATGCTTGCCTGACGCTCCGCATAGGCTTGCCCGCATTGCGGGGACTCGGAAACACGAACTCGGTTTCCGAGCCCTGGTCGTTCTTCCACTCCTTGAGGACATCACAAGCCAACCGGCTCAGCGGCAGCGGTTGAGCCGAATCGGTGGTTTTTACATCGCCGCCAAGGCGCAGGACCCCGTGATCGAGATCCACCTGGTCCCACCTTAACGACAGGCCCTCACTGTAGGTCCGACCACCAGTCTGAACCAGCAGCACGATCGCGACCCGCAGGTGCGGTGGTGCCGCTTCCAGAATCCGGTGTTCTTCCTCCACGGTGAGCATTCTCTTGGATGGCCTCTCGTGGCGCTCATCGAAATGCCTCACGCCGGTAGAGGGATTCTCTCCGATGTATTTTCGCTTGAGCGCGAACTGGAAGACGCAATGCAGGCACGCCAATTCTCGGTTGACCGTGGCCCCTTTCACCGTCCGCTTGGGATCCCGCTGCAACGGCTGGCGGCGCCGGTGATTGCGGTACTCCACAACGGCCCGCTCGTCGATTTCCGCCACTTTACGGTCTCCAAAGTAGGCCCGGAGATTCTTCAGGAACAACTGGTGGTTGACTTGGCTCTTTGGGGAAAGGGTTGAACTGTGCGAGCGGAAGAACTCTTCGCATAACTCCCCGAAGGTCATTCGCTCACCCGGCCAGCCGACTTGAAACCGCCCCAGCGCGATCTCGCCTTCGCGTTTCTTGAAGATTTTCGCTGCGAGATCCTTGCTGGTGGTCTTCGTCGACTCGCACCGTTGTTCTCCCTTCGCCGTGTAGCCCATCCACCAGAACCGCGAGTCTTTCCTTTTGTATAGCCCCACTGGCGCTCCTCACTTGCCGGAGCCGAGCGCCGTTGGGATTATACCCCGCTGCGGAAACCAACGATGGGCCGCGCGGATGTGCAAGTCCTTGAACTGATCGAGGGTCGAACGGCGGTATTCAAGTCGGCCGGCCAGTTTGCGGCACTCGATCCTATGCTGGCAGGCGTATTGATAGAGAGTGCTTTTCGAGACTCCCAGATATTCGGCAGCCTCTCCGTGCTTGAGCCACGGGTCTACCGAATCTCTTTGGAGCGGAAGACGTGGCGAGGCTTGCGGTACCTCTGGGACCTGCTCAGCGATTCCAGTCAATGCTCGTCGTAAGAGCTCAACGAGCTGTTCGGGGTCCCGCGTCTGGAACACCACGCAGGCAACGACAGTCGGGTCGTTTGCCAGTTCCTTTCCCGTTCGCTCTCTTCCGTTGTCCATCCTGCCTCAACTTCCTTCCCTGCCCGAATGCAGATAGGCGCGTCCAGAAGAAGAGAAATCTATTCCCGTGCCACCCAGGGTTAACGGAACCGCGTAGTTCTTCTTTCTGTGTATCTTCCTTTCGCCGACAGCTTGTTTCCTAACTCTCATCTGGTCCTTCTGACGTGAAGCAATGTTCGGACAAACAGGAAGGCCAAGCACACTGCATACCGCACTGGATTTGCTCACGGGCCAATAGGTGAAAGATTCCTCGACGTCCAGCACTGCGGCGATCTTGGCTCGCTCCCAAGACAAGCACCGTCCTGGAACGCTTCCGCTGCGGGTTGACAGTTTTCGCGACGTATTTACGAAAGTTACGAATTGGAGGCAAACGGCATGTCGAACATCGGAGTCAACAAAGTGATTCTCATCGGAAATGCGGGACAGGACGCGGAAGTGAAATCCACGTCCAGCGGCAAGAGCGTGGCCAACTTCTCGCTCGCCATCAACCAGGGTTTCCGCGACAAGGCCGGGAAGTCCGGCCAGCGGGTCGAGTGGGTGCGCTGTGTGGCTTGGAACAAGCTTGCGGAAATCGCCGGGAAGTACGTCAGCAAGGGACGGCTCGTGTTTGTCGAGGGTCGGCTCCAGACGCGGCAGTATGAGAATCGTGAGGGGACGGAGAAAACGGTCAGCGAAGTCGTAGTGACCACCTTGCGAGTCCTCGGCGGGGCCAAGAACAGTGGCTCCGCGCCCAGCGACGGTGACGCCCCGACGGAAGCGGCGTCGGAGGCCGAGGTCGGAGACATCCCGTTTTAGGGCGCCCAGAACTAGCGGGTGGTGCAGGCAAACGGGCTGGACCTGGCTCAGATGGAACTCGAGTCCAGCCCGCGCTCTGTGGCCCACAACGGAACAATGGTTCCGGCAGCATAGGCGTACACTAGATACCTTCAATCGATAGCCTCCGCGTATTCAACGGCTTCGCCGAGTCTTAGCTTCAATTCCTTCAGCCAGACTCTCGGATTGACACCGTGGACCAGACGGCCCAGGAACCCCAATCGCTCGGCGACGTTTTCGCAATTGTGCCGAATGGCATCCTTTGTGACACTCGCGTATAGGGCCAAGAACTCGCTGATGTTTGCTGGCTTCGCGAAGAGGTAGGTGGCGTGGCCGAGTTGAGGGGTCTCCGCGATCACTGCTTTCTCAAGGTCGAAGACATATTCCGACTGGTAGAGATAGAGACGTCGTGCGCGCCTGGAAAGCTGCTTGTAATAGAACGCATCGTAGTCGGGCTTCCAGGTGATCAGGGCAACGTCGAAGTCGCCGGGGATGCCCAGTCCCGCGCATAGTCGTTGCAGCTCCTCTCTCTCGACCGGAGCGGACTCGATGCGCGAGCGAATTTGTTCAAGTGCCGGCGCGAACTGGCCAAAGCGGTGATGCGTCCGCTGTGCTTCGCCAACCTGCTCGGAAATATTACCGGGCAGCGTGACTTCGAGCCGGCTGGGAAGCGCCGTTTCCCATCGGGTGAGCTCCCAGGAATCACGGCGGTAGCGATACTTTCCGCTTTGAACGAGGGTCGCTTGGACGGACATCTTGGCGCCGAGCAGGTGCTTCCACTGATTCCAGGTAGGGTCCCAGGCGAGAGGCAGACATGCCTGGTCGAACATGGCTTCAACTTTGCGTTGGGGGTCCCGGTAGAGCGCGTGGCCATCGTAGAAGACGAATTGCCTCAATGGGGCGCGGAAACGCCGTCGTTTCTGTTCCGGCAAGAAAACCAGAACCCGTGCGGCGTAGAAGGCCGAGCCGTCACGAGACAGTTCGCCGGCAACCAGAAGGGACCCGAAGCCCCCATTAGGGAAAATCACGGGCGCTGCGGGATCGGCCAAGAGAGCGTCATAGCAGGCGCGCAGGTCGGGCCGCGCAAGGATGTTGAAAGCGCGTTCCATTGCGGCAAGGTACTGTGGGGATGCGTGTGCAGCGCGCAATTCCAACGTGCGCATCTTGAAACCCAAACGCAGTTCGACTGGAGACACATCGGGATTGACACCGAGCAATTCATAGAAGGACGGCTGTTTGTCCCAGGCGCAGCGGCGGTTTGCGACGTAGAAGTAGTCCCTCAGGATTTCGCAGCGCAGGCAGACGTGATCAATCCCTAGTTGCTTTCCAAGCGGCGCGGCAGAGACGAAGAGGTTCCCTTGTTTGTCCTTCTTTGGCTGAGTGACGTAGCCCACCTGGACCTGGAACATGTCTCGCCTGAATGGCTGTTGAGAGGGCACTCGAACGTAAAGCTCGGAGCCGCTGTCAGGCATTCCGACCGGAAATCGGACTTCATCACCCGAGCGGATGAAGGCCGCTAGGAACCTCGAGAGCAGGATGCTGGTGCCGTCTGTGAAGGAGCACTCGATCCTGTCGCCCTTCGGCTCCGTCTTCAGGACTCTGCGTAGACACAATGCCGAACCAGAGGGTGCGCCTGCATGGACTGTTGCGGCCATATCGAGGCGGAACCTAGCACCGTCCGCTCCACATGGCAAAAAAGTGAGAGGTAGTCCGCGTATCTCATAGAGCCACCAGCAGTTATCTCCGCCGCTTTGACCCACCTCTGGCCCATTTAGGAAGCAGGACTTTGCTCAGAATGGAGGAACCATGCGGCTTGCTGGAAGGGAACGTTTGGGCTTTTACCCGCTGCCTGTGGCGGAGGCCATTCGGATCCGAGGGTTCCTACAATTTAACGAGAAGGGGTGCGCAGCGATTGACCCTTGCATAGGTGAGGGCGCTGCGTTTGCTCAGATCACGGCCGGGGCCCAGGCCCACAGATACGGGATCGAACTCGATGCCAATCGAGCGGAACAAGCCCGCTCCATAGCTGACGAAGTGATCCACGGAAACTGTTTTGACGTGCAGTGTCCGGTGGAATCATTCTCGTTGATCTACTTGAACCCACCCTACGACTTCGAGCTTGGCGAGCAGAAGTCCGAGCGCATGGAGCGGCTGTTCTTGGAGCACGTCTATCGCTGGCTGAAGCCTGGTGGGGTGCTCGTCTTGGTCGTGCCGAGCGTGCGGGTTGGAGAATGCAATGCAGTGCTCTCATCCCATTTCCGGGACGTGCGTGTGTACCGCCTGACCGAGCCCGAGAGTGTCCGCTACAAGCAGGTTGTTCTGTTTGGCGTCCGTCGCACGCGGCGTGAAAGGGAGCGCCTCCAGGACAACGACATCACGCGGGCCCGCCAATGGTATGCCTCACTGGCGAGAGACCCGGAGCGACTTCCCCCACTGCCCTCGGAGCCTGATCACCAGTACACTGTTCCACCCGGTGCACCAGTCCGCTTGGTCTACCGTGGCCTTCCTTTGGACCAAATCGAGGATCTCCTTCCGAGATCGTCGGCTTATCGCCAAGCCTCTGCGGTGCTTTTCGCGCAGCAGGCAGATGTGAATGGGCGTCCACTGACGCCCTTGCACGGTGGCCACGTGGGGCTGCTCTGCACGGCGGGAATGCTCAACGGGATCTTCGGAGACGGTGAAACGCGACACATCGCGCACTGGCAGTCGGTCAAACTGGTGGACAAGTCGGAAGAGGAAGAAGACGGGAAGACCATCATTCGAGAGAAAGAGCGGTTCTCGAACGAACTGACGCTCGTCTTCTGCAGGGGAGAAATTGCCAGCCTGAAGTAACTCGTTGGCTGGAGAAAGGAGGCGAAACCAAATGGCTGATCGGTGTTACTCCACGCTCGTTTGCGCCCAGCGGGACAAAGACATCTTTGAGAAGATGGGCTACAGACTCGAGGGGTCAGAAGCAATGTCAGCGGACGGAAATGAAATACCGGGTGCCATCGTGATGGTGGATGAGGAAGCCAACGAGGGAAACTACGATGAGCTGACCGCGCTCAGCGGCATTCCCTTCTTGGTGTGCAACGGTTCGTGCCCAGGTGCTCTCGGTGACCACCTCATTGTTTCGGATGGCAAGCAGTGGCACTACTGCGAAGCCTTGCATGAGAGCAACTATCCCGCTGTACGAGTGGAATTCGGGGGCGTGATCCGTGAGGCAGAGGTGGACGACGCAACTAAATACTGGACGGTATATTCAACCGCTCTGGCCGAGATTAAGAGAGCTGCCCTGCCGAGGACCTACCCGACAATTAACGAAGCCAGTTCCACTGCCCAGAATCCCACCTTCGTTTCCACGAAGTGACCTGCCTCGGTTATCCGCAAACCCAACTGAAGATATGTGTGTGAGCCGTCGCCGGGTGGCTCATCCGCAGCCTCGGGGAGCATGAATGTGAAGCAAAGAACGGTTCGAGGAAACAGGCATGCAAAACGCACACGAGCGCGTTGGAACGTTGGAGTTCGTCAAACGCGTGAAAGACACGACAACGCGGGTTCGGGTCCACATGGATCGGCTCATTGTGGAAGTGGGAAAGGAAGAGAATCGGTCGGCGGCTGTACACCTCCTCTCGGTGATGGGGAGTGACGCGGAGATCGCCGCCCTGTGGGCAGGCGTGACGGAGGGAGCAGTCTTCCAGATTCAGACTCCGGGGCGTTCTGTACTTACGGGTTCTTTAGGCCCTGAGGCGCAATGCTTTCGCGGGAGCGTGATGGTTGCGGCGTCGAAGCGCCCGGTCCGGCACTTGGTGGCTGTGTCAGCTGAGTTAGCCAAGACGAAACCGGGTGCCGACCGGGAGGGCACACGGACCATTCTGTGTGACGACAGTCCGGTGTTTGTGCTCTATCGCGTCGCCTCGCGATATGGCCTTCCGGTGGTGCCCGAGTGGGCGCCCTGGTTCATGCGTGAGCTTAATCAGCGGAGGGCGATCCGGCCCTTGATCGGATTGGGATGCTCACCCGTGGTGGTGAGCGGAAACAAGGCCACCTTCCTTAAATGGATAGGCAAAGCGTTAGGAGAGGGCATGATCCGAATACCGGGGGAAACTGGATCGATCACTTGGAAGTTGCCGAGCAATTTCCTGGAGCGGTCGACCTTGGAGGCAGAGGTGGCCGGGCGTCCTCCCACTTAATGCTGCTGCCCTAGAAAGGACCAAGGAGGAATTTGTGCGAGTTGTTCTAAGAACCTGGAGCAGCAATCCCGAATACAGTGGTGGCTGCGATTACGCGGTCGTGGAAATCGATGCGGAGTTCGCGAAGCTCGCTTTACGACGAATCAATGTCCTGTGTGAGCAGAGGGGCCTCGATCCTTCCCTGTACGAGACGTCTTACTGGGACTCTTCGGCGGAGTATTTCAGTCCTTGGGGCAACCGCGTCAGCCAGCGGAGCGAAGTCCAGGAGTCAGGCTACGAACTGGGGGAAGCACTCGAAGGCCTTGAAATTGACACCCGGGAGGCGGTGACTGCGCCAGCCGACTTTCGGGTTCCGGAGAGCCAATTTGCAGTCGTAGAGTGCGCCCAGATGATCGTGCGAGAGGAGGGCATCGCGTTCAATGCGCTCCTAAGGCACACCGACATCTACGTAACGACTGCTGAGATTTCGAGACAATTACTTGAATCTGTGGGTCGTGGGTCACCACTTTCCAGATAAGCGACCATCGTTCCGGAACCGTGGTTCGTAACTTTCCAGAACGCCGTTTGTGGACAGTTTCGGAGTACGCGAGCGTCCGGGAGTTGAAACGAGGTGGCTGGAAAGTTCGATCTGGAACCGACTCACGCCCTCACTTGAGATAGGTCCTGACGATGTCAATCACATCCGCCGCCGCTTCTTCGGCGGACTTTGAATTCCGGGGCATGTGATTCCGAATGTGGTCTTCCAGAAGCTCGCCCATCAGACTGTTGATGGATCCGCGTGCGGCGGCGAGGCGCTGGAGGATATCCGCGCATTGTTCATCTTCGTTCAAGGCGCGCAGGACACTTTCCAGTTGACCGATGACCTTCTTGGTGCGGGTGACTAGGTCGAATTTTTCTCGCGATAAATGTGACATTTTTCTTGACTACCCTATCCGGGTATGGTACTAGAGTTTCGGGCTACAATTAAGAGCCCCAAGAAAATAGACCAAATGGCAAGCCTGAACCAAGAACCAGAACCTCCGGGTAGTAGCTGCCCGGAGTACCACGACGAGCCCGCGTAAGACGCGGCGATTCCCGCCTCCTCTCCCGCTCGCTCTCGCGGAATACAAAAACCTGAGCGAGTGGGAACCTGTTCGGTCACCCTAAGGTTTCTCACCCGATCCGCAATTCATTTCAACCGCGCGAGACGCCACTGGGCTCGTTCCGGAGGGGTGTCTCTCGCGGGGGAGGACAGCATGACCCATCTCACAAAAGATTTCCAGAACCATTCATCCCTTCCCGGCCTCCCGGGCTGCCCTGGCCGCCCGGGTCTGTACTGCGTCTGGGCGCCGCTGCACGACGATGGAAAGGGCCCGCTCATCTCGATCTGGATCGATCCCAGGATGACCGCTCTTGAGCCAGAGCCGCTCCAGGAAGGCAGCGGGCTTGCCGAGGCCAGCGAAGAGGTACTGACCGAGGATGCCGAGGATCCGAAGAGACGCATCGCCATAGCTGCAAGCTGAGTGGATGCAGCGCGCCCGCGGCGCAGCAAAAGGGCGGCAGGGGAAATTCACCGAAACCACAGGAGGAGTAGCCAAATGTCCAGCCTGAAACACAGAATCATGCTCATCACGGTGGCGATTGTCCTGTTCGCCTCTTCAGGATGGGGAGACGTGGGAGGAAAGATTACCGGAACAGTGAAAGATCAGACCAACGCGGTCATTCCGGGCGCAACCGTTGTAGCCATTCACGCGGCCACGGGAACAAAGCAAACGGCGAGAACCGACGAGCAGGGGAGCTACTCATTCCCGGTTCTGCCGGTTGGACAGTATGAGATCGATGTCGCTGCCGATGGTTTCAAGCCGAGCCAGACGAAGGGCTTGACCATCAACATTAATACATCCCTGACGGTGGATGTGACGCTGCAACTCAGCGAACAGAGCCAGACGGTCACAGTAACGGAAGGCGCGGCTCAGGTGGAAACGTCCGACACGCAACTGGGCCAAGTGATGGAAAGCAAGCAAATTACCAGCATCCCGTTGAATGGTCGAAGCTACACGGATTTGTTTGCCACCCAGGTGGGCGTAACGCCTCTGACGACGAGCGGGGCCGGAAATAGCACGTCGGGGGGCGGCTTCGGGACAATCCCGGTTGCGGGCAACGGCGATACCGGCCAATTCTCGATCAATGGCCAGCGGGAATCGGCAAATGGATTCACGCTGAATGGAGTGAGCGTGCAGGAGACGATTGGGCAGCAAGCCGGGATTATTCCCACTCTCGATTCGATTGCGGAGTTCCGCATCCTCACCAGCAATGCGAACGCGGAGTACGGCAATTACAGCGGCGGACTGATCAGCGTGGTGACCAAGTCGGGTGGAAACGAGTTCCATGGCGACCTGTTCGAGTTCCTTCGCAATACGGCTCTCGATGCGCGCGGTTTTTTTGATCCAACCCGCTCCAATTTCCAGCAGAACCAGTTTGGCGGAACCGTAGGAGGCCCGATTAAGAAGAAAAAGGCTTTCTTCTTTGCCGACTACCAGGGGCAGCGAACAGTGCAGGGCATCGAGACGGGAATCGTGAGCGTGCCCTCGGTGGCCAATCGCGCGGGCGACTTCGTGGATTCCGCGAACACGCTCACCGGCAAGGTCAATGGCGCTTTTCTCGCACAGACCCTTTCCGACCGCCTGGGATACGGGGTGACTGTCGGCGAGCCGTTTTACGCTCCCGGATGCAACTCCGCCGCGCAGTGCGTTTTTCCGGGCGCGAAGATTCCGCAGGCTGCTTTCGCTATCCCCGCGACCAAGATGTTGCAGTTCATTCCGGCTCCCAATCTGGGAGCCAGCGAGTTCTCGACGGCGTCCAATAAACAGCGACTGAACGACGACAAAGGTTCGGCGCGCATCGATATCAACACCTCGCGATACGGAAACTTTTCGGCCTACTATTTCGCGGACAGCTACACTCTCGACAACCCCTATCCAAGCGGCTTTGGTGGCGCGACACTGCCCGGTCCCAACGGAGCCTACGACGCGCTTTCATCGGGCAGGGACCAGATGATCGTGCTGAGCAACACCAAAACCTTTGGCTCGAATCTCGTCAACGAGGCGCGCATCGGGTACATCCGGCTGAACAACAATCTTGGCGTCCCCAAGGGCGGCGTAGGCGTGACCCTGGCAGACCAGGGCATTTCTACCGGGCCCCAAGGGATTCAGCAGGGCTTTCCCCAGTTTGCCGGAGTGGAGATGCTCTACTTCAATTCGTTTGCCGTGGGCACAAACCCGTTCTTCGTCGCGCAGGTGAATAACACCATCGATTCCAGCGACAGTGTCTCCAAGGTCGTTGGCCATCACACCTTGAAGTTTGGGGGGGAGTATGTCTGGTATCAGGTGAAGCAAGCGCCGGACCTGGTCGCCAACGGCACCTTTTCATTTTTCGGCTCGGGAGCGCAAACCACAGGCAATGGTTTTGCCGATTTTCTGCTGGGCCTGCCCGATTTCTACTCGCAACAATCTTCTCCGCCCTTTCATGAGTTTTCCGCGACGGGAGGGATCTTCGCCGAGGATAGTTGGCGAATCTGGCCCAATCTGACTATCAACTACGGCCTGCGCTGGGACTATATCCGGCCATGGTCGGAGCTGGATAACCAGGGAACAACTCTGATCCCGGGCGTCGAGTCGCAGACATTTCCCGGCGCCCCGCTCGGCTATCTGGTGCCCGGAGACCGCCTGCCGAATGGCCAGGCCCTCCCGTCCACGATCGCTCCGACGCCATGGAATGATTTTTCGCCTCGGTTTGGACTTGCCTATTCTCCGAACTGGTCGCAGGGTTTCCTCGGCAAGTTGACGGGCGGGCCCGGCAAGACGAGCATCCGCCTGGGCGCGGGCCGGTTTTTCACCGCCATTGAAGGCCTGACGATCGCCTACCCCACCGGAAACCCGCCCTACGGTCTCACGTACACGAGTCCCGAACCCCCGGAGATGGCCACCCCGTTCGTGGGCGCACTCACCGGAACGCAGTTCATCCAGCAGTTCCCGGTTCAGGTTCCGGCTTATGGCCATTCTCCATCGAATCCGGACCCAAACGTTCCCTGGGCAAACTACACGCCGATCAACGGCGCGGTCAGTTACTTCTACAAGAACAAAACTCCTTATTCCACGGCGCTCAACTTCACCGTCGAACGCCAAATCACTGCGAACACGGTGGCCAGTGCGAGCTACATCGGTTCGCTGGGACGACATCTCTTGACGGTGGTGGAAGCAAATCCAGGGAATCCGGCACTCTGCCTCAGCCTCAGTCAGCCACAGGACGTTATGCCGGGCACTCCGACCTGCGGACCGTTCGGCGAGAATTCGGTCTATACGCGGGCGGATGGCACCGTGGTGAACGGCACGCGCAATCTGGCTGGCTTTCCCAACACCATCGGCACCAACGCATGGTTCAAGAACATGGGCAATTCCAATTACAACGCGCTCGATTTGACGTTGAAACACACGAGTGGGCGATTGACCCTGCTGGCCAGCTATACGTATGGAAAATCGCTCGACCAGTCCTCCAATCTGCAGGAACAGGTGAATCCTTTTAATTACCGCGCGGAGTATGGGATTTCAGCCTTCGACATCAAGCACAACCTCGTCGTCAGTTACAACTACGGACTGCCGTTCGAGAAGCTGTTCCGCTCCAGGAGCCGCTGGACGGAGGGGTGGGCGATCTCCGGGGTCACACGGTTTGCCTCAGGTTTGCCCGTGACCCTGGCCAGCAACGGCGACAACTTCCTCGTCGATGCGCAGAATAACGGGATCAATTCGGTGAGCATTGATCTGCCCAACCTAGCCCCGGGGAATTTCGAAATCAATCACAATCCGCGGAATGGGCAACCCTACTTCAACACCGCGCTCTTCAGCCCCAATGCCCTGGGCACGCAGGGAAATGCGCCGCGCCGCCCATTTTACGGGCCCGGCGTCAATAATTGGGACATGGCGCTCCACAAGGCCACGAAATTGACGGAGAGGAAATCGCTCGAATGGCGCTTGGAGACCTTCAACACATTCAATCACGCGCAGTTCTACGGAAGCGGCTCGGTGGATGGAAACATCAACGACGCGACGTTCGGCAAGGTGGTCAGAGCGGCGCCGCCGCGGATCTCGCAAATCGCTCTCAAATTCCTGTTCTAGTGGGATCGAGCGTTAAGCAAGCCGATTCACCCGGGGCGCGCCAGTCGCAAAAGGCACGCGTCATGCCGGGCGCCACACCCTTCTGCGTTTCGCAAGTCCAAGCGATAATCTTCTGAAGGTCCAGCCGATTTTCCTATCGCCCGCCGAGTTGAAAGTGCTTCCCTAACTTGTTGTTGAAGGTGATTGTGAAAGAATCCCGCGAACAAATTGATTAGCCGAGGACACTGGCGGAAGCAATCTGGCGGAATTCAAGATGAAAGTCATCTCGGACGAAACGTGAATGAAGGCTGCCAGCAATGGATTGAGAAATCCGAAGGCCGCTAGACCAACGCCGATGCTGTCGACCACAAGAGTTCCTACGAAGTTCTGTAGGATGGTGCGGCGGCAGCGTCGCGCCGTCTGCAGGGTCTCGACCAGCTTCGACAGGTCGTTCCCAATCAATACGACATCCGAACTCTCGCGTGCTACGTCCGTTCCAGATCCCATCGCCACGCCGACGGACGCCTGCATCAAAGCAGGCGCGTCGTTGACGCCGTCCCCGACCATAACTACGTTACGGCCTTTCTCCGTCAGTTGCTTTACATACTGTAATTTGCCTTCCGGCAGGAGATCAGAGGCAATTTCATCGACACCTAGTTTTCTGCCAACGTCTTCCGCGACAGATTTTGCATCCCCTGTCAGCAGCACCGTCCTCAGCCCCATCGCTTGCAGGGATTGAATCGCATCCTTTGCCTCCGGTCGAAGTGTGTCCGCAATTTGGAGGGTTCCCAAAAATCGCCCGCCGCGTGCAGCGAAGATTTCCGAGCCCGGCACTGTGTCGTTTGCTTTATTCAGTAAAACTCCGCGTTCGAGTAAGAAATTCTGGTTTCCAACTATGATTTCTTCGCCGCCGCTGGTGGCGATAATTCCTTTTCCCGGCGTGTATTCAAATTGCCCGGGATCTTCGTAGGGAATGCCTAGTTGCGTTGCTCTCCTAAGGATCGCCTTAGCGATAGGGTGTTCCGACCGCGATTCAGCTGTTGCTGCAGTGCTTAGCAAAACTCTGGCCGAAACCTCCGGGACTGGGCACGCTTCCAGAAGCTCCGGAGTTCCGTAGGTCAGTGTGCCCGTCTTGTCGAGAAGGACCGTGTCGACCTCCCCAAGTTTTTCGAGGTAAAGCCCGCCTTTGATGATCGCGCCCTGCTGGGCCGCACGGCCTATGGACCCCAGAATCGCCAGCGGCGTCCCCGCCGCGATGCCACAAGCTCCCGCCACGATGATCACCGAAATGGTTGAACGAATGTTGTGGGCGACCAGGAAAGTTAAGACAGCCGCACCCAACGCAAAATATACAAGGTAACCCGCAAGTCGGTCCGCAATTCCTTGAATCGGTGCACGGGACTTCTCTGCGGTTTCAACCGCATCAATAATCTTGCCGAAGGTTGTGTCACGGCCTAGGCGCTCAACCCGCACTTCGAGCGCACCCGATTGATTGATCGTACCCGCATAGACGATGGCACCAGGATGCTTTTCAACTGGCATGGACTCACCAGTGATCGGCGCTTGGTCGACGAAGGAATGTCCTCCGACAACTTTTCCATCAACCGGAATACGACCCCCCGGCCGAACGAGCACGTCGTCATCCGTCGAGACCTGTTGAATTTCTACGTCCGTCCAAGATCCGCTTCGACGCACCGTGGCCCTACTCGGCAGTAGATCAACTAAATGTTGAATCGCCTTGCGGCCTCGCCCAACTGTAAGACCCTCTAGGATTTCTGCGACCAGAACGAAGAGCGTGATGACAAGAGCCGTAAAGAGTTCGCGGATAGCCAGAGCAGCGATGATGGCGATAGCCATTGAAAGCTCCATCGTCATGCGGCGTTGCGTGATGTTTTCGTAAGCTTCGTGGAAGATGGGGAAGCCACCAACGATCGTACAAGTCACCCCAACCGCAGCGATGTACGGATTCGTTGACCTACCCACAAACCACATGGCACCAGCCGCTACGGCCACAAACAACACGCGCGCGATTTCCTTCCAGTCCAAGGGGTGAGCGTGTTCCCGATCATCAGCATCGTCTTTGTGGTCGCCGCGTTCAGAGAGTCTATTGTTCGCAGTTGCGCCAAAGAGCTTCTCTGAATCCGGCTCTTTCACTGTTGGTTGGGTCATAGGCGTGTCACCTTTCGTGGATTCCCGCAGATCTACAACGCTATTTCAAATAGGCCCGTACTACATCGATCAATTCTTCGGCGGCTTCCATCTGGGGGGAGTTCTTGCCGCTGTCAGGTGACAAAACGTGGAAACGGATATGTCCTTCCATGACCTCGGCCATGAGACCGTTCAACGCTCCACGGCATGCGGCCATAAGTTGCAGGACGCCAGAGCATTCCTGCTCAGAGTCGAGCGCCCTCTCAATCGCGTCTACTTGTCCCCGAATCCTTCGAACGCGCGTCAGAAGCTTCTCTTTGTCTTTCGCTGTGTGGGCCATTAGCTCTCCCTAATCGCCTACAGTATACCCCAGTATAGTATATCGACGATTTCGGAGCAACCAGGAGCGTAGACTTGGATAGCGTGCCTCAGTTTTTGCGGGAGAGGCTGCTGGGAGGGCACCGTTAGGAGCGCAAACGATTGCTTCAGGGACGGTGATGCCCTTCACACTCGCGATTGTTTCCGAGTAACGGCGCACTCGGAAACAATCCACTTTGCCGACGAACCGGAATCTGGCCCGCAGCCGACGCCTTCTGACAACCACTACGCTTGAAATTGCCCGTCCCTCTTACTTATCCCCACAGCTCCTTGTTTCCCCTGAACAGACCATGAGGAAAGGACTATGCAATTACCGAAGGACATCAACGAGTATCTCCGTGCGTGGGCCCCCGCACTTGGTGACAGAATTCTTAAGACCTACCCGCCGCTACAAGGTTTCGACGATGTAGCTTCGCCGCTCTCCGGGCAACTCCTCCGTAAGCCCTTCCCTGCACAGACGCTTGCGATGATGGGAGTGGTAAAGCGTTGGAATGAGGCACGCGGCGCGGCGGTCATCGCGGAGTGCGGGACTGGCAAGACATTGATCTCGCTCGGCGCTGTCCACGTGCACAGTGATCGCAGGCCTTTCACGGCCCTGGCGATGGTTCCGCCCCAGTTGGTTGAGAAGTGGGCCAGAGAAGCGTTTCTGACTCTGCCGCGCGTGCGCGTTTTCTTCATCGACGGTCTGCGCACCCCGACCAGTTCCGTGGGTCATGCCGGGGTCAACGAGGTCAGACTGCGACACGGCCGCATCATCCGGGAAGGTCTGCGTACCACACTGACGGAATTGCGCCTGCGGAAGGCATCCCGTACTCCGCGGGCACGTTGGGATTCCATCTGCGGTTGGCCGGCACTTTTCGTCGTCGGCCGAGATCGGGGGAAACTGAGCTACTTCTGGCGGCACTCCTACGTGGTCGCCCAGTGCGGGCGCTACCAAGGAAGCGTCACCAATCCGGACAGCGGTTGTCCGATCTACCTGGGAGAGGATGGCGAGCGGCTCCTGTCCGTGGACTTCAAGAAGGCCAAGCTAAGTGAGATCCTCGGCAGCCAGAACGGGGACGAGTCCGGCAAGCACCGGCGTGCCCTGTACAGCGCCCTCTGGCAGGCCGACGGAACGAAGGTCCGCCGCTTTGCTCCCGTGGACTTCATCGGGCGCTACATGCCAGACTTCTTCGATTACGCCATTGCGGACGAGGTCCACGAACTGAAGGGCGATACGGCGCAGGGCAATGCGCTCGGTACCCTGGCCGCGTGCGCGCAACACACCGTCGTGCTCACCGGGACGCTGCTGGGAGGCTACGCTGACGAGGTATTCAACATCCTCTACCGGCTCGAACCGGGAAAGATGGTCGGAGAAGGATTCGAGTTTGGCGAGGCGGGCGTGCGGGCCTTCACGGAGACGTACGGCCTGCTTGAGAAGGTCACGGTGATCGAACCGGAGGACAACTCCTGCTCGGAGGCTCGCGTGACAAAGCGCGTGCGCCGGCGCCCGGGCGCATCGCCCCTGCTCTTTGGCCGCTTCCTGATGAGCCTGGGGGCCTTCATTTCGCTCGAAGACATCTCCGAGGCGCTGCCGCCCTACCGGGAGGAGGTCGTCAGCGTGGAGATGGACCCTTCATTGATGGAGGCCTACAAGAAGCTTGAAGAGGACGTGAAAACCGCCCTGAAAGAGCATCGCGGGAACCAGTCGGTAATGAGCGTGGCGTTGAACGCCTTGCTGCTTTATCCAGACCGGCCTTTTCACCTGGGGAATCTGTTTGGGTGGGAATACGACCCGGAGACGCAGCGGCGGGAAAAGTTCCTCATCGCGGAGACGCCGGACCTGGACGAGGACCACGTCTACGCGAAGGAACGCCGCTTGGTGGAAGAAGTGAAAGCAGAGCTGGCGCGTGGCCGTCGCTGCCAGATATACGCGGTCTATACCCAGAAGCGGGACGTGACCCGGAGGCTGGAGCGCATCCTCACAAACGAAGGGATCCGGGTTTCGCTGCTTACCACGGATACGCCTCCTGAGGCACGAGAGGGATGGTACGACCGGCAGCTCCGTGCTGGGGTACAGGCGGTCATCTGCCACCCGAAATTGGTGCAAACCGGGCTGGACCTGATCGAGTTTCCCACGATCCTGTTTTATGAGACGGGGTACTCCATCTACGTCCTTCGGCAGGCAAGTCGGAGAAGCTGGAGAATCGGCCAGCGTCTTCCAGTGAAGGTGAGATATCTGCACTACGCCGAGACGATGCAGGAGGGCTGCCTTCGACTGATGGGCAAGAAGCTGCTGGTCTCTCTGGCCATGGAGGGCAAGTTCTCCGCCGAAGGGTTACAAGCGATCAACGACGAGGATGACATCCTCATGGCCATGGCCCGCGAGCTGGTGACGGAGAAAGGAATCGGGGAAAAAGCCGACCAGGTGTGGGCCACGCTCCAGAAGAAGCAGGAAGAAACATTCGCGGTGAAGGCATCCCTAGCGGAAGAGGCCACGCCGGAAGCTGCCAAGGAAGCTGAGTTCGTGACGGCTGAGGACCCCGGCGCTCCGCCCGCTCGGTGGGTGCCGATTGCCGCAGAGCACGAATTGATTCCTCGTAAGGGCGCGCGCCGCGCGGCGCCTTGCGAAGGCCAGCTCACCTTGTTCTGAAGCCCTCGATTCGTAGGGTCGAACAGTCTTTCCCAGCAAAAGAAGACCTCAGCAAAAGGAGTAACTTCTATGGGCATTCTCGGGCTGACTCACGATGAGAACGGCACGGCCCTCCAGCAGCTTCCCGTGACCATCAAGGTCGCCATCGGGGAGGGGCCGGAGCCCGGCAAGGAAAACAGCCACCCGCGCAGGTTGGACCATTTCGTCTTCAAGCGGAAGACGCTGCAGGGCCAAGACGTGGTCTGGGTGCCAGCCGCGGACATCGCACAGGCCCACGGGGAGAAGCCAACCGAACTGGGGATCATTTTCCTCAATGACGAACCGCGAGAAGTCTTTCGGACGGAGTATGCCCTGTGGACAACCGCCGTGTGCAAGTGCCACGGCGAGCTTGTGCAGATTGCGAACGGCGGCGGGCCGCGGTATGAAATGCGAGCGACTCGCAGGACGCAGAAGCACCCGGAGGGCGAGGCCTGGCCGGGAAGCTACAAGTACATCGACGGGCCGAAAAAGGGCCAGCCAGTTGAGGCGTGCGGGGACGGCTGTCCCGACCTGGAGCGGGGCGAGTGCCGGCCGTCGGGGGACCTCTACTTCATTCTGGAGAAGTTCCCGACCTTCGGCGCCATCTGTCGGCTTCACACGAGCAGCTACCGGTCGATTCGGAATCTCTCGAACGGCTTGATGCAGATTCGCCGGTTGAATGGGGGACGCTTGACGGGGATCAAAGCCATCCTGAAGGCCAGCCCAGAAAGGGTCTCCTACTCCGACCGGGACGGAACGAGGCACACGTCCGTGGCCTACATCCTCAGTCTCGAGATCGGAGGGAGAGACCTGCGGACCCTGGTCGCGAACATGACTGAGCCGGTCAGGCTCCTAGGAGAGGGGCGCGCCGCCTTCAGTCTGCCCCAGGGAGTCCAGTATGTGGCGCGGGAGGCGGACGCGGAGCGCGCCCAGGAGATCGCCGGTGAGTTCTATCCGAACGGGGAAGGTGCCGCGGAGGAGTCTGTGCGGTCCAGCAGCGGAGAAAGTGAGAAAGATGAGCAACTGGCAAGGATCTCCGAACTGGCGCGACGGCTCGGTTTCAATGAGGCCAAAACGAAGATGCTGTTGGGACAGTCACTCGGGGACCTAGCTGGACTTGAGCGAAAGCTCTTGAACGAATTGGACGACCGGCCGCGACGGACGTCGGCGGGAGTTAACAACAACGGTCACCAGCGCCAGCCGAAGCAAACGAGAGATGGGACTGGACGAGCCCTGAGTTCAGATCCTCCCCATGCTGTCCAAGTGGATGGACCATCTGCGCGTGAGGACGGGTTCCTGTTCTGAACTGGCTGATTCGCAATCGCGCCGCCGCTTCGTCAATGGTATATTGACGATTTGCTTAGAATAATCAATGGAGTTGAAGCTCTCATTGCAAGGTAGAGTCTTGGAAATCAACGCCCAAAGACGGGAGATTGTCGAGAAAGCACGCCAGGCCTGGATCAAGAAACTGATTGACCTTTCACGCCGCAACAATCTGCTGTATTACCGGCCACTGAAGCGCGGAACGTTAAATCTGTCACTTGATAATCGTGAGCGGTGGGCTGCGTTGCTACGCGATGAGACGGTGCCACTCAAGAGCCTGACCACGGACATTCCGGACGAAGAACTGAGGTCAAAGGCACTGACCATCTGGCGAAGCGCTCAAGCGAACCAGGAGGAAAAAGGGCTGGCTACCATGTTCGTGGCCCTTGGCATGGCCGGTTGGAAAGCTTCTGATGGAGGGCGAGATTCAGAGGCCCCGGTTGTTCTTCTGCCGATTGGGCTTGAAATGAGAGGGCACGCAGGAACGGCACTTTCTCTCCATTGTACCGGCTCGGCCCGGGTGAATCTGGTGCTCCTGCACGTTTTGGAGACCGAATTTGGGGTGTCAATTTCAACGGAGAAGGTGGTTTCTCTTTTGCAGAAGCAGGAGGATGCGGAGGCGTTCGACCTAGCCCCTCTCTACCGGTTGTTTGAGGAAGCATGTGCGTCGATCCCGGAGTTTGCAATACGGCATGACGCTGTTCTTGGGAATTTTGCCTTCCAAAAAATGGCCATGGTTCGCGACCTGCAGGAGGGTGCGGAGCGGCTTGTGTCGAGCGAACTTATCGCCGCCCTTGCGGGCGACACCTCCGCGAAGCAATCAATTGGCGCCAAGACGCAGAATCCGGATCCGAGAGAATTCGACAAGATTCCGCCGCAATCGGAATTTCTGATTCTGGATGCAGATTCCAGCCAGCAGACCGCGATAGCCGCAGTTCTTCGCGAGCAGAGTGCCGTGATCCACGGACCACCCGGAACGGGAAAAAGCCAGACGATTGCAAATCTGATTGCTGCCCTAGCTGCTGCTGGCAAGCGGATTCTATTTGTCGCAGAGAAGCGGGCGGCGCTTCAAGTGGTGCTCAAGCGGCTGCAACAAGTGGGGCTCGAAAACATCGCCATCGACCTGCACGGAGCGGACGTATCTTCCAAGAGAGTCATGGAACAGGTTGCAGCCGCCTTGAACTCCGTTCGTGAGGCCGTTCCGGTTGATTGCGACCGAATGCACCAGCGCTACGTGGAGCGTCGTGATCGCCTTAACTGCCACGTCGAGAGCATGCATCGGAAGCGAACGCCGGGCGGGATGTCGGTGTATGAACTGCAGGCCGAGCTACTTCGACAAGAACCAAGGGTTCAGACCGAGACACGATGGAGGGGCCCGGAGCTCAGCAAGATTGAAAGAGCCGACCCCGGGAAAATGCGCGACCTCTTGAGAGAGGCGGGTGGTCTGTCATCCCTTTTCCTCCGGTGTGACCCTTCTCCGTGGAATGGTGTAAAGCTCCAAGACGGTTCTGCCGCCCAACAAGCTCTAGATTTGGTCGTACGATTATCGTCACACACTTGGCCCGATTTTCTGGCCGCGCTTGCAGAGCTCGTTGAAGCCGCACATTTTCGGTGCCCGAAGACTTTGAAGGAGGCTCAGGAAGCATTCTCACTTGTTGGAGCGGTGCGAACGACCCTCGACTCTTACTCTCCCGAGCTCTTTAGCCAGAACATTCAGGGAATGATTCGCGTGCTCGCGCCGCGCAGGGCGGGCGGGCTCAAAGCTCTCTGGTACTGGTGCACCAGCAGCGAATATCGGCGCGAGCGCAAGCGGGCGCTGGGCTATCGGATTGCGGGAAAAGCACCGAGCGCCAGGTTGTTCGCGGAGTTAAGCGCAGCGGAAGACCAGAGACTCCGCTGGGCCGAGTTGAGTGAGCGCAAGACTTCGCCCCAACTCATGCGCGGCTTTTTCGAAGCTCGCGGGAGATTGGAATCCGCTCTCGGCGAGCTTGCCAGGCTCAGCTCGATAGTCTCGAAGAGACAATTCGAATTGCAGCAGATCCCCGATCTAACCCGATACATCGACGAGCTAAGCAAAGATCGGGTCACTCCGATGAAGCTCCCCAAATTGTGGCAATTGGAGGAGAGTCTTGAAGCTTCCGGCGTCGAGAGACTGGTGGAGGAGTTTCGCAGGCGAAAGATCAACCCGGAAGACTGGCTCGTCGCATTCGACCAAAGCTGGTATTCCTCATGTCTGGAAGCGGCCGAGGCTGAGGACCCGGAAATCGCGGGCTTTAACGGCAGAACACATGATGGATTTGTTCGCGAGTTCAAGGAACTCGACACAGAACGAATTCGAATCGCTGCTGCGCGGGTCCGGCGAGCTTATGCGGAGCGAGCTATCTCTGTCATGAACAACCATAGAAACGAGGAGTACATCATCCGATCCGAAGCAGAGAAAAAACGCAGGCACCGACCACTTCGGCAGCTTTTCGCTGTGGCCGGGGAAGTACTCACCGCCCTTTGCCCTTGTTGGATGGCCAGTCCGCTCTCGGTGAGTCAACTTCTGGATGGGTCTCGATGCTTCGACTTTGTGATATTCGATGAGGCGAGTCAGGTCTTGCCCGAAGACGCAATTCCCGCAATCACGCGCGGCTTACATCTCGTTGTTGCCGGTGACAGTTGGCAATTGCCGCCGACGACGTTTTTTGCATCCGCCGATGATGATGACTTCGCGGAGGACGAGTTGGCTTTGGCCACCGAGGGGTATGAAAGCCTCCTCGACGCAACAAAGACATTCATGCCGAGTGAGTATCTGAATTGGCACTATCGAAGCCGGGATGAAGCCCTCATTAGTTTTTCGAATCATCATATCTATAAGGGTCGGTTGGTGACTTTTCCTGGCCCCGGAGGTACCCCTGTCATTGAGCACGTCCTGGTCCAACAGCCGCTAGGAATCGACGGTCAGGAAGAAAGCTCGTCAGCAGAAGTCACTAAGGTTGTTGATCTCGTGATTGAACACGCTGAGAAGAGGCCGAGGGAAACTTTGGGAGTCATTGCCATGGGGATGCGACATGCGGAGCGCGTCCAACGGGCTTTGGACCAAGTATTGTCTCAGAGGCATGACCTCGGCCAGTTCTTCGACCCCAATGCAGAAGAACGCTTCTTTGTGAAGAATTTGGAGCGCGTTCAGGGAGACGAGCGAGACGCCATCATTCTAACGGTTGGTTATGGGAAAGACCGAGGTGGGAATCTTCCCTTCCGATTTGGCCCCCTCCTATCGATTGGAGGCCAGCGACGGCTCAACGTAGCGGTGACGCGCGCCCGTCAGCGCATGACGCTCGTTTCGTCTTTCAGCCACCTGGATATGGATGCTGACAAGGTCAGGCCGGGGACAGGCGTGGAATTGCTCCGCGACTATCTGGAGTATGCGGCCAGTGGGGGCAGGCGCCTGGGAGAAACCGGAGCGACAGACTTCCCCTTGAATTCGTTCGAGGCGGAGGTGTTCGATGTTCTGTCATCCCAGGGCATTCAACTTGTACCGCAGGTAGGTGCCTCCCGCTACCGAATTGACTTGGTTGCTCAACATCCGAGGCAGCTCGGCAGGTACGTCCTGGCGATCGAGTGCGACGGCGCCTCTTATCACTCCGGCCCCACAGCACGCGACCGTGATCGCTTGCGCCAGCAGCAGCTTGAAAACCTCGGCTGGAAATTCCATCGGATATGGTCCACCGATTGGTTCATTCGCAAGGACGAGGAAGTGAAGCGCGCCCTGGTTGCTTACGAGAGCGCTGTCGCGGCTGTCGACCGCTCCCAGCAGGCTGTTGAAGACTCGACTGGCTCACGATCAGTTTCGGAATCGAGTCCGTTAAACGTCAGAACGAGCAGCCGCGGGCCGCGCCCAAAGGTTGGCTTCCGGGAATCAATCACCGCCTATTCCGAATGGGAACTCATGACACTGGTCGAGTGGATAAGGTCGGACGGCCGCTTGCGAACTGACGAGGAGATAATCGAGGAACTGTTGCCGGAGCTTGGATTCCATCGCCGTGGCGCCCGTATTGAAGGCACGCTGAAGTCTTTACTCGAGAAGCATAAACATGGTCCCGGGACGGTCCAATAGCGCCGTCCGCCCACTGACTTGAGGTCATAGATCGTGATCTCAAGATGTCTCAGTTACTGGCCAAGTCTGGGCAATTGATCTCCACTTCACTTCTTCATGCTTGCCATCGTCCTCTTGATGAGTGGCGCGGCTGCCTTCGCGGCGGCTTCCGTCTCGAACCCGAGTACGGCCGAGAATTTTCGTCCGATCGCTTGAGCCACAAAGAAAGTCATGTTGATGCCCGCCCCGGCGATGGCCTGGGCGATGGCGAACCCGAGACCGGGATTGTTGTCCCCTTCCACCAGCAGGGTCGGAATCGATGATGCCGACAGCCCCGCTTCCGCGGCCGCCTCGGTGATCTTCTTGCCTGCGATGGGATAAAGCTCAACTGCGGCCATTGCTCCACCGCCCTCATGGCGATATGCCATTAGCACCTGCAAGCTTGTGCCGGCCTTGGAAACCGGCTCGAGTGTCTGCGCGAGCGTCCCAACTTGGTTCTCAATCTCTTTCCGCCAGAGCGTAATGCTTTTCACTGTGACCGGCATGGCAGTGCCTCCCGTGAAGTCTCATGGACATCGGATGAAGTGAATATTACGCCCCCCGACCTTTTTGCCCAATCCCTACGTCCCGCCGATTCAGTCGGCGGACAAGCTCTTCGGCGCTTCGGGCGAGAATCAGGAATGGCCGGTGGTTCTTTCACCATACAGTCACGCAGCAAGAAGAGGAGGCCGAAGGGATGAAGGTGTCACCCATGCGTGAGGTTGAACACGGGGGAAAATCGATCCCTCCCTTGAGCCAGTCGCGGCACGGCGATATGGCCTGTGAATCTCTCTACACTTGCAAGCATGTCCAGGGCGCAAGGCTCGGGGAGTCCGGGGCCGCGGCACGAGGGATCGAAATCCACCAGGTCCTCGCAGCCTACATCAGCCACCTGGTCACAACGAGACGCGCGACGGACCTGGAAGTTTTTGACGGCTTGACGAGAGGCGCCGGCAGCGAAGCGCGCGAAGTGCTTGAGAGGTTTCGAGACAACCATGCCTTCGACTCCGAGAAGGTTCTGGCCACGGAACTCCACATCGCACTCGATGAAGGCTTCCGGCCAGTTGAGGAGCCGGGGAGCCCGGCCCATGTAACTGAGTACGAAGGGACCCTCGACATGGTGATGCTCCATTCGCTCACCGAAGCTGAGATCGACGATTGGAAAAGCTACTACCAGGTCATCGACGCGGACACATTCCAATCGAAGTTCTATCCGCTCCTGCTGATGTGCCTCAACCCCTCGCTGGAACGGGTGAAGTTCGTTCTGGAGTTCGTCCGATATGGGGTTTCGCGCTGTGTCGAATACTCGCGGCGAGACCTGCCGTGGCTCAAGGAGCTGGCCCAGAGGGAACGGGCACGCCAAACAAGGCTCCATGAGCTGGCTACTTTCAGCGACCGGGAGTTGAAGGCGTCACCAGGTCGACACTGCACTTGGTGTCCGCTGTTGTTGAACGGTTGCCCCGTGGCGGAGACCAATCCCTACGGGCAGATGACCGCCGAAGAACGACTCCGCTTTGCCCTCTGGCTGCAGGAGGCGGAGAAGCAAAACACGAGGATCCTCAAGGATTTAATGGTGGAGCGTGGGCCGATCCGCTATCAGGACGAAAACCAAAGCGAATATGTGGCCGACTTCGTCCCCACGGAGAAAAAGTTCTATCCATATCGTGACGCCGTTTCGATCCTTGAAGAGTGGTTCAGAACGCATCCCGGTGAGCGGGGCCTACGGGACAAGCTGACGATTTCGGGGCTTTCTACCACGCTCAAGGCAGAGAAGCGGAGCGATCTTGCGAGGCGGCTTGGAACCGTTGCGGATGTGCGTGTTGAGACGGAACTAAGAATCGGGCGGGGAGGAAAGAATGGGAGCAAGGAGCGAGGCTCATGAAGATTCAAACTCTGACGTTGAAGAACTTTCGGTCACACCAGGAAACAGTATTAGAGCTTGACCGGTTCAACTTCGTGCGGGGCCCAAACGGCTGCGGCAAGAGCTCCATTCAGATGGCTTTGGAATATCTGTTCACTGGCAGTTGTGAACTGACGGATGCGGCTGGCCGGGGAGCCGAGGCCCTAATCCGGGCGGGTGAGAAGGAGCTTGAGGTCTCCGCCGTTCTGGAAAGCGGTGAAAGGATCTGCCGCCGGCGGACCGCGAGAGCACACATCGTTGAGATCAATGGGAAGCGGGTGCCGGTGGACGCCGCGGAGGCCTACCTCGAGAAACACCTCGGGACGCCTGATGTTTTGTCCGCCGCGCTGAACTCCGGTCGCTTTGTCGAGATGTCGGAAGCCGAACAGAAGCGATTCTTGGCGCAGGTGCTGGATGCAGGAAAGGTCGAGCTCCCCAGCGAAATCATCGAGGCGATCCGCGCCATCAACGAGGAGGCGCCAAAGCTGGCGAGTGTCAGTGATGTCGAGGCGGCCTACAAGCGGTTCTACGACTTGCGGACGGAAACGAGCCGAGCACTAAAGTCCTTTGGGCAGATGGAGAAGCCCGACATTCCACCGGACCTACCTAGCGTGCAGGAGGTCAAGAAGAAGCTCGAGGAGTTGAGGCAGCAGAAGGAGGGGCTGGTCGCCCAGAAAGCAGAAACAAACTCCAAATGGGAGGCGGCCCAGGCGCATTTGAAGCACGTGCAAGCTGAAATCGAGAGCCTATCGTCGGAGATCCTCAGCCAGAGCCAGGAGCAGGAATTTCTGCGAGTCGAATCCCAAGCGGGGCATGCTGAAAAGCTCCGACAAGAGCTGTCTGACCTGACGGCTCAGCACAATGCGATCGAGGCGGCCCTGGCGGCCGCTCAGAGCTTGAAAGGCAAGTGTCCTACGTGCGGGCAGGGGGTCTGCGAGGAGGTCAAGGCCAAGGAGGTCCGGCGCCTACAGGAACGACTCGATGACCTGGAAGGCCTCATCCAGGGCACGCGCGAAGAATTGAACCACCTTGCCGGCCTCGAAGCGGCGCGATCGCGCTTGGAAGGACACCGGAAGGCTCTCGCCCGACGCGCGGCGCTGGAGGGGGAGCGATCGAAGCTTCAAGCGGTACAGAAGCCCGATCTTGGAGGCCTCGAAAGTCGAATGGCCATCCTGGTGGAAAGGATCAGCAAGGGAGAGCGAGTGCTGGAGAAGGCTCTGCAGTTTCAGGGCGCCAAAGAGACCTGGGAGTCGTATGTCAAAGAGAAATCCAGTGTCGAGGCGAGAATCGGTCTGTTGGACAAAGTGACCGAATTCTTCGGGCCGGGTGGCGCGCTGACGGGTCAAGCCAGCGGCCGGATGAGGTCGTTCACTGAAAGCCTCAACCAGCATCTCGCTGTGTTTGGCTACGCCTGCAACTTCACACTTGAGCCGTTCGAGGTCCGCGTCAACTCGTCGTGCGATAACCAGTACGACAAATCTTTGAGGCAACTTTCTGAGTCAGAGAAGCTTCGATTTGGTGTGGCTTTCCAGACGGCTCTGGCAAAGGCAACGGGTTTGCGATTCGTGGTGATCGATCGGGCCGACGTACTCGACAAGGAAAAGAGGAAGATGCTGACTAGCTTGCTGCTGAACAGCAAGCTCGACCAAGCCATCGTGCTTGCGACAGGCGAGGAACCTCCTCCAGCAAATGTTCCTCCAGGAGTGGAGTTTCTTGAATTGAGGAACGATGGGGAGCGAAGCGAGCATGGAGTGATTGAGGTGTCTTGTCCTCCGGCTTAAATCCGACTGCCGCCTCGTTACAGCCCGCCTATTGAGGTCCAGACGGATCATTATCAAATCTGATTCACTCGAGAACGCTAATGTTCCTCCGCAACATGGGTAGCGAAGCCTATTCGGCCCAATTGACCTTCGCCTAGTATTCGCCCTATAATTTGAGATGAAGGTTTCGGAGATTCGGATTCGGGCTGGTTTGATGGACTAGACACAACTTTCTTCCCTGATGGACCGGCGGTGTTGACGCGCGGAGAGAAATCAAGAATATTCGACCCGCGGCTCTGACGCTTCGATAGACTCCAAAGGGTGAGGTTACGGTTGGCCACTGAGCGCATGAATTCGCAGGCCGGATCAGGCCCTCGATGGTTGAAAGGTCAAAGCGTTCGAGACGATTACTTTGCTTCGTTGGCTGAAGCCGCGACGGACCGGAAACCGGTGAAGGGATGGACCCACAATTTCTATCGTTACCCGGCTAGGTTTTCTCCTCGTTTTGCTGCTGCCGCCATTGAGTGTTTTTCACGACCTTCTGACGTAGTTCTCGACCCGTATATGGGCGGGGGCACTGCTGTGGTAGAAGGGGTCGTTGCAGGCCGCAGAGTGATTGGGAACGACCTCAACTCGCTCGCGACATTTATCACCAAAGTGAAGACCACCGCGCTATCGGATTCGGAGATTGCTGCAATAAGACTTTGGGCTGAGAGGAGTGTGCCCCAGTTCAGTTATTTTCAAGATGCTGGTGAACTAAGCGCGTTCATTAACGCGTCCAAGGCGAGGAACTTGACTCTGGCTCGAGCTCGATTCATCAAGAAGGTCACTGCAGCTGCGTTATCTTCGATTGCCGTCTTGCCCACTGAGAACGCCAGAGACTTTGCGAAATGCGCAGTTCTACGTGTTGCGCAGTGGGCACTGGATGGCCGCGAACGACACACTCCCTTAGTTGAATTTCGTAAGAGGCTATCCAGCACAACAGAAAACATGCTTGCATCGTTATGGAGCTTGGAGCAGCAGATTAGGCGCAGCCGTGGGAGAGCTACCCTCTTCAATATGGACAGCGCCTGTCTGGACCAGGCCCCAGTCTTCCGGAACGGGAAGCAAACCGTTTCGCTCGTAGTTACTAGTCCGCCTTACCCGGGCGTTCACGTCCTCTATCACCGGTGGCAGGTCGATGGCAGACGCGAGACTCCTGCTCCTTACTGGATTACCGGTTGCAATGATGGACAGGGCGCTTCGTACTACAACTTTGGCGACCGGCGCGAAGCGGCGACTGAGACATACTTTCGAAAGTCTTTGTGTACGCTGCACGCAATTCGTCATGTGATGCGCAGGGGGGCACATATCGTGCAACTGGTGGCGTTCAACCGACCGGATGACCAGCTGCGGCGATATTTGAAAAATATGCGAGACGCGGGATTTGCCGAAGTGGAATTCCGAGACGGCCGCATTTGGCGGCAAGTTCCGCATCGGAAGTGGCATGCAACGCTCCTCGGAAAGACCCACTCATCGAACGAAGTGGTGCTAGTTCACCGTGCCGTCTGACCAGCTTATTGGGTTACCTCCATCAACTTGAGAAGAGTCCGGGAGACACGGCCAATTTCATCGCGCATTTGATCTTCTGTGAGCTCTTCAGCTCCCTCGCTCACTTGCGAATCAGTCCGTTTCCTGCGCTCATACATCTGGTACAAATGGTAGGCAACGTGAGCCGTGTACTTGTTGATGCGCTGTTGGATGGTTGTTTCAGCATTTTTCTTGGCTACCAGACCATCGCGATAGCCTGTGAGTAAGTCCATGTCTTGGTTGATGAAGATAGTCAATGGCGATTTCGCGCTTGGTGGTTCGAAAGATCCAGGGCTGTCACCGGTCCATGCTTGTCCCCAGCAGGTCTCGTCAGCCCAATTCTCTTTTGTCACATACTTTAGCTCATATGGGGGTCGTCGCTGACCGCCCCCGACGAGTTTCATCGAAACCTTCCGCGGCGACTGGGGTTCGGCTACGTCTGCCAGAAAAGCGGTGGTGAGGGTCTTCCCGGGGCCAACTGCTTCTAGATCAAATTTTATCTGTTCGCCGGATTTCAGGCCAGCGGCGGCCTGGATCAACAACTCAAACCTCCCTTCAACAGGTCTTGTCAGGAAAGTCGGGGGCTCCACCGAGGGCGACTCGCACGATACTCTGAACGACCAAATTGGCGGATCGCCGAGAACCAGTTCATCCTTGCCGTCCCAACGCAGCTTAACGTGAACATCCGCACCTCCTGTGAGGATCTTGATCGGTTGGCGGCTGGTCACCCTTAGATAAGTTGGGTCGTCTTTCAAAGGTGGCACGGGCCTGGGCGGCCTCTTCTTAGAAGGCGTGACGACAACCCGTCGCTCAAACACGCGGTATTCGGGAAGTCCGCTGAATTTGCCGGTACACCGAAGCACTGCCTCAATAGGGTATTCGTCCTCATCAAAATCTTCGGGTTCAACAAATCTCAGTGCGACCTCCTCCCCCTCGATCTGAGTGGTACGAGTAATCTGTAGCTCCTTGAGCGGAGGATCGAGGGTTAGCGCCAAAGACTCGATTGTCTTCCATGCATGTTCTGGTTTTGTCGAGATCAAGTAACGCCGAGTGTCATTCGGCTTAAGTCGCAAGGTAGAGACATCTGGCCGGAGGACCAGTATCGGCTCGGGTGCGGCCACTCCAATTGAGGAATTAGCGTCTGTGACTACGGGGAGCGTTTCGATAAGCGTTCCCGCAGCCGCCTCGGCACGGCTGGCTTGTCCTCCCTCAGCTTGACCGTGAACCGCATGGGCTGCGGCGTCATGGTGAGCTTCTATGAGCTGGTCAAGTGCCGCCTTGACTGCTTCGTCGCCAGCCTGGAGGCTAGATATCTCTTCTTCAGCCTCCTCTTCAAGACGCCTAAGGTCAGGGTCGCCCTTCAACGTGGCCTGGACACGAGATTCGAGGGCACTGTATACAGTCCCCTCGAAGAACTGATTGCGCGAGCCCTGCATCAAGTGCGCGATGGCTTCCGGCCTCAGTCCGTCACAATCTACAACCACGACAATGCGATTGCGCAGGTACTTCAATTCGAGATCGCGCACGATGAATTGATTGTCCCAAGCATGCTGACGCTGGCCATTGATGAGGAAGACGCAACATTGACGCCCGCGCTTGGGTTCCTCAAGAAACGTAGCGACAGGTCTCTTGTCGGTATCGGGTAACACTTCGTCTGGCGTTACATCGGTCGGCGATTCATCCGTCGTCTTGGGGGCTGGTGTGGCAGCCATGGCTTTTTGAAGAACGACAACTCGGATGGTGATGGTTCCATACCCTTCATTGAAGGATGTGCTCAGAGACTTGTCGAGCTGGGCTACCGTCGTCATTCAGCGTCTCCTCTCAAACTCCTACAGGCTGTGGGGGGAAAACTTTATCGAGCTCGGGCGCACTCCCTCGATTGGCACCCAACGACGAAAGGCGATATCCATTGCCGTAAATCACTGCGGACGTGGACCCGACATATAGCTCGAAAGGAAGGATGGGGTTGTAAAGGACGTGATTCAGGGCAGTATAGAGTTGGCGTGTAATTGCAGAGCCGCCCCGACCAAAGTCATAGCCTATATGGACAAAACGTGTCCCATTCCCAATTCCTGCCGTGTCAGCATCAGCGGATGATATATGGGGGACGCGCCCATCGGGACTAGATGCAAGATACGCGAAATAGTCGTCGCGTCGTCCCTTTGGAAATATGTGTTTGATCACAGTCCAACCAGCACCGTCTTCTTCGCCGCGCATCAGATCGGGGGCTCTCCGGGAAACTACCCATGAATACTTGCTTACTGCATAAGCCGAGGAACCACCCTGGCCGAAAACGCCGATCAAATACCATTTGTCGGCCTTGGTAGTTGACCCCAGGGAGAGCAGAGTACGGTGCATCGATTCGGGGGTTTGCCCGATGCCCTCGTCCTCGATAGATACTGTGAATTCGCGGGTGGTCCTGTCAAAACTCAAACGCGTGCGTAACTGCCGCGCCAGGTTTCTCGCCTTCTCACGCGTTCTTTTCGAAGATTCCGAGTCATCTAATTTCGGAAGTTGATCAAGGGACGGCAAACCGAAATATCGGAGGACCGCGTCCCTCGGACTTGAAGGGGGCGGCGCCGAAGGGTTGGCAGCGAATTCACGTTGCTGCGCCATTTCGATGATCGCTTCCATTCCATTTATGGCCCGCTCTGCAATAGGGTTTACGGGCTGATTTGCTTGCTTTATGCGGCCGGCGTTTCCGCGCTCGCCTCCGACTGGGATCCAATGAAGGTTGCCTGACTTCCAGCCGGACTCTGGCTTGTCGGGGTCGTAAGTGTATTCGTCCTCGGCTGTGATCGGCAACTGGGAGAGCAAGGCTTCGACATCAGGGACTGTGACTGCTCTCTGAGCGGCAGCGATAAAGTTTACGGGAGACTGACTGCCAAAATTTATTGACTGGGCCATTTGACTTAGACTCCTGCTAAATCTGTTGTTCGGGCAGGTTCTTCCAAACCGCGTCCGCGGCATCCCGGAATTCATCCAGTCGAGGAATCGAGTAACCTTGCCTTCCATGCTGATCTATGAGGCCAGTTTGCTTTAGGAGAGAAATTCCAACATAGGCTTGATAGTTTGGCACATCCCCATTTCCGGTATCGCGGATTGGAAGAAATTCGTCGGTGGAGAATACTCGACCGTCGACCCCTTTCTCAGCCATAGCTTTAACAAGCGCCTTTAGGGCACTGTGTGGGGCCTTGTGCCGGTATTCCTTTCTCTCTCGCTTTGACCACGCAAGGCGAATCAACTGATCGCCCTGACGAAAGAACTGTGGATATGGGTGCCGAGTCAGCCGATTGGTCGGCGGAGCTTGGAATGAGCTCCTGCGGGACCTCACCTGTGAGCTTCCTGGTTGCGTCGCCTGCCCGTTCCCTCCGCTCGGACATGACCTCACCAATTCACATAATGTTCGCGCCCAGGCCGCTATTTGCAGAACGCTTGCGTAGTCTCCCAAAGTCGCCGCTTTGGAGACCAACCCTCTTAGCTTGGCTTCGGTGTCTCTCAACAGAGTCGTGGCTTCTTTCACGTTGTCCATGATCGGTGCAAGTTATAACGAAAACGAAAACAATGCAAGCTCCTTTTCAGTATATTCTCGCTCAGCCGTGGCACATAGCCAAACGTGGGCGCCCACGGCAGGAGGGCCAAGCCATGCCCTGCCCCCAATGCGGCGATACAAGAACCAAAGTGGAGAGGACTTTCTGCCGCGGCCGGAGCACGTATCGTCAACGTCGCTGCTGCTTCTGCAAGTCACGCTTCAGCACGCAAGAGAAGCCGGTGTCTCGGAATCACCTGAACCGGAAGTGGCCCGGCCCGCGGCCCTCACGGAAAGGGTGGAAGAAACATCGTGTCTCAGCCCTGCGAGGGAAATGCGAGGTGGAATGCTGCGGCATAGAATTCAAGCAGGCCGCGGCCAGGCGCCACGTGGACCACATCGTGCCGGCAAGGCTCCTCCGGCGATTGAAGGCTGGTCATCCCGACCGGCCCGAAAACCTCCAATCTTTATGCGGGACCTGCCACGGCTACAAGCTCCAAGCGGACCACAGGTTGTGCTTGGGCGACAAGCTAGGCTACCTGGAGATACTCCGCACCCACGGTTTTGACCTTGCACGCGTTGAGCGGGCCCTGGCAGTGTACGGCCTGTAGTTCCGCACCGACCCGATCCTCACGAGTTTCACCTTTCCCCGACTTGATTCAGATTCTCCAGGACTGAGGACAACCTAGTTGATCTCCAACTAGGCTCACGAAACCGCCGGTCGGTGATAGTCTCTCAGAAACTACCTAGGCAACCCGACAGGGAGAAACAGTGGCTGAGCACCATGGACTCAACCTTAGGCACTACTTTGAACTATTCCCCAAGGTGTGTACTGCGAAGTTCGGTAGGACTTTTGACTTCGCTCGTCTTGAAAAGAGACTTGAAGAGATCCGGACTGGCAAGCGCTGGCTGGTGGCGAAGGATATTGGGGAGATTTTCAATCCGAAGAACACACCCTTGGCACGGTACTGGCCGGCCCCAGCCGAAAAGGAACTCAACACGGCGCTGAAGAAGCGTCTGTTCTTGGCGCCAATGCCAGACAATTCTCGAGAAGTTGTGGGCACACTTCTCGCCATTTTTCACAATATGGGCTCCATTTCTATCATCCTGCGCTTTGTCCATCCTCAACGCTTCGGCATTTTCAGCAGCCCGGTCATGAATCTTCTACAGATACATCGGCCCACTGCCATTGACGCTTACTTGGCCCTCTGCGACGAGCTACAGGAGTGGCAGCGTCATTTCGGAATGAACTCGGTTGCCGACACAGAGATGGCGCTGTGGACCTACGACCAGATCAGCCGCAGCGAAACTGACTCGAAGGAAAGTAGAAAGGCCCGCCAAGAGTTCGAGAGCGATTTTTGGATTCAGCGCCGGCGAGCTGCACAGGTCATCCGTCCATTCCTCCGTAACTACGGGCCGCTGGAGTTGGCGCGCATCCTGCTCGAAGAAGACCCAAACCTGGCGGGAAAGATTGCTGCCGAAGAGTACGAGCGACTGCTGCGTTGCGCCTCACGCAAGTATTACGGACGCCCGCTGCACCAGACCAAGGGAATGGTTGAGTTGTTGCTGGAATCCCTGGTCAAGGACGGCCACGTTTCCCATTCTGATGGGCCCGAATTGCGCAGAATCTGGGAAGTCCGAAACAAGGCCGTCCATCCCGACGCTCGGCCCTCGACGGAAGAAGTCGAAGTGATGATCGACCGCATCGAGTCTATTTGCAGCAAATGGGGTTCAGCTAGGTGAGTTCACGATGGTCGAAATATCTCTGAACAAAAGATTTCAAGACCTCATCGACGGCCTTGAGGACCAATGCGCGGCTTTGCTGACGATGAAGCCGGTAATCGCGCACGAGGTCCCAAAGGACAGTCCAGTTGGCGGCGTCTACCTCTTCACCGAAGGCACCACTCATCTTTACGCCGGTCGGACAAAGCGCAGGATCGCTCAGCGAATTAGGTATCACTTCGGAACAGCAAAGGACTGCCCGTTCGCGTGGCTGCTTGCCAGGGAGAAGACGGGCAGGATGGCTACATACAGGCCTGAAGGATCGCGTAGGGTGCTACTTGCGGACGCCACCTTCAAGGCCGAGTATGAATCCGCGAAGGGTCGAATTCGTAGAATGAACGTGCGGTACGTTGCTGAATCGGACCCAGTCAGGCAGGCGCTTCTGGAAATTTATGTGGCGCTCGCCACTGAGACGAAATACAACGATTTCGACACGCACTGAACGACGCGTAGCCGAGCATTGCAGATCAAGGTCAGGGTCGTTGGTTTCAGAGAAAGCGTAACAATCGATTTCGTAAAGTGAGAAATAGCCATCTAAGAACTGCGGGCCGAGAGAACATCATTCCTCCCCTCGACCCGTCGGGAAGGCGTTGGAGACTTTCGCATGCCGCGCAAAAAGAGTGTAAAGCACTCGGCTCAATACTTCCGGGCAGCGGCCGATGAGATTACTGCTTTTCTCACCACGGTTTCCACCAACCAAAGTGACCAACACATCGCCTGGTTGTATGACTACGCGATAATTCGCCTCTACCGCGAGTTCGAGGCCCTCATGCTCGACGCATTGGTTGGAGCGATCAACAACGATTCGGCAACTATTTCACTCACGACCGGCATTGACTTTCCCAAACACCTCAATAGCGAGGTCTGTATGTTCCTTGTTACCGGCACCGGTTATTTCGACTTCAAGGGACGGGATGGCCTGATCAAGACCATAAAAAGGTTTGTTCCCGATGATCATTACCTCGTTTCTATCGTCAAAAAGTCCGCCTTCAGCAAGACGTTGAATCTACTTTCTGCCCTCCGCAATTTTGCCGCCCACGGAAGCGATCAATCCAAGGGTACCGCCCGCAAGGCCATTGAAGCCAAGCGAATCGAGTCTAGTGGAGCGTGGCTCAGGCGAGAACACCGACTCCAAACAATTGTTGACGGTCTTAAAGCCCTCGCAACCGAACTCGAGAATGCAGCACCATACTAGAACGCTGGCGGGTCACGACATTCGTCGGCTTGCGTTTCCGTGCTTCCCGCCTGGTCAATGCCCAGGCAAGACAGGGGATGCGGCGGGCGCGATTAGTTCCGCAAAGCGCGCACCTCTGAACGCATCAAACGCCACTTGGTCGATGCGCCGATACTGCCAGGCCGTCTTTGTCGCTTCTGAGATGCGCTCGCACCATTCCCCAATTGCTTCGTCCTTCGCCTCCGTGCCCTCCCATTTTCTGCCCTTCGTCTCGATGATCCAATTCACCTCGCCAGAATTGGTCTGCTGCACAAGCACCCAGTCCGGATGGTAGAAGCCGATGGCACCACTCGGTTTCAGGTAGTCCACGCGAAACTGCGTGCCGGACTCCCCCTGTTCTGTCGTTCCGAGAGCGGCGAAGCGAAGGATGTCCTTGGCCCCATTTACGAATTCCGCGAAACGTCTCTCGAAATCGTTATAGGTAGCGACGTAATTGAACACCGTATTCTTGGCAACAAGGGGTGGAAGGTTACGCCGCCAACTGAATGGCCTGGTCTCCGACAGCTTGAAGTCTGCGCGCTCAAATTCGATGGCACGCCGGTCGACGGTCAGCTCGGCAATCTTCCGAGCGAGGTACTTTGCTATCCCTTCTTGAATCTCCAACCGGGAGAGGTGGGAACGAATTGCCTCGCTTTCCAAATCGACTTCTCGTCCAAAGCAGCGCGTGGTTATGTAGGTCTTGACTGCCGGATAGAGTTCCGCAAAACGGTTGGGCAGCTTCGCGCGATCAATTACCTTATTGGTGACGGAGCTCAATAGCTCCTGAGAAGTAGGCAGATCCTCCACTCCGATCTCGGCCTGGTGAACTTCAGTCTCTGTCGTGGCGAACTCAAGCCTTAACCTTACCCGGTAGACTTCCGCCAAATCCTCCTGCTCGAAGATCGGCTTCAGCGCTGAAACGTCGAGGTCCGAAAGCTTACGAATGTCATGTACGAGCCGAGGCTTGGTGAGCGGGATGGCGATATCGTAGGCCAAGCGCTCTCTCACGGGCTCTATGATCACCGGCGGTGGTGGGTCCGTCTTTGTCGTTGTGACGCCGACCCCCTCGGCTTCGAGTTGTGTACGGAGGACGTCAAGCAGCTTTCGAGTGCCAAGCACCTCCAGAGTCTGTGTGCGCTCCGGTCCGATTTGAGTCTTATTTATCAGTCGAAGGCCGCGGCCGATGACCTGTTCAGGCAGGATCTCGGCCTTAGCTGTAAAGGGTCGCAGGCCTAGCACTACGGTTACATTGCGCACGTCCCAGCCTTCGCGGAGCATCATGACACTGACGATTGCCTTAATCTTGTTGTCAGCTAGGTCGATGTCGCGGGCTACCTCCCTAGCCTTTTCGAGATCCGCCTTCGTGATCTCCCCTGCAGCATCGGTGTGAATTACGAGAACCTCGGATTCCTTGAGGCCAAACTCCTTTGTTTTCCAAAGGTAGTCGCCCAGGGCGTCCGCGTAGACGTTCTTCTCCGCCATGATGAAGAGTACCGGCTTGGTGTCGAGCTTTTTATAGACGCTCCAGTGGTCTTTCCAGCGTTGGACGGCGGCACGCAGCCAGTAGCCGTACTTTTCAGCGACGTTGTCTTTGGTAATGCCGTCAGGATCCTGCTTCGGCTGTTTGGGATCGTCCTCTTTGGTCACGATAATTGGCGCTTTGACGATGCGGTCTTCAACCGCCTGGGCAAGTGGATAGTCGCACACATTCCACGGGTAGTACATTCCGTTCTGGTCTTTCGGCGTCGCAGAGAAGTCCAGCCAGAGGCTCAGGCCCTTGGGAAGCGCCTGGTGGATTGCCAGTAGCGACTGACTCCAGGCAAGGTCTTCGTCGTGGACGTGGTGGGCCTCGTCGTTTAAAACTATAAGATTATTCAGCGACTTGATCCGCTCCAGCATTGACCGTTGGCCGGCCGCGAGGTCCTTGACGGGACTTTTGCCGAGCAGCGCCTCCACCGCGTTTTGTGGGGTCCATTCTTGGTCTCGCGACTCATAGAGTTGGTGGATGTTGGTGAGAAAGAGATTGCCGGACGCATCTGGCTCGGTGGCTTCCTCTCGCAGAATCACCTTTTGCGCAAACGCTCCACGCCACTCGGGCGGGACCAGTGGAAGTTCGTTGAAGATGCGGTTGCTCCCGAAATCCTTCTCCAGTCGTTGGTAGACAATGATGTTGGGAGCAACGATCAAAAAGTTGGTTGAAAGCTCGGACCCAGATATCCGCTTCTTATGGAAGTGCGACCAGACAATCGCCATCGCCATGACCCAGGTCTTGCCCGATCCTGTTGCCATCTTGAACGCAAACCGTCGAAGGTCTTTCGGCGGCAGATCCTGCACGCCTTCAGCGTCAAGTTCCGGTACATAGCGCCTAATTTGCCGCCTTCCATCCATCGTCGTTTGGAAGACGATGTTGTCGGAAAGCAGGTCCTTTTTGTAGACCTTGGCGAAAGATCGGATCAGTTTTTGAGCGTCGCGCCCACCATCTACCTCCACGAGCCAGATTAGCGTCTCGATCGCTTCGCGCTGGCAAAAATGGTACCGAAAAGGAGCAGGAAAGCCGGCTACCTCGTGATCTTCATCGAACCAATACTCGAATAGGCGCCGGGTGACGCCCGACGCTCCGGGGTAGCACTTGTCCCGCCATGCATCAACAGCAGCGCGGATCTTCGGCACCAGCAGCAGACTGCTCGGCCTTCTGCCTGAGGCATCTTCCCGCCAGCCTGTCGTGGCTTTCTCATCCTTAACTAGGAACGAGGTGGGCTTCTCCCACGGCAGGCGGCCAGGAATCTCAGGTAGGTCCTTGTCGTAAGCGATGAGAGAGCGGGGCATAGCTACTTCGCCTCAACTTCGATAGCCTGCGAGGTGTCATTGCCGAAGATGTCAATCACCTTCACCAGGATCCGGTACCTGCCCGGTTTCTCGTAGCTGTGAGGATCGGTGGTGAGTGGAAGCTTACGCTCCTTGCGCGTGCGATACGCGACCCAACCTTGCATAAACGTGTCGTTCTGGAAGTCCCAGTCCACCGCCCAGTAATCGATGTAGTCCGACCACTTTTTTACCTTGCTGCGCACGTCCTCAGGGATAAGGTCAGCATTCGGAGTAGCGAAGTCCTTGAGTTCCACTTGGAATGTGAGTTTCTTTGGTTGCCGGATCTTTGCCTCAAAATAAGCAAGCTCAAAGAAGTGCACGTCGCCTTTGGCGGTGGCCTGCTGCTCCATCACCTCGCGCGGGATTTGCAGGAGCAGGAGCTTCACGCCCTTCTGCTTGGCGATCTCGTGCATTGGGCTGCCCTTGCGCACATCATTGTTTGGCCCCGCCAGCCCCATCTCCCACTCCCAGCCGAGCACGTGCAGCTCTGCCTGTTTCAGCCGCACGCACTCATCCAGTGCCTGGTTGACCTCGTCGATGGTCACCGGCGCATCCACTGCGCCGATGTGGACCATCGCCTTACCCGTCTTTCCGTGCAGGTGCGACATGCCCGCGACTGGCTGGGCCCCGTAGAGCTTGAGAATGAAGGCCAGGTATTCGTAGAGCGCCTGCTCGGTGCGCGACGCTTTACGCCTATCCGAGAAGCTGACATTCTGCCAATACTGGCGCTCATACTTGCCAAGATTCAGTACCTCGAAAGGCTTGCAGTTCTCAATGCTGAGTAGCCGCTTGCGGGTGATGTGGATGCCCCAGCGGCCCAGGTCGCAGCCGATCCAGCGGCGACCGAGCTTTTCCGCAACAGCGAGGGTCGTGCCCGAGCCGCAAAAGAAGTCAGCAACGAGATCACCCGGATTCGATGATGCTCTAATTATTCGTTCAAGTAGCTTCTCCGGTTTCTGAGTGGGATATCCGAGGTATTCGCCAGTGACTGAAGCTGCTGTCCGTCCAGTCATTTTGGGGATGTCTGTCCACCAATCGTAGGGAACCTTGCCTTCATCTTCGTAATAACGATAGAGCTTCTTCTTCCCAGGCCCGTAGATCTCCTTAAATTTACGTCCCTTCTCGTCGGTCTTTGTGAACGAAGAGGATGATTTCTCGGAAAGGAGTTCGAATGGAATTCTGATATCATCGCGATTAAATGTGATCGAATCCCCTTTCGAATAGAAGTACAGATCGTCGTGCTTGTTTGGGAATGCGTCTTCGGGACGCCCCCCTTGGGAATAGCACCAGATAATTTCGTTGCGGAATCGCTCTGCACCAAAGACCTCCTCCATGATGGCACGCACAAGATGGTTTACATGCCAGTCCAGATGAACGTAGAGACTACCTTGAGGTGAGAGCAGATCCCGGATAAGGACGAGTCGCGTATACAGCCAGTGCGGATACCGCTCCCCCTTCGCCCCCCAAGTATCTCGATATGCCTTCTCTTCTATTAGGGACTGCTCCTTAAAGACTTCAGCCTCAGATTCGCCAATCTCTGCCGTAAAAGAAAAATCAGCACCAGTTGCAAACGGAGGATCTATATAAATTAGGTCAATTCTTCCCGCGAACTTATGCAGGAATGATCCCATCACAAGAAGGTTTTCCCCCCAGATGAGCTTATTCTTCCAGCCCTCCTGAAATGAATCCCCCTCTTTGCCTTCATATACGTCAAATAGTGTGCCCTGCGCGCCCCCTTTCCTCGCCTCGCGGGTGGCGCGGCTCTCGTTTACAGTCTCGATGACCTGGAACGGCAGGCTCACTCGCTGCACTTCGCTTCGAGTGCCGTCCTCGTTGTACTTGCCGGGCCAGACCAGTTCAGTCCTGGTGATGTCCATATTGGGCATGAGTTCTCATCCCTCTTGCGTGGATTCTTCTCCCTCTGCTGTGCCGTGCCATCCGTCGTCGAACATGAAATGGTTGGCCCTCAGTGCGGGGTTCTGAATGCGGCAAAGCTGAGGCTCCTCGGTCTCCGCTCGCTCGACCACATACAACCAGTACAACTCGCCGAGCTCCAACGCCTTATCGAACTGCGGACGTGAGAGAACGGCATATGTATCCCTCCAGTCGCCGGAAAACGACTTTACTTCGATATAGCGGACAATCCTCTTTGTCAGGTCTCGAGATTCGACGTCGTACCCTGGGTGATTGTGCGGCATTTCTGTGGGAGATCGCCCGGCAGACAATTCAAAATCCATGACACGGCGAACTCCGGCTTGGTCAACAGGAGAGCGGCCCGGCCCATCCTTCCTCTCGTCCAACTTATTGGCATCTGACTCAGCCGAATTAGGCGAAGGCAGATAGCTTCGGAGGACAGGACGCCCCTTCCTTTGCGCCGATCCAGTGGGCTCACCTGTGCCCATTCGTAGTCCTGCATGCAAAGGCTCAGTGACTGACCCTTCTGGAGGCGGTGTGGGAGGAGGAACGTCTGGGCCGAGAAGGCGCTTGACGGCCTCATGGGAGTCGAGCACGACCGGTGGCTCCTGTGTGATACCCACCATGCTGTTGAGGGCCGGTGCAGCCTCCACGAGAGGTTCACTAGTTCCCAGAGCGCCGACAATTTGAGTGATGACAGGTGTTTCTCGAACCGTCGTGTCAAGCTGTGCGAGACCTAGCTCATCCAGCATGATGGCCGCATCGGTGGCTGACTCTGCGGCGAGCACCTCTTTGATGCCAGGAGCAAATCGTCCCGGGTCCTCGTCCGGATACAACGCAGTCGCCAACTCACGTGCTATTGCGGGCCAGGGGCTATGAACCTCATCTCGGCTGAACAAAAGCACCTCTTCTTCAGGTTGGTACACGGCCGGTACCTGTTCCGGCTCGCTGCACACCTCCCGATTGAACGCACGCAGTCGATAGCGAAGCATCAGCGAGGAAACTGCGTGACAGCGGATGTTGTCCAGTCGCGCAAGCGCGTTGACCACTTGCGGGCCAGAAATCTGCGACGCAAGCGCACGTCCAATCTCATTGCGGCGGGCGCGCATCCTTTGCGTCATCTCTGGATAGTCCGTTGGATTTCTACACTCCAAGAGCTCTAACTTCACGGCCGAGCCCAGCGGCCGGACACCTGCTGCAGCAAGGGCATCCCCTGCCCCAAGGGGTCGAGAGATCACGTTTTTCGCTATGAAAGCCCCGAATTTCGCGGCCAGACCGACCCTATTTTCGAAGAACATCCATTCGGGCGGATTGAGAATTCGCTCCACATTTGGAACACACTTCTTAGATCGCAACGCCTCGAGTTGGACCTTAAGCGTGGCATCCTCCCCAATGGCTCGCTCCAACACCTGCCAACATTTCATCAAGACGGCGTAAGCTTCTTCATCCAGGGACTGATTTGCTCTGCCAAACTCCGTCGAGATTTCTTTCAGTAGGCTCAAGGCATCATGGAAATCCGGAGTCTCTCGGACACCGAGTCGACTGAACAGGTTATTAAAGGCCCGCAACTCATCACCCAAACGCCAACGGTATCGCCCGAACGGATGGTCGCCCCAGAAGACCTGATTCGGCGCTCGGTACCCCCCGCAGAGCCACAAGCAGTTTTCGTTTCTCAATCGACTGATTTCGGGATCGCTCGCTTTGTCGTTCAGGAACCGATAGATCTCGACGTTTGGTGGCATACGGTGCATCGCGCAGTGGAGCAGATGCTTGACGACCAATGGGACCGGAGGGGTTAGCTGGATCCGCAGGAATTTCAAAAGTGGTTGGCTGGCTGTCTGGACGGGCTTTGGCACGTCTAAGAACAGTGCTTGGCTCTCGAACAGGAAGTCCTGATAGGCAGCATACAACTCCGCTGGGCTATACCACCGGTCACTCTTACCACGTGCCGGGAGCCATCGCATTCCTCTTAGGGCGTTCAACTCCTGGGGATCGTCGTTTGCCTCCACTCTCTTCCCGAGATAGGCAACGATATGTTGAATCTGTCGGGCAGCAGGCGATGAATGAGGGTTGCTGGTCAATCGCTGAACCATGGTCACAAGATCTTTAAGACGTGGCTCACCTGCGACTCCGAGCCAAGCATAGAGAGCCCGCACCGCGTCTTCGTGCCCCAGTGGAAGCACAGCGACGTGCGCGCTTCCGCCAAAGCAATCTTGAACCGAGCTGGCGCTAAAATAGCAATCACTTGCCTGGCGAAACTGCCCGTCTGCACACTCGACTAGTGCTGTGGCTGCCAGTACTTGCCGAGCCATTCGGTCGTCCCTCAGTTCCCCAAAACGACCCGCAAGCAGGAGCACGGCAGCTCGTCGCTTTTCAACAGATACAGTTGGTTCGTTCAGGGCCCTAGGCAGACTGACTACGGCATACGTCCTGAAGTTCAGTTCGCGCATACCAAGGTCTCGGAATAAATCACGGTAGCGAGCAAGGCCTGTGAGGTCGATGATTTCCGCCAAACCAAGTGGGTCGTCGAAGTTTCCCGGAAGTGAAACCTCGTCCAGCATTCGTAGATTCTCGGAGGTCGGGAAGATGGCTAGGCTGGCAAGTTTTTGACGGTTTTCCTGGTTCTCGAAGAGTTGCTGGCGCCTATTCTCAAACCACTCGAACAGCTTGCCTAGAGGTAGCCGCTTCTCGCGCCACAAACGCTCTAGCGCGTCGGCACCCGCTCTCTGCAGTGCATCAATAGCCGAGGCTACATTGAAGGGCCGACAGAGGCCGAGTAGGGAGGCGAACCCGGCACTGCGTGACACAAAAGGAACATTTAAATCAAGGGGCTCGAATAGGGCGACCGTAGCATCATCCGCCCAGTAAATCTCGCCACAGGGCCAAAGAGCCTTGTCCCTCCCTGGGGCGATGGCAACTTTGCGAAGGCGCTGTTCATCATCTGCCCTCGCCTTGGGAGTCCTTTGCTCCCGTGCCAGCAGACGCAATATCTCTTCCCACAGGAATTCAAGGCCGGACTCAGTGGTCAGGCAATCTGGCAAGGCGTTCAGGTCTACGCGACGGTCCATCCCTTGGGACACCAACGCCGCACAAAGTCTCTCGATGTTAAGAACCGGAACACCTACCGCATCACTGCGAAGCAGACTTTGATAAGGCCGCAGATCTTCGTTGACGATCTTCACACCGAGGCTCTCGAGGACAGGTATGGCGCCGACTTCCTCCTGCTGGAGTAGGAGTGAGGTATCGGCAGGCGTGGCCCAGCCGCCCCTGGTTGTGTAAACGACGGGGGCTGATCGCAGTCGTGTCACTACCGCCTTCCAAAAGGAGGCAAGTGTCGATTCCCGGCCGTCCTTCTCCACTGCATCATTGACTTCCTTGAGCGTCGAGATGAGTTCCCAAAAGTGCTGAGCACCAAGCAAGGCGGGCAATTTGTCTACGCTGCCAAGCAGCGCTTTGGCGCTGCATCTTAGGGCCTCTCTATTCCATTCAGACTGGTACCCGTGGCCAAGGATCACGCGCTTGCGATCATTAGTCGGAAAGAAGTCCGCGTTAACATGAAAAGGCAGCCCCTCGTTCTGCTCGGTTGGCAAGCAGGCGTAGAGTAGGCCGCCTTCTTGTGCGTTAACCGGAATCGCCAGCGTTACGACGGGAGACCGCTTGCTCTCGATGAGGTCGGGATGCCTGTCCTGCAACTGGCCTGCAGACTCTGAGAAGTCGCCGAATATCATATGCCAGACGCGGTCACGATTGGGACCTCCATCGCTCAAAGTGCGACTCTCACCTTGCTCCCGCAGCTTGAACCTGTGGATCGTCCGGCCCTCACGGCGCATCTCAATGGTCCGTAGTTTCTTGAGAAACAGCATTGCGAGGGGAAGTGAATCCTCTAACTCGCGGGCCAGCTCCTGTGGCCCATCGGGCATTACCGGCTCCGCTCTAAGAGCCTTGCGAAATGTCGAATGAGCGTCAAATGCCCAGGGGAGAACGAATCTTGTACCGGGAAGATCTTGAATCGCGCATTCGCAACACCCGGCGCAGACTTCTATGCGTTCATCCGGATCATTTTCTTCATTGATTATCCAATGGCGTCCACCGGAAATTAGTTCTGGACGGTCTGTAATCTGGTATACGGCAATAAAGCCGATTCCGAAGGCACCAGTTGTTCCTGCCTCGCCGCGCTTATCTCCAGAGGCGATCAGACGGAAACGGTGGAAATCACATCGGTGTTGGCGGGATTGATCAGTCTTCCAAGGGCATTCCGGCTGCTCGATATGCCTGCAGTCACTGAAGACGCCATCGTTATCTACAACGAGTGCGTCTCCCCGGACATCGAAGCTCATCCATGTGGCGCCAGTGGCATCGTCCGCGTTCTGGATGAGTTCATACGCGAGGGTGCGGTATCCTCGCAGATCACTTAATTTGGCACCGAGGTCACCGAGATAGTCGATTCCGCGTGAAAGAAATGTTGGCTCGCTCATTGAATCGTCCCGTCGGCTACACAGTGAGAACGCAAGTCACATTCCTTGCAAACCTTGCTTTCTGGGACCCACACCACTTGAAAATCCTTTGATTGAATCTTCGAAACCACAGCATCAAAACGCCGTCCCGCACTATCTACTTTGTCGGGCGTGTATGGTATCTCCATGAGCGCATCGGCCTTGCTTGCTTCTGCTGTCCAGTAGAGCAGCAGCCGTTCCGGCCGCTTGCCGTGGCGCCGTTCCAGAATATGTGCATAGGTGCAGAGTTGATCTTCGTAGGTTGCCAGCAGCAGTGGGTCCGTGCTTCGCTCTGAAGATTTGAAGTCGAGCAGCTCCAGCTTCCCGTCGCGTCCAAGAAGTAAATCTACCTTACCAACCAGAATGTATCCCTCTTTTTCGATGGATACGTCCACCTCCGTTTGGATAACGCGCCGCATCTCTTCCTGGTTCTGACGAAAGTAATTCATGACCTGTCGAAAGGCAGACTCTCGCGCTGCACCGCCGATAGGCCGGACATCGCTCAGGCAGAGGAAACGAAAGGTGCGGTCAAACAGCTCACGGATGTGCGTCTCGTTTAGCGTGTGGAGCTTGCCGTCGAGCGCGATGCGATGAATCTCCTCGATGGTCTGGTGGACGAGCAGCCCAAAAAAGATTACCGCCGAACGCGAAGGCGTAAAGTCGTACTCGCGAAAGAACTGGTATTGCCGCGGACAGGTCTCATAGACCTTTAGATCGCCGGTAAAGCTATAAGAGCGTTTCACTGGCATACGCTCACGGAGGGTGAAGCGTTGTGCCGCAAGTAAGTCCTGCTGCACGTACGGCCACTGGGGCAGGCCCTGCCAAATAGCCGCAAAGTGGTCTTTGGGGGGCTCGTGGGCCGTCAGGACTAGGACCTTCTGAGGGCGCGAGAATGAGACGTAGTGGAGCCGCATGCGGTCGAAAAGAGTGATCCGGTTCTCAGGTTCAAAGGGGGAGCGGTGGTAGTAACCTCCAAGATCGCGGTCTATTTGCTTGGAGCTGGATAGCTGCGTGCTCAGACTACCGACCACGACGACCGGGAACTCAAGGCCCTTGGCCTGATGGATCGTCATCACCTGCACATGGCCCTTGGGGAAGGGCTGATCCGGGTCCTCGTACTCGTTGATCCCGCCGTCGTGTAGGAGTCGAAGGAAACTATTGAATAGATGGAGGCGCAGGAACTCGCGATTTCGATGGGTCACGACAGTGTAGTGGTAGTAGCTCTGGAAGACGTTGAGAAGCTGCGAGAAGATCGCAAGGTTTCTCGCAGTATTCTCGTCTTTGACTGCTGAGGCAAAGGGCTCGAGGGCCAGCAACCGGTAGAAGTAGTCCGCCGGGCGCAGGTCAAGTGAATCTCCCTCGCTGAGGGCGGCGATCTCCCCTACCCATGTCTGCAGCGTAAGCGCCAAAGCATGGGGGGAAGCGAAGCGGCGGCCAAGCTCTAAGATGCCTTGATCCACATAGGCCGCCAATTCGGCTACGGCTCCTGCAACGTCACCGCGCCCTGGGCCGTACCAACCAAAGAGCACAGCAAAACAGCTCACCATGAGGCGAATCTCGTCGTTTTCGAAGTACGCGCGGGCCCTTGGGCAAAAGGCCCGAATGCCGCGAGCTTCGAGTGCAGCGAGATAGGGTCCGCTATGCTCTTCCCGTACACTGTGCAGCAGCAGAGCCACCTGGCTGTCGTCTTCTATTACGGAGTTCTTCTTCAAGAATCCAACTAGGTCGGCAAAGCGGTCAGCCTCGTCCCGCGCATCACGTCCCCAGATGCTTATGACCGCCGGGTAATCCGGATGGTCGCTGTCCGGATCGGCGTCGATCGTCTTCTGAAAGCGGAACGAAGTACCCTGCGGATTCGACCAGTCGGCAGAAGCCATCCAGCGGTCGTACCGCTCCACGATGGCGCGATGGGAACGGTAGTTGGTCGTCAGTCTCACGACCGGGCAATTCGGGAATCGATCGGGGAACTCAAGGATGTTCCGGACCGTCGCGCCACGGAAACGGTAAAGACTTTGGTCCTCGTCCCCGACGACGCACAGGTTTTGGCTCTCCTCGGTGAGCTTGAGCAGGAGTTGCTCCTGGACGTAGTTCGTGTCCTGATACTCATCCACCAGAACATAGCGAGTATCGCTCGTGAGTGCCCGCCGGTTCTCTGGATTCAGGAGAAGACCGTGGACGAGGCTCTGGAGATGAGCGAAGTCGGTGCGATTGTTCTCGAGAAGCGCCGATTCGTAAGCTCGGTAAGAAGCGGCAATCCGCTGAACAAAAGAATTGCTGGAGGACGCGAGGCGCTCCGGCTCCAGCAGTTCTTCCGTAATTTTGTCGAAGTAGTTCCGTGCGCCCTCGATCGCAGTCCAGCGCGTCTTCCAACGCCCGAGGTAAAGCTCGTTCTCAGCTGGCCCGATGATCTCGTTGAAATGCTCGAAGATGAATAACAATTGTGTCAGCTCATCGAGGGTCTCGTAGTTGTTGCCAAGACTTGTCCGGTGGCGGTGCTGTGTCAGGACCCGATTGCACAGCCCGTGGATGGTAGAGGCTCGTAGCTCCGAAAGGTCTCCCCGGTATCCCACCTTCTGTGCCGCCGCAGACAGGCGGTCGCGCATCTCGAATGCGGCTTTCTCCGTGAATGTGCAAAGAACGATCTGGCGAGGCGTGGCCTTGCCTAGGAGAAGAAGATTCAGAGCACGAAGAACAATGCTATAGGTCTTGCCGGAACCAGGGCCGGCGACCACGAGCAACGGACCGTCCAAATGAGCGACAACCGTTCGCTGAGCCTCGTTCAAGTCCGGATAGTGCTCAAGGATGACAGGGGCGATTGTCACAGCAGCCCAGCCTTCCTAAAGCTGAATGCCTCTTCAACAGTGACGATCAAATGATCCACGATCTTTATGCGGACTGTCTCTGTCGCCAGCACAAGAGCGCGGGTCAGTATCTTGTCGGGCTCGCTCGGGTGCAGGTCACCGTTGGGGTGATTGTGGGCGAGCACGAGAGCCGCGGCACCACGTCTCAGGGCGGACTCAACGACTCGGCGGGGATACACAGTGGCTCGGTCGACCGTCCCTTCCTCCAGTCGTTCCACACCGTCGCGGAGCAAACGACATCCCGAATCAAGGTATGCCACTTCAAAGACCTCATGCTGAAGGGTGCCGATCCGCATGCGCCAGAAGGCGGAGAGACGGGCAGGATTCGCTAGCGAGTCCTGGCCCTCAGCTGATTGTTGGAGGTACAAAGCCGCGGCAGCTCTAATGATTCGCAGAGCCACCGGCGCCACGGAACCCACACCTCTGACGGTTTGCAATTCCTCAATGCGAGCATCCAGTATTCCGCGCAGGTTCCCGAACCGGGCGATCAACGCCTTCGCTGGTTGCTTGACGTCTGAGCGCGGAATGGCCAGCGTAAGCAGCAGCTCGATGACCTCGTAATCGTTGAAGCCGTCGAATCCCGCCTTCAGGAAGCGGTCACGCAAGCGCTGTCGATGACCGAGGTGGCCAGGACTCTCACCAGTCATAGGAAGCCCGCGACTTATTGCCAAGCTTTGGAGAATGATTTTCTAGCAGGAATGGCCGCAAACTCTGCACGATATCGTCGCAGATCTGTGCCAGCACCCACTGGTCAGGGAACTTTATATCACTATTCTTGTCATCTAGGTGCCGCTTGGTTGAGTTCCGGGCGGCCGATGACACACTTTTGCGAGGAGACTGGCAATTGAGACGCCACCCGCACAGGCCCTCGTGAGCACGCTCACGTAAAGCATAGGATACTAAGGCATTACTTAGTCCGCGATAAAACCAACGCCTCTCCTCTCGCATCGAATCTACACGTACGTGTGTGATGCGAAGAGGGCCACGCCAATGTGACCAGGCACGCGACCTGTCTTCGGCCCTCGATTGACGTTTTCCGAGAACCGGTACTCTGAATAGGTAGGGGGCGAAACTGGCCTCGAATGCAGACCAGAATAGCCGATTCCTTAGAGCAGGTGAATAAGTAGTTCTGGGAACCACAAGTTGGCCGGCCCAGTTAGTGCGCGTCCCACCCCGCGCATTTTGGGCTAAGGAAAGCGGGTATGGATCGAGGCGCACGGTCGCCTAACCGTAGCTTCCGCGTAAGCCCTGTGGATCGCCTCGGGCGGAGCATAAGCCCCCTGGTCCTCGATGCCGCGGAGAAGATCGGGCGACGTGCGATGGAGCATGCGGAGAGATTGCTGATTGACCCTGCCGTGGCCGCGGGTCTCCTGGAGGAAGCTGCGGCTACAGTTTCGCGCGCTATAGCCTCGAAGAGTCGTGGCCCTCAGAACGAAGTTCGCGACCTGCCAGCATATCTCTTCCGCGCTTTTATCCGCCGCGTAAACAGGACTAAGAGGCGGCAGTTGAGTCAAGAAGATACCGTCCGGGCGCTCGAGTTGAATTCTGTAGGCTCAGTTAATCCCCAGGCGGCCCTCGAATTAAAGATTCTCGTAGACGAGCTTTTGACGAGGTGTGACCCGGTGACGCGCGACATGTTCTATCGGCGCGTCCAAGGCTTTTCCTGGAAGGAAATTGCGGTGTCTTATGGCATTTCACACAATGCCGCGAAATCTCGATTTAGCCAGGCACTTCGCAGGCTTGGCGCGAAGCTTAGCCTAGAAATTAATTTGTGACTTTGATGAGGACTTTTGTAAGTGGCACTGAACAATGAGACTCAAAACAAAAGACCACCGAGCCTCTAGGGAAAAGGGCAAGGACGTGCTGGCCTTTGCCCGCTCCTATCTTTCGGAGGCTTTTCCTAACCCGGACCGCCAGGGATGCCCCTCTGACGCTGCACTGCGATCCCAGGCGTTCAACCCAAGCCAAAGTGAGCCGGGGGTCACCGAACACCTGGCAGCTTGTTCTCCCTGCTTCAAACGCTACGGAGAGCTGCTGGCTGAGTTGAAATCGCAGAGGGAAGCGGAGAAGGGCCTGTCCTGGAGACGCATTTCCGCGTGGTCCAAGGCTCATCCAATCCTGGCCGGGACAGCACTCGTTTGCGCACTGCTCATCGCAATCGGCGCCGGCCTCTTGTTCCGTAGAATTCGGATACCGAACGTTCCTCCAGTTGAAACGCACCGAGCACCCAGCCCCGGGGAACCGCTGAAGCCACCACTCGCATACATTCCGTTTAGCCTGGACCTCAGCACACTTTCTCCGGTACGTGGCTCCGAACATCCGACAACCGGGGCGCCGCGGCCGGTCGACGTCCCAAGCTCACCGCTGGACTTGACCTTGACCTTGCCGCTGGCAAGTGAGGAGGGGCCTTACGATGTAAAACTGCGCGCCGAAGGCCAGACAGTCTGGTCGAAGTCTGCCCTGGCGCATCTGCACAACGGTCAGACGCTCATTCAGCTTCAAGCGGACTTCAGCCAAATTCCGGCGGGTCTCTACAACCTGGAAGTTCAATCCTCAGTCGGCATTCGGCTCATTCAGCCAGTTTCGATTCAGCTCGCTTCGCCCAAGGGTGGAGAACAGAGGCCATGAATATCGGGCGAGTCGCGACGGGGATTTTACTTTGCGGTGCCGTTTGCATACTCGCGCACGCGCAGACGGCCCCGGATGATCCAGATGTTTTATTGAAGAAAGCGCTTCACCTGGGCGACTTGTACAACTGGGCAGATGCCGCACCTTTGTTTACTGAGGCTGAGCAGCTGTACAGGGCGCGCGGCGATAACCGCAACGCTCTATACGCACATTTGGGCCGACTTCGCTCAACTATGGAACAACTTTCGCTCCCGGAGGTCTCCCAAGAGCTGGGAGTCGAGTTGGAGAAGAACCCCCTGCTCCAGACTGACAAAGAACTCAGGCTGTTTTGTCTAATGGTTCGCGGCGACATCGACGGAGAAATTGATGCCGTGCCGATGCGCCGCGATTGGGAAGCTGCTCTCAAGATTGCCCAGGCTCTCGGCGACAAGAAGTGGGAGAACCGCGCCTCGGGAGAGCTCGGCTTCTCCCTCTTTCTCGAAGGGGACATGGCCGCAGCGCGCCAGAAGGTCGCCGGCGCTCTAATCGGAGCCACATTGCAAGGGGACACCGGGGCGCAGATCCGCTACCTAGCTGCGATCGGCCACGGCTTGGTCCAGTTGGGCTCCTATGATTACGCGCTCGGGTATTTCGACAGAGCACTGAAGATCGCAGCCTCCGACCCTGATGCCGGGTACCAGTTCGTTGTCAACGAGGGCCGGCTTCAGGCATTCCGTGGTATGGGAAAGCTCGACGCCGCGGAGGAACTCGCCAACGAGATCATCGGTGAGGCTCGCGCAAAACAGAAGCACGTCAAGGAAACGCAAGCCCTTATCACAGCTTCGACCGTTGCGCTCGCGAAGAAGGATGAGGCGAAGGCCATTGAAGAGTTGCGAGAAGCTATGGACCTAGCCCAAAAAGGGGGTTTCACGCGGCTACTTGCCGACACGCAGTTCTACTTGGAAGACATCTATCGCAAAAGGGGCAATCTATCGCAGGCAGAATCCTTGGCAGCAGCGGCAGCGGAATCAACTCAAACCAGCGGTG
>Ga0335085_10000891_pt1 | contig 73094 bp, 68 predicted proteins | sample Lox_Sample_45_FD_206712 | JGI IMG/M metagenome (GOLD analysis project Ga0335085, IMG submission 206712) | Soil microbial communities from Loxahatchee National Wildlife Refuge, Florida, United States - Lox_Sample_4.5 | ecosystem: Environmental > Terrestrial > Soil > Wetlands | place: USA... | reverse complement strand
ATCATTCTTTATGCAGCGCTGTCAGGCGTTGGAGTTGCGGCGAGCCACGCTCAGGCCACTGGCGCGAACTCAGCCGGCGCCTTTGGGGGCGCAGCGTCCGAGGCGCAGGGATCGTCTACGACCGCGCGCGTAGTGCTCAAAGTCGGCAATGCACAAATTACGGAAGCTGATTTCGAAACGATGGTCCGTGATTTGGAGGCGCAGCAAGGCCCCGCTGACCTGAGCCGCCGGGCCATCGGCGAAAACTTCGCACAGCTACTCATGCTTGCCCAGCAGGCGGTAGCCAACCGCCTGGACTCCTCGCCCGAAGTGATCCATCGGTTGGCACTGGATCGCGAGCAGATTCTGTCCAATGCTGAATTCGCCCGCCAGAAGAACCAAGCCAAGCCCACGCCCGAAGCAATCAGCAGGTATTACTCGGCCCATCTGGCGGACTACGACGTGGTTCAGCTTTCGCCGGGTCTTCATTTGGTCCAGTGACGCCGCTGAGGGTTCAAAGCACGGGCACGGCTTGACCCCTGAGCAGGCGAAGGCGTTGGCCGATGCGGTGCGTGCCGCCTACGCCTACGGGGGCGACGTGGGAAAGGTAATACACGACTCACCGCACGGGCCTGATGTTGTTCAGCTGGACCCAGAGCCGCTCGCCTTTCAGCGCGGAGAGTTGCCCGCGAAGATGGAGCAGGCTGCGTTCGCCTTGAAAGAAGGCGAATGGATCGAACTGAATGATGCTCCGGGCACGTTTGTCTTTATTCAGCTCGTCAAGCGTAGCCGGAGAGACTTGAACGAGGTATCAACGCAAATCGAGAAAAAGCTGCAAGCGTTGAAACTGAAGGAAGAGTTGGAGGAGTTGAAAAAGAAGTCCGGGACTTGGATGGACGAAGCCTACTTCGGACCGTCCACCCCAGTCCCTGCTAGGGCATCGGCCCCTGGTAAGTCCGGGATGAGAGAGGAAAAGAATGAAGACAAACCGCAGAGGTAGAAAGGTCCCTTACTTTGCGCTTCCGCTTCTGGTTGTGGGAGCGTGCATCATTGGCCCGGGGCTGGCTTATGCCCAGATGACCTCAACAGGCATCGACTGCTCGCAGATTGCCGCGTTGCAATTGATGCAGCAGGACAACATGCGGGCGGGCCTGGCTCTGATGGAGTGCGGCGTGATACCGCGGCCTGATGCTGCGGGTTCAGGCGATGAAGTCATCGGTGACGAGCCGCAGCCTCCAAATATCCTCGTCAGCAAGCGTAGCTGCTCCTCGGGCAGCAGTTGCACCAAGAGCGAAAGCATGGTGTTTCACAGCGCCAAGGCGGGGGACCAAACCGTCGTGGTCAATTACAACGACCACAACGGAAACAACTATTCCGGAACTTCCTACTCCACGGATAATGGCGCCACCTTTACACAAATTCTGCAAGCGCCATTCAGCAGCGGCCACGGCTCCAACTACGGCGATCCGATCGTGGTTTACAACCTTAAGCTGGGCAAGTGGTTCGCGGGCGATCTGGCAACCGGATGCGGCGGTTTCGGTATCGGCCTGTGGACTTCTAGCGATGGGCAAAGCTGGACGGCTGGCTCCTGCGCTCATAACGGCTCCAACGATGATCGCGAGTCAATGTGGGTGGATAACAATCCGTTCAGCGCCGCTTATGGCCGGATGTACATTTTCCTTCAATAACTTCAATGTTGGAGGAGGGGCGCTCTTCGTTGCCCGCTCGGACGACGGTATGAACTGGACTACGGTGCAGCTCTCAAGCAACTTCGTTCGCGACGTGCAGGTTACAGGCGTTCTGCCCGGACCGGCGCCGCCGCAGGCCAGATATAGCAGCACAGTATTTGTCGCGTCTATGGACGAAGGCAGCGGAGGTCTTTCTTCCCGCCAAAACATCATTTACCGCTCGCTGGATGGAGGGGTGACCTGGACGTCAGTCATTATGGGGCCGCGATTCAACGCTGTAGGTGATGGCACCTGCCCGTCGAACAGTTACTTCGCGAAGGTCAATCCTATCTGGCGCCACATGGAGTGGGGCGAACCGGGAGTCGGTCCCAATGGTGTGGTCCATTACGCTTACGCGGGACATGGAACAGGCTCCGACACCGGGGACATCTTCTACGTCCGTTCCACCGACAACGGCGCGACCTGGTCGTCGCCGATTCAACTCAACACCGACCCCGACGGCCAGTTCAAGACGCAGTGGATGCCGTCTCTTTCTGTTAACTACAACCCATTTGGCTTTCAACCCGGTGGCAAGGTAACGGTATCCTGGTACGACCGTCGACACGCTACTTCGGCGTGCAATGTCGCCACTGACGTGGGGTGCAGTTACCAGCGCTACGCCGTGCAATCGCCTGACAACGGGACCACCTGGGGAGCGAACTTTGCTCTCAGCGACATCGTCATCCCCCAGCCGACGCAGAATGACGGCGGCGTGCAGCCCTGCTATGCGGGTGATTACGACTACAGCACGGCAATCGGCGGAGCTGCCTACGTGACTTGGACCGACGGACGGGTCGCGGTGGGAGGCGTTCAGGTGCAGAACGTCGAGCTTACCGCCGTTCCTGAGCCGTAACCGCACCTTAGACAATTGGAAAGTGCTTGCCCCCAGCGGTGCTTAACCACCGCTGCGGTTTTCTCTTGATGCGCTGATCAACTCGGCGCCTCGGGGCAACCGCAGGAGGCGATTTGAATGGGAGCGGCGCGCCGCTATTTGACCGCGTCGGCAGTTTTATCAGCACCGGTCTTGACGGCCTTTCCGGTTGCTTTTGCGCCTTTGTTTACCGCCTTGCCAGTCGCCTTGGCGCCCTTCGCGGTTCCATGAGCGACATCCTTGCTCGTGTCCTTGGTTGCGTCCGCGGTCTTGTCCGCTGCTTTCACGGTGCCATGCGCCACGTCTTTGCCGGTGTCCTTGGTGACGTCGGCCGTCTTATCGGCGGCTTTCTTGGTGTCTTTCACCAGGTCCTGCGCGCTAACGGCGGGACCAAACACCAGAACGGCAGCAACCGCCGTGATCAACCTTGCTTTCATTGGGTAATTCTCCTTTACAGAATATTGTGGTTTGATATCAGCGAATTCTTGGGAGTCGCTTGCGAGAGTCTTGCTTCCACCACAGAGGCAGATACAAGATATCACGGCCACGCACCACTAACCCTTCGCACGTGCGTGCGAGTAGCCACGCCTGCACGCGTCTGCTTGTTGTCAGTGAACGCGTTCCCCCAAGAGACAAGTCACATCAGGCAGCAGCGATGCGGCGGACAACGTCGGCCTGCTCAGCCTTGTTCTCGGCGCCAATGGTGAACGCGTCGAGCACATTAAGCGAAAGCGCAAAGCGCAGTGCTTCGTCCGGCCGCGTACGCAAGTCTCCCTGTCCGAGAATCTTCATTCCTATAATTCCCTTGCCCGCGGCCCGCATTTCGCGCAGGACATTGACAACGGTGGCAGGATCGGCATCCATGTGCGAGCCAATGGGGTTGATACGGGCCAGGTCCACCTCGACCCACGGCGAGCGCGCGGCCACGCGCAGTGCCTCGATGGTGTGGCAGGAGCAGCCATGGGCGCGAATGACGCCCTTCTGTTTCGCCTCCGACAACAAATCCATCGCTCCTTTGTAGCGCTCCGTCCAATCGCCCTCGGTAATGCAGTGCGGCAGGACGATGTCAAGGTAGTCCGTGCCCAGTTCGCGGCGGAAGCGGTCGAGGTCGGCGCGGACGCCCGCGGCATCGCGCGAGTCAGTCTTGGTGAGCACGGTGACCTTGTCGCGCGGTAGGTGCTTGAGGGCGCCGGCAACATGCACGTGGCTCCCATAGGAATCGGCTGTGTCGAAAAGGCGCAAGCCGTTGTCGTAACCATTCAGCAGCAGATTGACCAGCTCCTTGCTGCCCAGCGCTGTCTGGTTGGAGCGGCCGCCGAAACCGACGGTCCCTGTGCCCATGGCGAGGCGGCTGGTTGTGATACCAGTCCCGCCAATCGCGACCGTGTCGCTGGCGCTGACCTTCGACGTCGTGGACGCGCTGCCCAGCGCAACCGAATTGCGCGCGAGCACGACCGCTCCCACGCCGCGCACCGTCTGGATGATGAAGTCTCTGCGGTTCATTCCGTTCTCTTGCCTTCGGACATGATATGCCGCTTACCGACCTGACGGTTGCCCATCCATCACGGAAAACGAGCAACTCGACAGCAGGGCTTTCCGATCCGGCGCGAACGTACCTTCAGGCCATGCACCGCACCTTGGTGATGCAGCTCACTGCCGTCCTGCTTCATCCCATCTAGGGTAGAAGGTTTGGGGCCCGCGCCCCCGAGGCATACATGACTGTCGTTGCATTGGACCGCATCGAGAACCGCACATTCTCCGAGATAAGAGTCGGCGACTCTGCCAGTCTCTCTCGCACGCTCACCTACCGCGACATTGAGCTGTTTGCCATCATGTCGGGGGACGTGAACCCGGCGCACGTGGACCAAGAATTCGCCGACAGCGACATGTTTCACAAGATCATCGCGCACGGCATGTGGGGAGGTGCGCTGATCTCGACCGTACTGGGCACCCAGCTTCCCGGGCCTGGGGCCATCTATCTGGGGCAATCGCTGCACTTCCGCCGGCCGGTCGGGCTGGGCGACACCATCACGGTGACGGTGAGGGTCGCGACGAAGGACGACGACAAGCACCGCGTAACACTGGAGTGCCAGGCGGTGAATCAGCGGGGCGAGATCGTCATCAACGGGACGGCCGAGGTGATCGCGCCGACGGAGAAAATCTCCCGCGAGCGCGTGCGGCTGCCTGAGGTCAAACTGCTGGAAAAGGGGCAGCATTACCGGCGCTTGATCGACCAGTCAAAGGGCCTGTATCCGATTCGCACCGCAGTTGTCCATCCGGTGGATACGCCTTCTCTACTGGGAGCCATTGAGGCGGCTGAGGCTGAGCTGATCATCCCGGTGCTGGTTGGTCCGGAAGCGAAGATCCGGGCAGCGGCCGAATACGGCAAGCTCGACATCTCGCAGTTCGACGTGGAGTTCACCGAGCATAGTCACCAGGCGGCGGAACGCGCCGTCGCCATGGCGCGCGGGCACAAGGTCGAGGCGCTGATGAAGGGTAGCCTTCATGCTGGCGAGTTGATGCAGTTTGTTGACACACCCCAAGGGCTGCGCACGGCCCGGCGCATGAGCCACGTGGCGGCGGTGGAGATCCCGAGCTTCCCGCGTCCGTTGTTTATCACCGATACCGTGGTGAACATCTCGCCCACGGTGGAGGTGAAGCGCGACATCGTGCAGAATGCGATTGATCTGGCGCTTGCGCTAACGATCTCTAACCCCAAGGTCGCAATCCTGTCGGCGCACGAGGCCGTGTCGCCGGAGCTGCCTTCGTCCTTCGACGCTGCGGTGCTATGCAAGATGGCCGACCGTGGTCAGATCACCGGCGGCGTGCTTGACGGACCGTTAGGGTTCGATGTCGCGGTATCGGCAGCAGCGGCCAAAATTAAAAGCGTCGCCTCTGCGGTTGCTGGGAATGCCGACATCCTCGTGGTTCCCGACCTGGAAGCCGGCGTCATCCTGGTGAAGCAACTGGAATACATGTCGGATGCGCAGGCAGGCGGGCTGGTGGTCGGCGCCAGGGTACCTGTGGTGGTGACTAGCCGGACGGACAATATCCTGGCTCGGCTCGGCTCGTGCGCCCTGGCATTGCTGACGGTGCGTCACAAGCAGGTGCAGGCATCATCGCCGCCGATTTTGGAGTAGTGGATGCCAGTGGCGATAGGGTTGCCGCCGGCTTTGTGTGAGGTTGGCAGGCAGGGCCGGCCGCTGAGACCGGGAAAGTGCCGGGCAAAATTTTGTGACCGGGTATCATCCGCAGCTTGGTGATGGGCGAGGAATGAAGCGAGCCTGTCTGCCATTCTCCACGAGAGGGCGCGGCGGCGATCATGACTTCGGGCCCCCGGGTGGAGCGCAAAACGTCCGGTGCATTAAGGCAGCGAGCCGGGCCGCAGTGTCCACGGCGAAATGCGGCTTATGCGGAGGAGGTCTTGGCTGCTCCAGGGATCGGAGGCAAAGCGCTGAGCGACCTCGTCCGGAGTGCCGGCGCGAATGATGAGGAGGACGTCGGGTGAGTCTTCCAGCGGGCCACCGAACAATATGAAGCCTTCCTTGTGAAGATTGTTCATAAAGGCGGCGTGGGCGTCCCAATCGGTCTGACTAGCGAGCGGCACCGACGGCTGCCAAGCTTTGCCTCGGGTGCGAATCACGGCAAACAGCTTCATCGCCGCTCGATTATAGCTGGCTTATCGTGCGATACGCGGGAGCAGAACGACCTAAGAGTTCGTCCTGCCTCGCGCAAGAATTTGCGGGCCGCTAGAGTATTTTCTTGCCAAACGCCGACAGTGCCAGCTCGACGGCCAGTTCGGCGGTCTGGTTGCGCTCGTCGAGTACGGGATTGACCTCCACCATCTCGAAGCTCAGCATGCGTCCGTGATCGGCGATGATCTCCATCGCCAGATGGCCCTCGCGGTAGGTGGCGCCGCCCCAGACTGGGGTTCCGACGCCGGGGGCGTCTTCGGGGTCAATCCAATCGAGATCGAGCGAGACGTGATAGCCGACCGTCCCCCGGCCGGCGAGGCGGAGGGCCTCTTCCATGATCACGCGCATGCCGCGCTCGTCAATGTCGCGCATGGTGAAAACATGCACGCCTGCCTTGCGAATGTTTTCGCGCTCGTGGTTGTCAACGTCACGGATGCCGACCAGCACGCAATTCTGCGGCTGGACCTTGGGGCTGAATCCGTAAAGGTTGGTGAGCGGCGAGTCGAACAGGCCCATGATCGCGCCCAGGGGCATGCCGTGCACGTTGCCGCTGGGCGAACTGCCGGGGGTGTTGATGTCGGTATGGGCGTCAATCCATACCAGCCCGATGCGCTGGCGCTTCTGACGATAGAACTCCGCGACGCCGGATACCGTGCCCGCGGCGATGGAGTGGTCGCCGCCCAGAACAATCGGGATAGCGTTGGCTTCCAGCGTCTTCACCACAAGCTCCGCTTCCTTAGTGCAGGTTTCGGTGATCTCCTTCAGATACTTGGCGGTGGGATCACCTTCGGCCTTGGTCTCGGCCAGAGCAACATGGACATTGCCTACATCCTTGACGTCGTAGCCCAGGGCCTCGAGCTTGACTTCCAGCCCGGCGACGCGCATGGCAGAGGGGCCCATGTCCACACCACGGCGCGACTGGCCGAGGTCCAGCGGCACTCCAATGATGCGGATGTGCCTGGCGTCAATGTTCTGCAAAGGCTTGGTGATGGGGCTGGTTGCCATAAGGTCTCTTGTGGTTACGGGTACAACCGGTGCAGCGTCCTCGCAAAGGGAATGGTCTCGCGCACGTGCTCCAGGCCGCAGACCCAGGCGACCGCGCGTTCGATCCCCATGCCGAATCCGGAATGGGGCACGCTGCCATACTTGCGCAAATCGAGATACCACTTGAACGCCTCTTCTGGCAGGCCGTGCTCGTGAATCCGCTGGATCAGCAGGTCGTAGGATGCGGTACGCTGCGAGCCGCCGATGATCTCTCCATACCCCTCGGGCGCGAGCACATCCACGCATAAGGCCAGCTCCGGCCGCTGGGGATCCGGCTCCATGTAGAACGCCTTCACGACTGCGGGATAACGATGCACCATTACCGGACGCCCGAACTGCGACGAGATGTACGTTTCATCCGGTGAACCAAAGTCTCCGCCGTACTCAAACTTGTTCTCGATCAGACCCTTGGCATGGGCCTCCTGCAGCATCGTCACCGCATCGTCGTAGGTGATGCGCGGGAAGGGAGTGTCAATCTTCTCCAGCTGGCTGAGGTCGCGGCCGATGGTTTCCAGTTCCGCACGGCGGCGCTCCAGACAGCGCCGGACGATGAAGGTGATGAACTCCTCCGCCAGCACCATCAGGTCGTCGAGCGTGGCGTAGGCGATCTCCGGCTCGACCATCCAGAATTCGGTAAGGTGGCGGCGGGTCTTCGACTTCTCGGCGCGGAAGGTCGGCCCGAAGCTATAAACCTTGCCCAGCGCCATCGCCGTAGCTTCGATGTAAAGCTGACCGGACTGGGTCAGGTAGGCCTGCTCGTCGAAGTAGTCCACGGGGAAGAGCGTAGTTGTGCCTTCGCACGCGGCTGGCGTCAGGATGGGCGGGTCGGTCAGGGTGAAGCCGTGGTCGTCGAAATAGTCGCGCGCCGCCTTGATGATCTCCGCGCGGACACGCAGCACGGCGGCCTGGCGCGGCGAGCGCACCCACAGATGACGATGCTCCATCAGGAAGTCAACGCCATGCTCTTTCAGAGAAATCGGGTAGGGATCATTTTCCGGGACGCGCTGCAAGACGCGCGCATCGCTAACGTCGAGCTCGTATCCTCCGGGGGCGCGCTTGTCAGCGCGCACTCTGCCGGTGATAATCACGCTCGATTCCTGTGTCAGGTTCTTGATGGCGTCGAACAGTCCGGGCGAGACAGCATTCTTGGCGACCACTCCCTGGATGATGCCACTTCCGTCGCGGAAGATAGGGAACAGCAGTTTGCCGCTTTCGCGCAGGTTGTAGAGCCAGCCGCGAAGGGTGACGGTCTGGCCTTCATGCCGGCCGATCTCGCGGATGGTGGTGGCGGGAGCTTCGGTCTTGGTCACTGTTTCCATGGATGCTGACTCGATTAGGCGACGCTTATGGTGCAGCCTCCAGTTTACCGAACGCCTCAGCCATCTTCTCCGATACCTTCTCACCTTCCACGCCCTCGATTTCCAGCAGCAGCGGAGGAACATGGGGCGCGGTCCGCAGCAGCTCCATCATTTCCTTCCAGTCTATGCTGCCGCTTGCGGGCCAGAGATGGGAATCGTGGTCCTTGTTGTTATCGTGCAGGTGGGTGGAGCGAATGCGGTTCTTCATCACATCGAAGGCTTGCGGCACGCTGGACATGATGTGCGCATGACCGACGTCAAAGCAGAATCCGATGTCGTCAAAGCGCCCGGCCTGCAGCAGTTCCAGCAGCTTCTCCGGGGTGGATAGTTGGTTGTTAATGTTCTCAACCAGCAATTGCACGCCCAGTGGTTTGGCGAAGGCATGCAGGTGCTCGAGGGAACTGATGGCCGCCTCCTGTTTGCGCGTGTCGGCCTCTTCCTGACCGACTCCAACATGCTGCACCAGAAACTGGAATGGCAACTGCTCGGCGACCTCGATGGCCCGCTTGATCTCATCCATGGCGGCAACACGGTGCAGCTTCTCGACCGACGCGATGTTGACGGGAGGCTCGCCGCCGCGTCCCCACTCCTCATCGGAGTACATGGGGGAATGCATCGAGTGCAGACGCACTCCGGTGCTCCGGAACCAGTTGCCAATCTCGCGAATGTGCTGTTTTTCGGTGTAGTTGAAATGGCCGCGCGCGGCGAAGATCTCGATGGCTTCGGCGCCGCCGGCAACGAACTGGTCCAGCAACCCGGGATGCAGCCGCTCACCTCTGGCATACACGAGAGTTGACATCGCGCGCAGCATCAGAAACCCACCGCCTTCCCGTTGTTGCGTCCGTCGCTGGCGCCCAGCCGCTCGCCCGTCTGAGTGTCAATGGCGATGCACTCAGCGTCTCCCCAGAAACGTTCACTGTTGTCAATCTTATGTCCCATATGCTCGAGAATGCGAATAGTGTCCGGCGAAAACCCAATCTTCTCCGTCTTGATGTTGTCGGGCATCCACTGCTGGTGGAAGCGGGGAGCGTTCACTGCTTCCTGGATGTTCAGTCCGTAATCTACAACGCCCATCAACACGTTGGCCACCGTGGTGACGATGGTTGCGCCGCCCGGTGAACCGAGCACCAGAAACAGCTTGCCGCCCTTCAGAACGATGGTGGGCGTCATCGACGAAAGGGGGCGCTTGCCGGGGCCGATGGCGTTCGCCGGACCCTGGATCAATCCATAGAGATTGGGCATGCCCTGCTTGGAGGCAAAGTCGTCCATCTCATCGTTCAGCAAGAATCCCAGTCCATCAGCCGTGACGTGCGAGCCAAAATTGTCGTTCAGCGTAGTCGTCACCGACACCGCGTTGCCTTCGGGATCAACCACCGAGTAGTGCGTGGTGTGGTCCGGTTCGCGGATAGACTCGGGCTGGTCATGGGTCTTGGCATAGCTGTCCAACTGAGAGAAGATGGCCGGCCGGCGCAGAGCGCTGCTGGGCGTGGCACGGCGAAGGCTGATGGTTTCGCGCCAGGCGTTGCCGTAGCGCTTGTCAATGAGTTGCGCGACCGGAACCTTGGCGAAGTCGGGATCGCCGAGGAACTCGGCGCGATCGAAGAACGCGCGCTGGTAAGCCTCGGCCGTCAAGTGGATGGCCTGGGCCGAGCCATCTCCCTGCTTAGCCATGTCGTAGCCTTCCAGGATGTTGAGCGCCTCAAGCAAAGCGACTCCCCCGGAGGATGGCGGCGGCGCGCCGATGATTTCGTATCCCCGATAGGTACCGCGAACGGGCTGGCGTTCCTTTACTTCGTAGCGCGCAAGGTCGTCGGCGGTAACCAGGCCTCCGCCTTTCTGGATCGCATCCGCCAGTTCCCGCGCCAACACGCCGCGGTAGAAATCGTCGGGGTTTTCGGCGATACTCTCCAGCGCCTTCGCCAGATCCGGCTGCTTGAACACCTCGCCGGGCTGGTAGTAGTTTCCATCGCGCTGGAAAATGCGATGCGACTCGGGGAACTTCGCCAGATCGGCGTCTTGAAACGATCTCGTCTGCTCGTACTCAAGAACGAATCCGTCACGCGCCAGCTGGATGGCCGGCTCCATCACCTGTTTGAGGGAGAGCTTCCCCCAATGCCGCTGCGCGTACGCCAGTCCGGCCACCGAGCCCGGCACCGCAATCGCCTTGTAGCCGACCGTGCTCAGGTCGGGAATGACATTGCCCTGGCCGTCAAGATACATGTTGGCGGTGGCCCCGGCCGGGGCCTTCTCGCGATAGTCGAGGAAGTGAACTTCGCCGTCCGCACGGCGGAAGAGCATGAAGCCGCCACCTCCGATGTTGCCCGCCTCGGGATAGACCACTGCCAGCGCGAAGCCGATGGCCACAGCGGCATCCACTGCGTTGCCACCCTGCTGCATGATGGCCACGCCGGCTTTCGAGGCCTCGGGATGCACCGTGGCAACCATGGCCCTGGGCGCATGCGTGGGATGTATGACGTTGCCTGCCGGCGCGTGCGCACAAAGCAGGAATACAGCTACCAGCGGCAAGAGCGTGCGAGGCAATTTCATAGGGTTAAGGGCGGGAGGACCCAAGTGCCCGTCCGCTCAAGCCAAACGGAAGGAGCGAGCGGTGACGGAGATGCAAGAATTGAGGCTAGCCGACGAAGTCTGCGAGAGTCAAATTCACTGCGCGATCCATTTGCGTCTTCCTCGCAGGCGCGGTTCGAAGCCGTGCTCCGGCTTGTGTCGAATACGGCAAACGCTATATAAGTAGTTGACCGCAGCGCCATGCAGACCTCAATCTTCTCGGTTGACGTTGAAGACTGGTTCCACCTTCTGGACGACCCGAGTGTGCCGACCATCGGCCAGTGGAGCTCGTTGCCTTCGTGTGTCGAAAAGAACTTCTCCCGGCTGCTCGATATTTTTGGCGAGAACAAAGTTCAGGTGACCTGCTTCTTTCTGGGATGGGTAGGTGAGCGTTATCCCCACCTGGTAAAGGCGGCAGCGGCGCGCGGACATGAGGTCGCTTCGCACGGCTACGGACATCGCCTGGTTTACGAGCAGAGCCGCAACGAGTTCTACGAGGATGTTCGACGGGCGCGCCTGTTGCTGGAGGACATCGCGGGCGTCGAGGTTGTGGGTTACCGCGCGCCGGGCTTTTCCACCACCGAAGAGACGCCATGGTTCTTCGATGTGCTGGCCGAGGCCGGCTATCAGTACGACTCCTCGGTGTTTCCGGCGGAGCGTGGACACGGCGGCATGCCGCAGGGGCGGCGCGAACCACATCGCATTGGCGATAACGGCGCGGTGTTGGAAGTGCCGATTACGGTGGCTGACGCTTTGGGACGGCCGATGTGCTTCTTCGGTGGCGGATATCTGCGGCTGTTTCCGTACTGGCTGATTAAGAAGAAGGCGCTGCAAGTGCTGCAAGACGGCCGGCCCGTGGTGTTCTACATCCATCCGCGGGAAATCGATCCCGGCCATCCCCGGCTGCCCATGAGCCGCAAGCGGCGGTTCAAGTCGTATGTCAATCTCGCAACCACGGAAGGCAAGCTGCGCCGCATACTGGCGGACTTTCCGGTCACCACATTCCGCAACGCTCTCCGCAAGTATCCCCAACTGGTAGATTCGCATGTCGCCTGATCGCACCCAGACCTTCTTCCATCAATACGCCAACGACTTCGACGCCATCTATGGCAATCAGAACGGGATCATAGACAGCGTCATCAATCGCCTGTTCCGCAAGAGCATGCGCCTGCGCTATGAGAAGTCGATTGCAGGCTGCAATCCCATCGAGGGCAGAAGTGTGCTCGACGTGGGCTGCGGGCCGGGCCATTACTCGATTACCCTCGCCCAGCGCGGCGCAGGGCGCGTCATTGGAATCGACTTTGCGGAAGGCATGCTGCAACTTGCCAGCGAACACGCCGCCAAGGTCGGCGTCGGCGATCACTGCCAGTTCCAGGTGGCTGATTTCTATAAGTATGAACCGCAGGAACTCTTCGACTACGTCATCGTGATGGGCTTCATGGACTACATGCCCGATCCGGAGAAAGTGGTGGGCAAGGTTTTGTCGCTGACCAAGGGCAAGGCTTTTTTTTCGTTCCCGGTAGCAGGCGGATTCCTCGGCTGGCAGCGGCAATTGCGGTACCGGAAACGCTGCGACCTGTTCCTTTACACCCAGGATCAGTTGCAGCAGATCTTCTCACGCTTTCCTGAAGCAACGGCAGCCATCGAACCCGCCGCTCGCGACTACTTCGTGACCCTGGCGCGAAAATCCACTTGAAGCAGTTCGCTGGGAGCCGTCAGCCATCAACTGGAGCGCGCTCTTCGCGATTCACCTTTCGCCCCTCGCTCTCTGTTCCTGTCATCCCGACGGAGGACCCTGGTTCGGACGACTGCCGTGACTCCTGTTTACTACAAAGTAAAACCACCCGTCCATCTTTCCAGCCGTCCTGGCATGTACCCCTACCCCCCTATCTGTCCTGCAAAATATTGAAAGCAAAGAGGAGCGAGCAACTTTATGGTGCAAGATATTGCATTCAAAATGCTTACAGCAAGGTATTCCATCAAAAAGACTTAGGGGAGAACAATTCCGGCCCGCCAGCTGGAGACCCCTTCCTTACGAGATCAAGCTTTGCACAGGGACAAGTTGTAAGGTAGTTAACACAAAGCTAGTACTCGCCCTTCTGTATCGCCCGTCCCCTATCCAATTATTTGTCAAAGATCCGTTCCGCCCTCTTCAGGGCGTGGAGGCACTGAGCCTCAGACAGTTTCAGGGTATCACCAATTCCACCTTGGTCAAGTTACGAAAGTACATGTACCACTACGAGGGCGGCGTGCAAATGGCGCCTGCCAGTGAACCGGTCAAGGAGTGATTGATCCCAAATGGCCGTCGGCGCGTTTCCCGCGACTTCCTTCTGGGAATAGCTCCAAGTTACCATTTCGTCGGCGGGCTGGGGCGGGCCATCAGGCCCACTGTCTATCGCATGAAATAAGCTCCTTGCGGATTCGGACTGGGTTATACTCTCGCTATTGCGATGGGTACAGGGTTCTGACCACGGATGGATTCCGAGGCGCCACAGGAAATGCCGCTTCAGCTACCCCATGAGCTGGCTGAGAATCTGGAGAAGGGCAGAGTTGTCCTTTTCGTAGGTTCAGGCATGTCGCAGCCTCAGCTGCCCGGTTGGCGCGGGCTGCTTGAGCAAATGGTGCAGCAGGCCGAGCTTAACGGCATTTATATTGATTCCCACAGAAAGCTCGAAATTGGGGAGCTCATCGCGAAAGACGAACTTCTCGTAGCTGCCGGCAAAGTTAAGCAGGCACTCGGAAAAGATTTCCATTCAATTCTGAAACGGGTTTTCACCTCGGCCAACCCGACTCCCACAGCCGCCCATAAGCTCCTGCCGAGGTTGCCGCTTAAGGCGGTTGTGACCACGAATTACGACAAACTCCTTGAGGGGGTTTATCCAGGCAGCACACACACGTCTATTCACCCCAAGATTCCCTCCCTCAAGGAGGATTTCTTTCTTTGGAAGCTCCATGGAGACATTGATGATGCCGATTCGATCGTTCTTGACGAGACGGACTACGATGCCTTGTCTGTGGACTCCCGCATAGTGACAGTACTAAATGGGCTTTTCCAGCACGCCACCGTATTGTTCGTCGGGTATGGTCTTAAAGATCCCGACCTGCTGCTGGTCCTCAAAGAGCTGACCACGATTCTGCAGCAGCAAACCGGTCCGCATTTCGCCCTCATGCGCACGAATGGAATGCCGGTGTGGGAGCGCGATAGGTTTCGCGATTATTATCGGATTCGTATCTTCGGAGATGATGCGCGGGATGGTCTTCCCGATATAGAGGGCCTCCTTCGCGAACTGGACCAACAGGGACCAATGACGATAGGGTATCCTGCCACAGATACGACGACCAGAGAACCTGTTGGGCCTATGGCTCGGAAGCCTCCCGGGTTGACAACGGAACCCAATCCCGGGGAAATAGACCGCACCGGGGACTACTCTATCCGTCTCTCGACACGGACAATGGTTCGTCTCGCAACCATCGTTGCTCTTGCCAACATCATCGCCCAAACTTTATGGAACAGCATACCCAGGTTATTGATGAGCATTCCTAATATTCAGCCGAAAGATTGGCTACTCTCCACGATAGTTGGAGTTTCCTCCATCATAAGTTCTGGGATATTTGGGGCCTCTTTCATTGTTGCCGTCATAATTGCGGAAAAACTACGATACCCAGAACAAGCAACCCACCGGCATACCAGACCGAAACACGCTTAAGATGAGAGATTCTGCAAATAACGATACACAGAATCGCGTCCGCTTTTGGCAACGAGTGGCAGCAACGAGTTGTGTTCTGTTCGTGATATCTATTGCGCTTGGGGTGTACGCGGGTTGTCCAGCCCTTTGGCCGACTCCCGGTATTCAGATGACAGAGGTTCCTCCCTACGGGGAGGGAGGGGCAGACAAGCCGACCAGGCCAATATGTGGCAAGGTTTCAGGCGTGCACCCGAGCAGCACCCGAGTTGTCGTTTATGCGCTAACCAATCACTGGTACGTGCAGCCGTACACAGACTCGGCAAGAACCGGTATTAACCCGAACGGCAGCTGGTGCACTGAGAGCAGGCCTGGGAGTGCCTATGCAGCGTTGTTGGTCAAGGCAGAGTATTCTCCGCCCGAAATTGCACAAGCCCTGCCGCAGGTCGGTGATGACGTGATCGCGTCTACGGTAGCACCCGATAGAAGTGAAGAAAGGAGCAAACCATGAAAGTCCACCCTCTCAAGAACCGAACCCTCTGGCTCTTTGTGTTGTTGGGTGCAGCACTTTTCGCGTATCAACTGCCGTCGACCGCCCAAACTGCGGCTGGCGAAAAGCATGGCACCTCGGGGGCAACCATCTCAGTTACGGATGTCCCCCATGCGGGCAAGGGCGGGGAGTATCCAACGGAACCGATCTCTGGAAATGTTAAGGGTGTCAATTTCGGAGCCAACAAAATCGTCATCTATGCCCTTGCCGGTGGAACCTGGTGGGTCCAACCTACCGCGGCTTCTCCGCTCACCGACATCGATGGGAATGGGGGCTGGCAGACGATCACGCATTTGGGCAGTACCTATGCCGTGCTTCTGGTCAAGAGCTCGTACAGGCCGCCTGCAACGACAACAGAGGTGCCAAAGATGGGCGGCGATGTGATCGCTGTAAAGTTGGTTGCGGGAAAATAGCAGCCGACGCCATTGGTCCGTGTGCCGTGAGGACATACCGATGCCTCCGGCAACCGAGGCCTGTTGTTGCTGAGCTCCCTGTTCACGTTTTCACTGCCGTGGCTGGAGCACCTCACGCTGATCCCTCATCTCCTTAATAGGGGCGATGGAGCGGGAGTTTTTTCCTTAAATATCCATTTATCCAACCAAGGCGTCAGCAAGAATTTGCCAGCGAAGAGGGCTGTCGTGGGCAAGATCAGGAGGACAGGCCGCCTTGCGAGCGCAACTGCAAGAATAAGGAGACCAAAGCAGACCTCGTACGCGAATGAAGAAGCGCTCGGTGTATTGTCCTGACGGTTGGTCGGGACCCAAGGCATGGTTTTCCTCAGCAGGCAGCGTATTATGGCCTTGACAATGATGAAGTCTTGACTGCCATAAGTAAGCCCCCAACAAGCTGCAGTCTGTGGCCAGTCTTTGATGGTTCCGTTTCGCGCGAAATACGTGATAGAAGGGAAGAACGTCAACAATAATATCAAGCTCGCAGACATCAGTAATGAGCGCATCGCGATCGGGCGCGAGTGTTCAAATGGCAAAACAAGATAAAAGATGGTTAGATACAAGAGCAGCAGAGACTGGAAGTGATAGTAGCCGACCGTCAAGAAGAAAGAGACCTTTTCGGAGACAGTCAAGATGGGTGAGGTAATTATGGGCTTAGCCCAGCGCAAGAGAACCTGCGTGCATCCGTAGGCCCATTTCGCCGTTCTGCGTCGGAGCGCCTCGTGGGTATGAGGATGGCGCTCGCCACATCGCACCGGTCGTGCATACAGGATCTTGTGACCCGCCAGGCGGAGCTTAGCCGAAAAATCGATATCGTCGGCGAGTTGCCCTGGCGTAAAGCCACCCACCGCGTGAAACGCCGATAACCGAATGACCGCGTTGTGACCGAGAAACGGTGACCAGCCGAACTCGTCGATAAAGCTGACGAAGGCATCATAAAAATCAATCGACTCTGTGAGCCTTTGATATGTCGGTGGGTCAGATAGAGAGCGACTTCCTGTGTTACGGAACTGGACGAGGGCGACCTGCGGATCATCAAACATAGCTAAGGTATGTTCAAGGAGATCCTGGTCCAAGAGAAGCGAATCACTGTCACACAAAAGGAGGTAGCGGATTTCGGGAGCCAGGTGCTTCACAAGGTTGTTCACTGCTCCGGGCTTCCCGCCAGACCGGTCAGGCCGGCGAAGGATTTGAACTCTCGGGTAACGCTTGTTAATCTCACTCCCAACTTGGTCGACAAAAGAGCGATTTTCCTCCGATTTAGAATCGTCATGTATTACCAATCTCGTTCCGGTTCGGGCGCAGAAATCTACCAGGGAATGCAAGGCGTTTTCATCGAGGTCGTCGCAACAAAGATAGGCCACCGCCAAGCGGTCGGCGATGTTCTTGAAAACCTGAGGTGGTTGCGAATTCCCCGGAGGACGATAGCAGGCGGCAACTAACAGGTAGAATGTGGCGAAGCTGCTGGCTATGAGTTCAATGCCGAGCTTTACCAGATAAACGGGCAGCCAGGGACCAAGATCTTGAATGGTGCTGAGGTTTACTCTGCAAAAGCACCATGAGCTTAGGGACACAATCAGAGTTGCAACCGCCCACAGAGGCCAGGGCGGCCGACGAGCTATCTCATGGCCGAGCGATATGGGAGGTTCGGACCGGTCCGAAACAAGTGACCCGTCGACCGGCGCACTGTGCGAAGCCAAGGCTTAAGAATCCCCTCTCCTTGTCAGGACTCAAAGCGGACATAGCCTTCAGAACGGCTTGAACCAGCGATCTCCGTAACGCTGGTACACCTCGTCATCAAGAGTCTACCGATTATGAAATTACAGTAGTCAGCAGGTTAGGGGAATCTTGGTACGGAAACAACCAGTTTCACACCCCGCTGCTGGTGGGCACCTTGGGCTCTGGCGATTGCGCAGGTGGTACAACGTGCTCGGTGATCGCGCTGCGGTACGACGCTTCTTTCCATAGGCTGGTGGGCGAGACGAAATACACGCGCACTGCAACCAGCGAAGCGGCCATCAGTACGACGAAGGTCCGGATGGGCGATGTGAGCTGCTTCAGCGGGAAGCGGTCAGGCAGCAGCGGATCGAGTGCTGCCAGGCCGTAAAACGCCACCTGTCCCCAGGCAGCCAGCGCCCGCCAGATGGGCGGCAGGCCGAAGGTTGCCAGCGCAATCGCAATCAGGCAGTACGGGATGATGGTGCGGCCATACTTGGCCGAGGTGAAGTGCAGCCGCATCCGGTTGCGGGAGCTGAGCAACTCGGGCATGAGCTTGAGCATCTGGTACAGGCCCGCCTGCAGGCGCACCTTGCGGCGAAACTCGGAGTGCAGCACCGTCGGAAAGTCGTACATGGTGGCCATCGGCTCATAAAGGATGCGATACCCCTGGAAGAATGCCTGCAGGGGAACGTAAACATCATCGAGCAGCGTGCCCGGCGGGAGCGGCACCCATAGCACGCGGCGCATGGCGGCGAAGGCACCACTGTAGCCAAAGGTGGAATCAATGCGGGTGTGGCGCTGGCGGATCCAGTCCTCGTAACGCCAATAGAGGCTGGTGGTGGCTTCCTCGTGGCTGTCGCCTTTCACAATGATGGTCTTGGGGCTGACGGAACCAACGGCGGGATCGCCAAAGCAGGCCACTACGTTGCGCAGACAATCGGGTTCGAGGGTCTGCCGGACATCGCACAACACCAGAATTTCGCCGGAAACCTCGGGAACGCCTGCGTTCAAAGCTGCAGCCTTGCCGCCGTGCGGGACGCGAAGGAAGCGCACTCCCTGAGGAGCAAAGCTCCGGGCGATCTCATCGGTGCGGTCCGTCGAACCATCTGACACAACCAGGATTTCCATCATGTCGCGAGGGTAGTTGAGGGCCAGGATGGTCTTCAGTTTGCGCTCGAGGAACTTCTCTCCGTTGTAAACCGCGATGACGAAGGAGACGGTGCGGAGTCGGGTGTCCTTGCGGACGGGATTGTTAGCGCGCCGGGCCATCCAGTTAAGCAACAGCGGGTAGCCAAACAGCGCGTAAAACATGGTTGCGCTGGCGATGGCGAAGACCGTGATGCTGAGGACCTGCATGGGCCAGATCTAGCGAAGTTTAGCCGTGAAGGGCCAGCCCCTCAACGGTTCCAAGAAAGTCGAAAAAGCAAAATCCCTGGACGGCTAACGCCGGCTCGGGACGGTAACAACTAAACGCCTACGGAGAAGTCTGACACTACCCCTGAATCCAGCAACGGCTGGGCGGATTCGCGCCGCGATTGAACGTGCACGGTATCTGGGCTGGCTCGAAAGCCCCAGGCGCAGATATCCAAAAGTGTGCCTCGATAACAATACGCCAGCTTGCGTCCAGCGTCGAGCGTAGCCCACGTCTGCGCGCGCGTCAAACTTTTGACGGCATGGGCAGGCATGTATCGTTTGCGCGGGCGGGCTCATCCAATCGGCGACTTTTCGCTGCATCACCACGTGGTGCCGCATATCAGCAAGTTCCGTCTGGAAGATGCTGGCAAAGTTCTGGAACTGATGCACCAGGGCAAGGTGCGGGGCCGGGCTGTGTTGGTGCTACGGTAGGCACGTAGGCCTGTGCGCAGGCGATATAATGTTCGATTGCTGCACGCGTGTAGTTCCAGCTATGCAAGCCGCGGAAGGACAATATGCCGACAGACGTAGTCATGCCCCAGATGGGGGAATCGATCTTTGAAGGGACCATCACCAAGTGGCTGAAACAGCCGGGCGAAAAGGTTCAGCGCGACGAACCGCTGTTCGAGATCTCCACCGACAAGGTTGACGCCGAGATTCCCGCGCCTGCCTCGGGTACGCTGCAAGACATCAAGGTCCAGGCCGGCACGACCGTGCAGGTGAACACCGTGGTCGGGACAATCGCTGCCGAGGGCGAGGCAGCGGCCGCCCCACCCACGGCGCCGGCGAAAGCGGCGGCCGGCGGCGACGGAAGGTCTGCGCCAAGTGTCCCCGCTCCGGTCAGCCCAATGGAGCAGAACATACCCGCCGACCTTTCCTCCGACGAGAAAACGGGACTAGCGCGCCAGCAGCAGGGCGCAGTGCTGGAATATCCGGAGCCGGGTGAACAGGCGCGCGTGCGCTCCAGCCCCCTGGTCCGCAAGATTGCCAAGGAGAACAACGTTGATCTGACGCGCGTCCCGGGAACCGGCCTTGGGGGGCGCATCACCAAGGAAGACATCGAGGCGTTTATCGCCAGGCATGGTGCGGCAGCGTCGGCTGCTCCTGCCGGACCGGCGGCTCCATCGTACGCGCCACCTCCTGTCTCAGCGCCGATCGAAGCTCCTGCTCCCGCTGCGTCTGCCGTTACTACGCCGTTGCAGCCGGTCGGTGCGATCACGCCCGGCGCGATTGTGCCCATGTCGGTAATGCGCAAGAAGATTGCCGAGCACATGGTGCTCTCCAAGCGCACCAGCGCGCATGTGCATGGCGTTTTCGAAGTGGATGTGACGCGCATTGTCAAATTACGCGAGAGAATGAAGGCAAAGTTCGAACAGGCCACGGGCAATAAACTCACCTTCACTCCGTTCTTCGCCCGCGCCGTGGTGCACGGCATTCGCAAGTGGCCCATCATTAACTCGTCGGTGGAGGGCGAGAACATCCACTACCACCCGCACATCAACCTCGGCATCGCGGTGGCGCTTGACTGGGGACTGATCGTGCCCGTCGTGAAGAGTGCCGAAGAGCGCAGCTTCGTGGGCTTGCAACGGGCCATCACCGATCTCGGCGAGCGCGCCCGCGCCAAGAAGCTGAAACCCGAAGAGGTGCAGGGCGGAACGTTCACCATCACCAATCCCGGCATCTTCGGCGCCAAGTTTGGCATGCCGATCATCAACCAGCCGCAGCTAGCCATCATGGGCGTGGGCGGCATCGAGAAAAAACCGGTGGTGGTGACCGATAAGGATGGCAACGATTCCATCGCCATTCGCTCGATGATGCACCTCAGCATCGGCTACGACCATCGCATCATTGACGGCGCTGTGGCCGACCAGTTCATGGCCGAGGTGAAGAAGTTCCTCGAGGGCTGGAACGAGGAGCTGCTGTAGGAAGCTGTGGCGGCTCGGTAACTTCCACCCATAGGGCGTTTATCAGCCAAATGGATTGACACTAGGAAACACATGCCGATTTATCGGTACCGATCCGCGAGTCACACTTGGATTCCTTTCCGGATAGGCGACCGCCTGTGAACTGGGTATTGAGCGAGGACCGCTATTGTTCTTGGGCTACTGCTTGTTTGCTCGAGCCACCTTAGCCGCTGAAACTCGTCCATAGGCTGGACGCGCGAACAGAAGCGCCAGCAGCCCATGAAGACCACAGGCCGGCCATAGCAGAAAGGCGAGGAACTTTCCGCTAACTCTGAGATAGCCAAGATAAAGGGCTGCGAGCAGGTTGTAGACGAACAGCGCCCGAACAGATGATGGGGTCGCGTCGCCGGCCGTCGGCCAGCAGGCCAATCCGAGAGACAGCAGCGCGAAACCGCCCACTCGGGCGACCGCTACACCGCTGGCAGAAAGATCGACCCCTAACAGCAGGCGGGCAACAAAGTCTGGAGCGGCGATTAAGGCAACTCCGGTTGCCGCCTCAATCGCCGCCGACAGCCTCACCAGCGTTCTTGTGGTCATCAATCTCTTCACTCTGCGCGGAGGCGCTGCCAGCCCGGTGCTGGCAGCGCCCTTGGTTTGGACTCGCGGCCGTTCGGTTTGTCCCGGCTGGCTAGTTGTTCACCCTGGCCATTGCGTCGTCCACTTTCCTTTGGTCCTCCGCCGACAACTGCGATGGCCCGAGCTTGTAATTCAGCTTATCGATCGTTCCGGTAAACGCAAACGGTACGTCATAGCTGAAGTCCACCGGCGTCCGGGTGTCGAGTCCAATGTCGAAGGTCTCGTCGATGGACATTAGCAACGGGATGGTGTGGTCGATCGTCTTGCGATCGACCTCTTTGCCATCAACCGAGAGCACACCGGTGCCGCCCTTGCCGGGCCCGGGGCCGTTGTACTTGAAGTCGAACACGATGGTGTGCTTGCCTGCGCTGAGCGCAGAGCCTCTCCACCTAGAACGCTCCAGGTCCAAGAGGTTGTAAACGAACACCGGCCTGCCCCGGCCAATGTGGAATATGTCGACGGCGAAGGAGAGGACGAGTCCGAGTACCGCGATCACCACGAGTGCGCAGCCGAAGCGCTTTCTCCACTTGCCGGCCGTGCCAATGAAGATCAGAAGCAATCCGAGAATCAACAAACCAATTTCGAAGTGCTTGAACGGTCTGCTGCTGAACACCCAGCTTGCGCTTGGACTGAGCATGAGTGCGTAGCCGCCAAAACGGCCGCCCAAGGTCGCAATGACTCCCTCCGCGCCGCCGCTGGGGATCGTCACGTCGGCAGTAATGATGTAGTCCTTGTTCAAAATGCTGGGAGCATTGCCCACAGGAATGCCGGGATTCACGCCGGTGTAGGTGAAATCGGTCTTCCCGGCGGTCGCGCTCGGACGGGGCGTCAGCAGGCGCACGAAGGCTCGGTTGTCCAAGGGATAGACCTGATACTTCTCCGCTTCCTTGTTGAACAGCGCCTGCAGCTCCTTCAACTTGTCGGGATTGCTGGCTGCCAGGTCGTTGTATTCCGAATAGTCCTCGGCGATGTGGTAAAGCTCCCACTTGTATTGGTCTGGTGGAGGCATCGCACCCGTACCTAGCTCCCAGACCGGTGCAGGCGGTGTGGTGGCGGCAATCCAGCCATCGTGATAGATAGCCCGGTTGCTGGCCATCTCGAAGTACTGCGTATCGCGCTTCGACGGAGTGTTGGCATTGGCCGAGTCGAAGGTGTAGAGCATGCTCACGCCTTCGATCGGTTTCTGTTTGATACCTTTGACCTCCTCGGGCGCTTGGATGCCGGCGGCTTCGAGGATGGTCGGGACAATGTCAATAACATGGTGGAACTGGGTACGAATCCCGCCTGGATCTTTGATGTGGCCCGGCCAGGAAATCGCCAGGCCCTGCCGGGTGCCACCGAAATGCGACGCCACCTGCTTGGTCCACTTAAAGGGGGTATCGAACGCCCAGGTCCACGACACTGCCATATGCGGGTAGGTCTTGTCGGAGCCCCAGTCGTTGTAATGCAATAGATTCATTACCTTGACGGGCTTTACTTCCGGCTCGTTCAGCAGGCCGTTGTAGGCGGTCAACGTGTTGAAGGTGCCGTACAGGCTACCCTCGGCGCTGGTACCGTTGTCGCCGTCGATGTAAATGATCAGTGTGTTATCGAGCTTGCCCATCTTCTGGACTTCGTCAATCACGCGGCCAATCTCGTAGTCGGTGTAGGCTGTGTAGGCGGCAAAGACCTCCGCTTCCCGAGCGTACATCTTCTTTTCCGCTGCGCTGAGCGAGTCCCACTTGGGCAGCTTGGCTCCCGCGTACTCGGCCTGTCCGTCAGGCCACGGGGTCAGCATCGTGTTCGGCGGAATCACGCCCAGCTTCTTCTGGTTTTCGAAGATCTGCTCGCGCATCTTTTCCCAGCCCATGTCGAACTTGCCGTGGAACTTGTCGATCCATTCCTGGGTTGGCTGGTGCGGCGAGTGTGAGCCGCCGGGCACGTAATAGAGGAAGAACGGCTTGTCAGGGGCTGAAGCGTTCAGGTCGCGCAGGTACCTGATCGCGTCGTCTGCCATATCGGTAATGAGGTTATAGCCGGGGTGACCGACCCACGGAGTGACCATCTCCGTGTTGCGGAACAGGTAGGGCTTCCACTGGTCGGTCTCGCCGCCCAGGAAGCCATAGAAATACTGGAAGCCCATGCCGACTGGCCATTGGTCGAAAGGCCCAGCGGTGGTGCTGTAGGTAAACGCCGGTGTGTTGTGGTCTTTACCAAACCACGAGGTAGCGTAGCCGTTTTCCTTCAGGATCTCGCCGATGGTGGCGCTCTCAGGACCGATGACGGAGTCATAGCCGGGGTAGCCGGTGGACAACTCGCCAATGACTCCGAAGCCGACTGAGTGGTGGTTGCGGCCCGTGATCAGCGCGGCGCGCGTCGGCGAGCAAAGCGCCGTGGAGTGGAACTGGGTGTAGCGCAATCCCGACTTCGCAATGCGGTCCAAGTTTGGAGTCGGGATGACGCCACCGAAGGTGCTCGGCACGCCGTAGCCCTGGTCGTCCGTCATGATCAGGAGTACGTTGGGCGCGCCCTTGGGTGGCACTACACGCGGCGGCCACCAGGGCGTAGAATCCGTCGCGAGTTCCTTGATCGCGCCGCCGAACTTCGGAGGCGGTGGCGGAATCTGCTTTCCGTTGATGGTGGTGGTGGCGTCGGCCTGGCCCAATGTGCCCGTGACCTGCTGCGCTGTCGCCATCCCGGCGAAAAAGCTGACAAGGGCGAACACTCCCAAGGCCAGGGTGCGGTTACCCGCCCGAAAACTCATCGATTCACTCCTCGCGAGTACAACTGGGTTGTTCTCGCAAGGAGTCAGTTGCGAGCAGTTGGTTCCGCTCCAATTGAGCGGAGACTATCCGCCTCGATTAGATCGAACTACGACCCCACAGTGTTGGTTAGCCGTAGCATAGACTTTAGTACGCCCCCGAAACAAAATCAACTCGAATTGATCGCCCAACGGATGTGCGGATTAGTTGCGGTCAAGAGATTCTTCCCTAACGAGGACAACACGGAAGCAACACGTTGGCAGCGATAACAGGCGACATCACAAGCAATCCTGTACCCACGTCTTGACACCGTCGACTTCGGTCTGCAAAGCCTCCGCAATCGCCTCACGCTCCAACTCATCGCCGGGCGGCAAGAACTGCACCGGCCAATCGCCGATGACAATGTATTCTCCGTCAACGCTACAGCCACGAGATGTCAAATATTCGTAGATAGGGGCAAGGCTAACGAGCGAACTCCCCGGCGCAGCCGGGAGCGACACAAAGACGTCCACGTCGAGCGTCGCCGTTGCTTCCACGCTGATAAAATCCTGCTATATGGATTTCATGGCGGCGGGCGCGAGGGGCGAGGTTGGCGGGTTTGGCACTCGCGCCCAGGGAAGCACAGAGCGGACGGACGCCCTCGCAGTTCCGGCGACTGACAGTCGCATCATGAGTTCCTTTACCGGCAATCCGCCGCAGGGTGTGCACTCGATGCCCAACGGACCATTGCTGGTGATGCCTCCGCCGCAAGAGCCGAGGCGGACGAACCTCTGGCTGAAGCGGGCGTGGCTGGTCATCTTTGTCCTGTTTTGTCTGGAGATCGGCATCATTCTCACGGTGTTGCCCTGGACCCGAGTGTGGACGGAGAACTCCCTGCTGCTGGGGCATCCGCAGGTCCGCGAATTTCTGCAACAGAATTTTGTGCGGGGCCTGGTCAGCGGTCTGGGCCTGGTGGACATCTGGATGGGAATCGCCGAAGCCGTTCGTTACCACGAGGGCCCCGATTCCTGAGGCACCCTCTCATCCCGGCTGGAGCGTTCATCCCCAATTGCCATCGCACCGATAGAAGAATTGCATGTCTGAAAAAAAAGAAGAGCAAGTCCGTCACAATCGTGCGCCTCTGGCCTACGAGAACAAGAAGTTTCTCAACGGTCCGGATGGCCGCATTCTGCGCATCCTGGCGGAATACCAGGAACCACTGGCGCGCTTCCGCCGCGAGCGCATCCAGGACACCATTGTTTTTTTTGGCTCGGCGAGGTTTCACAGCCGATCGGAGGCGGAAGAGACCTTGCATGTGTTGGAACGGCCGCATTCCGCCACCCTAGCGCCGGTGGAAGAACAAGAGCGTCTTCGGTTGGCGAAGGCCGACGTGGAGATGGCTCGCTACTACGAGGACGCACGCGCCCTGGCGTTTCTGGTGACGCAGTGGGCGAAGTCCGTCAGCCAGCAGCGCCATCGTTTCGTCGTCTGCACCGGAGGCGGGCCAGGCATCATGGAAGCCGCCAATCGCGGCGCCTCCGAGGCGGAGGGCAAGACCATCGGCATGAACATCAACCTCCCGTTTGAGCAGATGCCGAACCGCTACATCACCCCCGAGCTGAATTTCGAGTTCCATTACTTCTTCATGCGTAAGTTGTGGTTTGCATATCTGGCGAAGGCCCTGGTGGTTTTTCCCGGCGGATTCGGGACGTTCGACGAACTGTTCGAGTTGCTGACCCTGGCGCAGACGGACAAGCTCGCCAAACGCATGTGCATCGTGGTGTATGGCAAAGATTATTGGGACCGCGTGGTGAACTTCCGGGCCTTGGTGGATGCCGGCACTATTTCTCCCCGGGACCTGGAGCTGTTTCACTGGGCCAACACGCCGGAAGAAGCCTTCGAATACTTGCGGGCGGACCTGACGCGTTATCATCTGGACCAGACGAACATGCGCGAGAAAGAGCCGGAGATCGCGAAGACCAGACCGTAGAGAGCGTTCCCGCCGGGGCCACAAAGCGGGTCCGATTCAGATCATCGGTCATACAGCTCCTCATCGTTTACGGTCACGCCGTAGGACAGGCAAACAGGCCAAGGTCTGAGACTAAGGTGTTCCCATATCGGGACAAAATAATTTTCCGTAACACTGCCGCAACCCAGCGCAAAATGGGGCATAATAGCCGCAAGCTGTGTGGTGGTGAACTTCCCTCCGTGCGGGTCATCATGGGTCGCCTGTACTTGTATTTCCGTCTGCTTGCTGTGGTGTTGACCTTCCCCGTCGTCGTTGTGTACATAGCGATCGCGACACTGGTTCACCCGATCACGGCCATCCGCAACCGGTTCCGCACGGCCCTGCGAATATGGATGAGCGTTCTCGACTGGATCAAGGGCATTCCAGTGGGCTACAGCTATTGGGAGCAATATGAAGCCCCGAGTATGCTGGATGAGATCGCCGTTCATCACGATGAATAGGTAGTTCCGCGGACTTCTTTAATTGCTTTCGCCCTGACCTGTGGCGCATAATCGGCTGTTGCGATGGCGGTCGCCTGGCGGGCCCAGTCTGTTTGTGAACCTCCCAACCTACATCACGCTCACTCGCATTTTCAGCATTCCAGTACTCATCTGGATTCTTTCCAGCAGCCGCTTCAGTTCGACCAACGGTAACCGTGAACTGCTGGCCTCATTCGTCTTCATTGCAGCCTCGCTCACTGACGCCATCGACGGCTACCTCGCGCGCAAACGAGAGCAGGTCACGACCATGGGCATGCTGCTCGATCCCGTGGCCGACAAACTGCTGATTGCGGCGGCGTTCATCACGCTGGTGCAGTTCAATCCGCGTATCGTGCCGGCATGGATGGCGGTCATCATCGTAGGCCGGGAATTTCTGGTGAGCGGGCTGCGCTCCGTCGCCGCCTCGGAAGGTTTCACCATACAAGCCAGCGAGCTGGGCAAAACCAAGATGTTCGTCCAGATCTTCTCGGTCGTGGCGGCCATCGTCGATCACCATTGGACGCACCTTCCGTCGTACTTCCTCAACCTGCCGGTGCACCCGATTGCGCTGGCCTCTATCTGGTTGATGGTGGCGCTGTCGATGGCCTCGGCCATTGATTACTTTGTTGCATTCTGGCGTGTGATCGACCATCACGCCGTTAAGCGCCGCAAGCGCCGTTCCTTTGTGCTGACTCGCCGGAGGAAACGCAACGATGTCCCTGCAGTCTGAACCATCGCGCGTGTTGGATTCGCCGGAGCTGTGTGAGTATTCAGCTGAAGAACGCCGCTGGTTGCTCCGGCTCGCGCATGATGCCATTCAGGCCGAGTTGGACAACTGCAAGCTCGACCTGACACCACCCAACCCGCACTTGGCGCAACCTCGCGGGGCATTCACCACGTTGCATCTGCACGACCGTCTGCGCGGATGTATTGGCTACATCTTTCCCACAGACTCCCTGTACAAGACCGTTGCCGAATCGGCCCGGGCCGCCGCCTTTGATGATCCACGGTTTGAGCCGGTAAGCGCGTCCGAGGCCGCCGAATTGAAGCTGGAAATCAGCGTTTTGTCCCCGCCACACCCGATTCATGCTGACGAGATTGTCGTGGGTCGCCACGGCCTCATCGTTATCTTCGGGGGCCGCCGGGGTCTGTTGCTGCCGCAGGTTCCAGTCGAGTGGGGATGGGATCGCGACACCTTCCTGGCGCAGACCTGCCTGAAGGCTGGTCTGCCCCCCGACGCCTGGCAGCATGGAGCTGAGCTGCAGGGATTTACCGCCGAGATCTTTGGGGACGAATAGTCTCCACCCCTCAGCCTTTGACAGGTCCCCGTTGCGGGGATTTGGTGAGATATTAGTGTCGCGACTTGTCGTAAGTTACTGATTATAAATATTTATGTTATGAGTGGAGAGATTCGGCTTTCTAGGTAGTTGGCGAGCGAGGTAGTAGTATCGCACCTGATTCTTGACTCTGGATAGACCTACCCGACCTAAAGGTGGAAAATTTTCTTATAAGAGGGTTGCAACTATTCTTGTGCATCTGTACCATCGGGCTGCTACATGCGCGCATCTGCAAGTACTTACGCCGCCCGAATCCGCCGCTTTCGCCTTCCTCGGTTATGTGTCGCCGTGATCGGCCCCGATGCTTCTTCTCTTGTGCAGCGTGCCGAGTCGCTAGTACGCGATAACCCTTTTCTTGAGTTTAGGTTAGATTACCTAGCACAGCCCGTTGCAGGGCTCCCCAAACTGAAGAATTTCCTGGAGATGCATCCCGAGGCGACGGTAATTGCCACGTGCCGGCGGGCCGTCAACGGCGGCAAGTTCCGCGGCTCGGCCGCTGCCCAGCTCAACGTTCTTCTCAAAGCAGCCGATACCGGCTTCCAACTCGTCGATTTGGAGCTACAAAGCGCGGAAGCCCTTAAGCCGCAAGAACTTGAGGAGCTTAGCAACCGTGTTGGCCTTATCCTCTCATTCCACAACTTCCGCAACACCAAGAAGTTGGAGGAACCTTTCGAGCGGATGAGTGAATATCAGGCCGACTTCTATAAGGTGGTCTCAACCGCCGCCAATCTGTACGACAACGTGGTCATGATGAAGTTCCTCGAGGCGAACTCGGGCAAGCGTGAGATGGTTGGCTTGTGTATGGGCGAGCAAGGGATCATCAGTCGCGTGCTCGGGGTTCGGGCCGGTAGCGTCTTCACCTTCGGAGCGGCTACTCGTGGCGAGGAAACGGCTCCCGGACAAGCAACCGCCATGGAGTTGCGTGACACCTATCGCATTGAGAGCGTTGATGCGGCGACCCAGGTCTACGGCGTGGCCGGCGATCCCGTCGAACATTCTCTATCGCCGGTGATGATGAATGCGGCCTTTCGCCGTGAGACGGTGAACGCGGTTTATCTGGCGTTGCATGCCAGGAGCCTTAAAGACCTGCTGGCCTGCGTACAGGATATTCCCATCCGCGGACTCAGCATCACCATGCCCTACAAGCAGGAGATCGTGAAGGAGTTGGAGAACTCCGATCCAGTCACGCGACAGGTCGGTGCTTGCAACACGGTAGTTCGAGGCGTGGATGGCAAACTCTACGGTTTCAATACGGATGTGGCCGGCGTCGTGGTCCCTCTGGAACAGCGGCTTCATCTGGCAGGGTGCCGCATCCTGCTAGTGGGGGCCGGCGGTGTAGCTCGGGCCGCTGCCTTCGGTCTGAAGGCGAAGGGTGCCGAAGTCCTTATCACCAATCGAACCCCGCAAAATGCCCAGACACTCGCCCGGCAAGCCAAGGTGAAGTACATCAAGCGCGCTGACATTGCCAAGCAAGCGTTCGACGTCATCATCAACGCTACACCGGTTGGCATGGGAAACGGCAAACACTCGCCTCTGGAAGAGAAAGAACTCAATACCAAATATGTGTTTGACCTGGTCTACATGCCTGCCGAGACCAGGCTGCTCAAGATGGCCCGCGCCAAAGGACTGGAGATTATTCCTGGACTGGAGATGTTCGTTCAGCAGGGTGCAAGACAGTTCGAGATTTGGACGGGGAAACCGGCGCCGATCGCAGAGATGGGTTACGTCGTCACCAAGGCACTGGAGCGTCGTGCGGCGGAAGCGGCGGAGGAGGACCGGGGCCCTTCCGGCAAAAAGGCTTCAGGCCGTGCGAATGCGACGAAGAGCGCAAAGAAGTCGCACAGATAAAATACCCCAGCTCACCTCTGCAATTGTGCACCCGACAAGTCCAATCTGTCCGCTGTCTCAATGATTTCGGGCGAAGCCGCAATTTGCTGGTTGCGGTATCCAGGGCAAAAGGCTTAGGATGGAGAGGTTGGAGATGGTACCTCATCCATCTTCAAACCAAACAACCAGTTTCGTAATCCCACGTTCGCAAGTCAGCATTCCCCCGTGCACAACGGGCATTCAACTGTGCGCGGGTGCTCCCAGGAGAGACTGAGATGGCGTGGTACGCGTACTGCATTACCGAGCAACAGGGCCTTCTAAGCGGTACTCGGGCCCGTCGTCCCTTTGCAATTGAGAACCTTCAAGGCGTGAACGGCGCCTCCGTGTTTGCCTGGCCGAGCGGCGAGTTCGCCGTTATTGTCAGCGATTACTCCGCCGGACAAACGCTTACCCAGCAGGCCATCGTCGACCATGCGCGGGTCGTGAGCGAATGCTTCCGCACGCTTACCGTGCTGCCTTTTCGCTTCGGGACCATCTTCGACTCCGATGAGGCGCTGCGCCGCGCGGTCAAAGCAAATCGCAGGACGTTCCTCGAAAGTGTGGAACGCCTGCGCGGGAAGGCTGAAATGCACTTCAAGCTTCTCGTCAAGGACGGTGCTCTGGAAGAGGCGTTGGTTGAGCCGCCGGATGGCGTCGGTGGCGAATATCTTCGTAAACTGAGGGACCAGGCCACCCGGGTGCGCGAGCGGCAAACCAAGGCCCGTGCTCTCTCGATGCAGGTCCACAAGCTGTTTTCGCCTTTGGAGGAGGACGTGATCTGCAAGCGTACCGATTCCGGCGGAATGATGATTGATTTTGCTCACCTCATCGACTCCACATCCATTGCCAAGTACCAGAACCGCTACAGCGCTGCCACGCGGCATTTCAAAGACTGCCAAATCAGCATCACCGGACCGTGGCCACCCTACCACTTTATGCCCGGCAAACTCCGGACAGTTTCTGGTGGAAATTGATGGATGAGATGTAGGAGAGGGTTGAGAAGAGACGGCGCAAGCGGCCGTCTTTTTCTTCCTCCACGATCGCGCGCCTGGGCGTTGAGCAGTCGCCACCAAAATCTTTGCGGAAGAGTGACGAAACTCCGTGTTTCTGGATTTACAATCAGCTTGATCAGCTGTGCCACTCTGCCGGTAATGGCTCTCGATCGGGCTGTTGCTTAGCTTCGGGGCACCTTCGGCAATGAGAGCGAGTGCGTAGGTATTGCGCTTCCAACCGGGAAGCGTAGATTTCTTCCGGGTGGGGCCCCATGATTTTCGACCGATGTAGGTGACGATGGCATCGACTAACAAAGTAAAGGTGCTGGTCGTTGATGATGTCGGCGAAGGCCAGAGCACCAGCTCCTACCTGGTTCGACATGGCTTCGACGTTAGCCAGGCAAACACCTTGGAAGAATCCATCCGCGTCCTGCAAGTTCACAACCCGGCAGTGGTCCTGCTGGACGACGCTGCTCCTGGGCTCAACACCCTCGACCTTCTGGAGCGCATCAAACGGCTGAGGCCCGAGGCTGCTGTCTTTCTCTTGTCTGGCCGCCACGAGCCGGAGATGATCTTCCGGGCGTCCCGGCTTGGGGCCGACGATTACTTGAGCAAACCTGTCGCACTGAAGGGACTGGCGCAGCGCATTGACCGGGCCCTGGAGAAGCAGCGCTCTGCTGCCGAGATTCCTCAACTGCGGGACCAGGTGCGCCGCCATAGCGATTTCGCCATGCTCTTTGGCACCAGTCCAAAGATGGAAGAGGTGAAGAACACCATTGAGCAGGTGGCGGATACCACTGCCACAGTCCTGATTCGCGGGGAAAGCGGAACCGGCAAGGAAGTAGTCGCGCGAATGATCCACGCGCAATCGGGCAGAGGCGACAAACCATTCGTCAAGGTGAATTGTGCTGCCATCCCACACGAGTTGCTGGAGAGCGAGTTGTTCGGATATGAGCCAGGGGCATTTACGGGCGCCAATCGACAAAAGCTTGGCAAATTCGATCTCGCCAATACCGGCACAATTTTTCTTGATGAAGTGAGCGAGATGCACCCCTCATTGCAGGCGAAGCTCTTGCACGTCCTGCAAGACGGCGGATTTTCCCGCCTCGGTGGCAAGCGTGACATCTCGGTTGACGTCCGCGTACTGGCAGCCACCAACAAGCCCTTGGAGCGGGCGGTCGAGGAAGGGCTCTTCCGGGAAGATCTTTTCTACCGCTTGAACGTAATCACCATCCATATTCCACCGCTACGGGAGCGTAAGGAAGAAATCCTGGTGTTCCTTGATTACTTCCTGCGGAAGTACAGTGAGGTCTATGGTAAACAGCCGGCACAATTCGGCGATTACGCGGTGGGCCGCATGCTGGAATACGAATGGCCTGGCAACATCCGCGAGCTGGAGAATCTGGTCAAGCGTTACGTCATCGTTGGGAACGAGGGGCAGATTATCAGGGAGCTTACACTGCCCCGGCCCATCGCAACTGTCGGTGGTTCAAGGGATCCGGATTGGGGCGTGAGAGAGGCCAGGCTGGACGGCGATAAGGTGCCGATGAGGGCGGCGTTGCCGGCCGCCATTCCAATCACGGCGGCCAGGGCGGAGATCGCCGACACGCCTTCTCTCCTCGAAATTGGGCGCCGCGCGGCGATGAGGGCGGAGCGGGAGGCCATCGAGCGTGCGTTGACCCAGACCCGTTGGAACCGGCGACGAGCCGCCAAGATCCTGAAGGTCAGTTACAAGGCGCTGCTCAACAAGCTCAAGGTGATCGAGGAGCAGGACGCAGCACAGAATAGGAATCTGACGGCCTAAAGTTGGAATGTCAATACCACCGCCGGTGTTCCATTTGGTTCTAGAGTGGCGGTAGAGATGGCGTGATTGGAGGTACTTATCGTCTCTGTTAACAGATACTTTGGTGGTATTTCCACTGTTCCACGTTAGCTCTGGTGCTCCTTTGGCGCTAGATGTGCAGTCATTGCAAGGCATCCAAAGAGGCAAAAACCTTGAGTCCAACCCTTTTCTGTCTATCAAGACATCTCTACTCTTGTCTCGCTAGACGAGACAGCGCCTTGCATCGCATCCTCTGAAGATCCCTACCTTTCTGCCTCTTTTGAGAGCGGCCTGTGGGCCGCTCTTTTTTGTTGCTGTTGGACGCGGCGGTCTCGGCGCTCGCTCATGGCATCTAACCCTGAGCTGAACTAATGTAGAACAGCGCCGAATGCCGATGGAATGGACGTGGGCGGCAGTTGACGTGCGCCTTCCACGCGCATATCATTCCGGTTTCGCACACCTTGATTTCTGCCTACAGGCAACGTGCCTGAGGGGCAGTCATGGCTAGGGTACCCATCATGGAGAAGAAGAAGATCGAGGGTTTCAAGAAGCGCCTGGAGGACCGGCAACGCGAGTTGCGAGTTGCCATGAATCGTACCGCGCAGGACGGGCGGGACGCCGACCTGGAGTCGGCTCAGGACATCGCTGACCGGGCAGCCAACTCCTACAATAAGGAGTTCCTTTTCTCCCAGAGCAACAATGAGCGCCAGCTTCTCCAGATGGTGGATGGAGCCCTCAGCCGTATTCGCGAAGGGACTTTCGGTCAGTGCATCTCCTGTGGAGAAGAGATCAACCCCAAGCGGCTGGAAGCGGTTCCGTGGACGCGGCACTGCATCGCGTGCCAGGAGAAGCTGGAAAAGGGATTGCTGGAGCACTCCAGCACGTGACGCGGAACGCCGCTTGGTGCGGGGGCAGCCCCCCGCCGCTCCAAGGAAGTCTCCGCCCGTCTGAGCTCGGCCAAACCTACTTCTTCTTTTTTCCTCCCAGCAACTGATTTAGCGCATCGCCCAGAGGATTCGCCTGTTGGTTTTGCTGGCCGGATTGCTGTTGACCGGATGGCTGCTGGCCGTGCTGCTGTTGCCCACCCAGCAACCCACCAACCACACTGCCGAGGTCATTGCCGCCCTTTCCGCTCAAAAGCCCGCCAGCTGTAGGCAGCAGGTTTTTCAGCTTCATCTGAGCGAGCTGCTCGATATCAGGAGCAACGAGTGGATGGTTCATGTTCCCCGTGATGAGAACGGGTAACACCAGCTCGCCATTCTTGTTGGCCAGCGCCGTATTAAGATAGCCGCCCACTCCCGTGCCGCCCACCGACTGGCTGAATCCCTTGTTCAGCACGGCCGTGAGGTGCAAGTTAAGGCCTTGGTTGACCAGATTGATGGTTCCCGCGGCTGCCAGGTTCCCTACATCCAGTGCCGCCTTCAGGTCGTTGGTCTGCGCCACTCCATTGTGGATGTTGAACGTGCCGGTCATCTGCGAAATTGCAGTGTAACCCTTGGCTCCCCCGGCCCCGAATTTCCCAATCTTCGACAGTTCGTTCACTAGATCAATTTTGGTGATTTTGCCGTTCGTCAAGTTCAACCCGAGCGTTCCGTTCAGGGTCGAGACGATGTCTCCGGATGAAGGCGTGGCGAACGTCACATTGGGATTTGCGGCCACGGTCCCATATAGCGTGTCCTTTGCGGACGAAAGCGCCGATAGTAATTTGTTGGCGTCCACGCCGCTCAGCTTGGCGCTCACCGCGTAGCTCGTGGCGGCCGGCCGCGTGTCGATCGTGATACTGCCGGCTCCCTGCCCGCCGTAAATCTGCGTGGTGATTGGATTGAGCTGAATCACTCCGTGGTTAAGCTGAACCTGCGAATGAACATTGGTGAGTTCGGTTTGCTCATACAGAATGCTGCCGACCGCGACGGAGCCGGTTCCAGTCGCAGCCTGCAGCAGACTCGGTTGCGCGGGCGTAGGCGAGGCATCGGCGATAGGGACCATACTCCACGACGCATCCGCCTTCTTCCTGGCAGGGGCTTTTTGTTCCGAGCCGCCGGTAATCTGCTGCAGCTCGGTGACACTGATTTTGTCGGCGCTGAGCGCGAAGGTCAGCCGGGGCGCCTGAAAATTGGCGACGCTAAGGTTCCCGCTGGCGTTGGTGGAGCCCAGCGAGGCGGCAAGATTCGTCAGGTTCACCGAATTCTGCGTGAACTGCATGTTGGCGTTGCGCACGTGCAACGGCTGAGTCAGCGAAGCTGTCTTCAGCGTTGCATTCTGCAGTGCCCCGGTGCCGCTGAAGTTCATGGCATCGGTGTTCTTGATGGGCCCCGTCGCCCGCACATCGAGGCTGATGCTGCCACTTCCACTCATACCTTCCACCGCGCTCACGCCGTAGGCCTTCGCAATGCCCAGCAACTCTTCCACTTTCCCATTGACCGTCCTGATGGTGGCGTCCACCATAGGCGAGTTGGTGGTGTATTGCGACATCGTCATCTGGGCAGCTAGCGTGGTTCCACCGGAGGTCGCGGTGAAGTTATTCGACTGAATCTGCTGCGGCGTCATGGTCAGATCAATCGCAGGCACTTTGACGGGCTGCGGAATATCGCTGCCTGTTACTTCCAGACTCCGGCCGTTGACATTGCCATTCAGCGCCAGGTGGTCGGTCGGACCCTGCGCGTGTACGTTCGCTGTCAATTGCCCCGCGATCTTGGTGTTCGGGCTGAACGCTGCGCCAAAGGCCGCCGCCAGCCGCGCCACCTCCTGAATCGAGGCGTTGGACATGCTCAGATTCACGTCCACGACGGACGTGCTGGCGTGCGAATTGATCATTCCCGTGATGGACAGCGGGGTTGAGCCGAGCTTCAACGCTCCCTGCTTGATCTGCAGGACATCGTTTTTCAGGTCATCGCTCAGATCGAACTCAGCCGAGATCGGATAGCCAACCTGCACACCACGAATCACCGCGTTTTCAAACTTCAAGGAACCGCTCGCCGTCATATTTCCCGAGGAGTTTGTCAGATCAGCCGACCCGGAGATCACAGCATCGGTGCCTTGCAGCGCAGCAGCATTCAGGAACTTCTGCAGACTCGTGACCGAGACTTCTTTCAGCTTGACACTCCCCTTGAACGGCGTGCTGGCAAAGTCGGCATTGTTGACCGGGCCGCCGCTGCCCGTCAGTCGCACCGTCTCCGCGCCGCCGCCTGGCAGGTGCGCCGTGGCGTCGATGGTGAACGGTTTGCCAGGCGAGTAGTCCCGCAGCGTCACGTCGATATGGTCATAGACTTCGCGCGACTGGTGTTTGAAATAGTCGGTGATTGCAATCTGGCTGTCGGTAACTCGCAACTCAGCCAGAGAAAAACCGCCGGACGTGGTGGGGGAGGCCGGCGCCGGGGCCTGCTTCGCTGCGGGGGCCTGAGGCTGGCTGGGAGTTGCCTGTTGCGCTGGGGCAGCGGCTGGGCCGCTGCCTGCCGTGGAGAAGTTCCACATGCCTTGCGGGTTGCGGATAATTTCGATCTTTGCCTGCTTCAATTCCAGGCTGTCAACTTGAATATTCTTGGCCAGCAACGGCAGCAGCGCGATGCTCACATCCAGTTCGCCAACCTGGGCGAAGGGCACGCTGCTGTGGAAGCTTGGGTCGTCCGCGATGATGACGTTCCTGACCTCTACTCTGAGTGGAAACACCCCCAGCGACATCTCGCCCAACTGCACCGGCCGGTTGAGCCGCTGTTGCAACTGGGCCTGAATCTGGCCGCGATACTGGTTGATGTCAATCAGGTGAGGAAGCGCCAGCATGAGGCCAACTAGAAGAACAACAACGACGACGGCGACGATGGCAATTTTTCGCATGGGGCTGCTCCTTCGAAGCGGAAGGCGGTCGGTTTACTAAAGTCCGTCTGCCTTGAATAGAAGCCTGATGGCAGGTGCCGGTTGCATGGTTTCCCTAAGAGGTCGCGGTCGAGGGCTCATCTTCTTCGGCGTGGATAAGCCCGAACTTCTTCAGCTTATAACGAAGTGCATCGCGGCTGATGTCCAGCAGCCGGGCGGCATGCGTCTGGTTTCCGTTGGCCTGCGTCATGGCAATATCCACCAGTTCGCGTTCGACCTCCTCCAGTGAAGTTCCACCTTCAGGAATGTGCAGGGCAGGCAGCCTGCGTCCATCGGGCAGGTGCTTGCCGGCAGCTCCGCCATTGCTGCCTGATGAGAGCTCGAAAGCGGTGTACGCCGACTGCTGCTGGGCCACCGCGAACGGCAGGTATTCGGGATTAAGTTCCGGGGCCTCTTCCAGAATCATGGCACGTTCCACCGCATTCTTCAGCTCGCGCACATTACCTGGCCAGTCGTACTTGAGCATGAGCTTGCGGGTCTCGTCGGTGATGCCCTTCACGTTCTTGCGGAACTTGCGGTTGTAGCGGCCGATGAAGTAGTCCACCAGGGGAAGGATATCTTCTTTGCGCTCACGCAGAGGCGGCAGAAAGATCGAGATGATAGCCAGCCGGTAGTACAGGTCCTGTCGGAACTGGTTCTCCCGCACGGCGCGCTCCAGATCACGGTTGGATGCAGCGATAACACGCACATCCACCTGCATGTCGCGGACTCCGCCTACACGGCGGATCACCTGGTCCTCCAGCACGCGCAGCAGCTTAGCCTGCAAAAGCGGCGAAAGTTCGCCAATCTCGTCGAGGAAGAGCGTGCCGCCGTCCGCCATTTCGAACAACCCCTTCTTCATGGCCTTGGCGTCGGTGAAAGCGCCTCTCTCATGGCCAAACAGTTCGGCTTCCATCAGCGTTTCAGGAATCGCTGAGCAGTTGATGGCGATAAACGGTTTGTCTTGCCGCCGGCTTTGATAATGGATGGCTTTGGCGATGAGGTCTTTGCCCGTTCCGCTCTCGCCCTGTACCAGGATCGTGGTTGCCTCACTGGCCGCCACCTTATGCACGAAGCCCAGCAGTTCGGCCATCTTTTGGGAGATACCGACGACATTGTGGTATCCGGTGCGGCGGCGCATTTCACCGCGCAACGACTCGACCTCGGAACGCAGCCGGGTGGTCTCCAGCGCGTTCTTGACCGTCACCGCGAGCTCGTCAAAGTCGAGCGGCTTGCCCACGAAATCGTATGCGCCCAGTTTGAGGGCGGTTTTTACGTCTTCCAGTTGCGGGTCGGCCGTAATCATGATGATGGCGCGGGCGTCGCCGCTTTTCTTCAATTGTTCGAGGATCTGAATGCCGTTGGAGTCGGGCAGGCGCACGTCCAGCAGCACAAGATCGGGAGTCTCATGCTGTGCTACGCGGAGCGCAGCCGTGCCGTTGTCAGCCTCCAGTACGTGATAACCCCACTCTTCGCACTTCTGCCGCAGAGACCAACGAACCAGCTTCTCGTCGTCGACAATTAAGACTTTTTCCGAGAGCATTTACTGCTCGAAAGCGGTTCCAGAACTGTTGTACCCAATGCGCGTCCAGGCCTCCTGGGATGCTCAGGCTCCCAGCCCTGCACCACAGCAGGCTGAAAACCGTATCCAGAAGGACGGGCTGGTGACGCCGAAACGCCGCCACCCAGCTTTGAGATACAGGAATCCGGTACCCGCTCTGAGTAAGCTTACTACAACGCGAAGATTCCGCAGATGGGCGTTTGATGTTCGCAGGCGGCATCAGAAGCTCGCTTGGGTCAGAGCCGCCATCCTGACGAATGTTCTCCCAGGCCGTCCGTCGCCCTTCCGAGCCTTGGTTGTGTCCTGCTGGCGGCTAAGATGCAATCATGCGGAGGGTCAGCGCCTGTTGCACTGCGATTGAAAGATCGCCGACGCTGAACGGCTTTTGCAGGAAGGGGCTGCCTCGCAACAAGATGTCACGCCGGGCTGCGGTATCTTCGGTGTAGCCGGACATGAAGAGCATCTTCACTTTCGGATAGCGCTGGGCCATCTGACCCGCCAACTCATATCCGCTCATGCCTGGCATGACCAGATCTGTAATTACCAGATCGATCTTCCCGTGCTTCGCTTCACAAAGATTCAAAGCCGACTTTCCGCTATCGGCCTCCACCACCTGGTAGCCCAACTGTTGCAGACACTCGCACACGTTGCTGCGAATTGTGGCTTCGTCTTCCACCACCAGAACCGTCTGCCCCTCGGGGTTCAAGGATGCTTCGCTGCGCAAGGGTGGCCTCGCCAGTTTTGCCGTGGTGACCGGGAAATACAACTTGAAAGTAGTTCCATGACCAGGCTCGCTGTATACCCAAATGTAGCCTCCGCTCTGCTTGACGATGCCGTACACGATCGAGAGTCCAAGACCCGTGCCTTTGCCCACTTCCTTGGTGGTGAAAAAGGGGTCGAAAATGCGCGGCAGGATTGTCTTGTCGATTCCCGTGCCGGTGTCGCTCACTGCCAGCATCACATAACGTCCCGGCTGCACCGGAGGGTGCGTCTTGGTGTAGGCGTCATCCAGTTCCACATTGACGGTTTCAATGTGGAGCGTGCCGCCCTGGGGCATGGCATCCCGCGCATTGACGGCGAGGTTCAGAATCACCTGCGCCACCTGATCGGGATCCAGCCGTGAGTTGTCCACCGTGTCGGACAGGTTGGTGATCAGTTGAATGTCCTCTCCGATCACGCGGCGCAACATGTGCGAGGTCTCGCTCACCACGGAGTTCAGGTTGATGACGCGCGTCTGCATGATTTGCTGTCGTCCAAACGCCAGCATCTGCCGCGTCAGCGCGGCGGCACGGTCGGCTGCGTTAGACACTTGCAGCAGCGGTTTGCGCAGTGGATGGTCTGGGGTGATCTGCTGCAGCATCAGTTCTGTGGACAATTTAATGACCACCAGAACGTTGTTGAAGTCGTGCGCCATGCCCCCGGCGAGCCGGCCAACCGCTTCCAGCTTCTGCACCTGCCGCACCTGCTGTTCCAGCGTGTTCTGCTGTGTCATATCTTCGACGTAGCCCTCGAAGTGCTCGGTGCCGTCGGAATCGCGGACTAGCGAACCTGAAATACGGACGGGCATGCTACTTCCATCACGCCGCCGGAAAGTGGTTTCAAATCCCCGTATTTTCGAAGTCCGGCGCAGGATTTCAATCATACGGCCGCGCTCGTTGGCATCGGCCCAGACCTGTGTCGGGATCTCCAGCTTTAGGGCTTCCTCCAGCGTGTAGCCGCCGAGCATTTCCCGCAGAGTCGAATTCAGGGTGTCGAAGCCTCCGCGCTCCACGGACGTCCTGCAGATGCCCAGAGGCGCATTATCCACCAGCGATTGCAGGTAGGCTCGCGACCGCTCCAGCTCCTGCTCGACAATGCAACGCTGGGTTACGTCGTGGGCCAGCACGAACTCCCGCTTCCGGCCATTCTCTTCGAATCCGAACGCCTTGACCTCTGCGAACAGATGACTGCCATCCTTACGGCGATGGCGCCAGACCCCCGGCTCGTTCAGTCCTTTCTTGCGCCCGCTCACGACGTTGAGTAGCGCCGACCTCTCTTCCGGCGGCCGAATGCCCAGCAAGGTCATCGCCAGGAATTCTCCTCGCGAAAACCCGTACGTCCGCACAGCAGCGTCGTTTACTGCCAGAAACCGCAGCGTCTCGCAATCATAGATCCACATCGGAAAGGGGTTGGAGGAGAACATCAACTGGCTGCGCTGTTCGGCTTCACGCAGGCGCTCGGTCTCAAGCGAAAGTTGCTGGCACAACTTTACCTGTTCCCGCTTCTGGCGGATGCAGCGCCCCAACAGAACGACGCTTGCCCCGAGCACGAGCAAGAACAGTAACGCGACAATGGACCACAACAACATCCGGCCAGATCCCAAAGACGATGGTGCTCTTGGTGCGCGTTATCAGAAACCAGTTCGCAACCCTGCCTGAAAAGCCCCATACTTCTTGGTGGCGCATTATGGGGTCTTCTCAGAAGTTTGCTATAGACCCATCTGCTCCGGATTTTGTCGAGTGCCGGCCACGCTCATTGCGTCGGGCAAAACCGCAAAGTCGTTCAGAGAAGCAGCGCAAAAACAGCACATGTGGCGACACTCTACGCCCGGGGGGGAAGGGCACTTCGCATTCTACACATTCATAGCAGTTGCACAACGACACTGCTGTGACTGCCGTCACAATGGGGCGGTCGGGAGCGATCCAGCCATAGCACTTTAGAGGGATTACCTGCACGGTTAGCTCTTCAGCATCGGGCCCAAAGGACACCCCTCACACTTTGGGACATTCTTCAAGCAATGGTGTTTCCCTACGCGCACGAATAGCCCGTGCATCTCGTTGTAAGTCTGTGCCAGCGGACTGCGTTCCGCCGTGCTCATGGTGGAAGGCGTATGTGCAACAGGCCGCTGTGCGGCCTGCGGACCGACGGGCAGCAGTGGAAATGTGGGTTCGTGCCGCAAGGCGCGCTCGACAAGTTGGCGAATTTCGTCGTACGTTTGGGTGGCGCTCACAGCATTGTGCCGCTGCAGGATCCGCCGAGTGTAGGCATCAACCACGAAGATCGCGTGATTTCCTGCGTAGAGCAGAATTGAGTCAGCCGTTTCTGGCCCGACGCCGTTCAGCGCAAGCAATTCGGCTCGCAATTCTACGGTCGGGGTGGCAAACATACGCTGCACCGATCCCCCATACCGGGTATCCAGAAACGCTATAAAATTTTTCAGCCGTCGTGCTTTCTGCCGAAAATGTCCCGAGGCGCGGATCAGCTGCTCCAACTCTGCCAACGGCACTTCGCGAATTCCTGGGATGTTGAGTTTTCCTGCCGCTCTGAGGTTCCTGAGCGCTCGCTCAACGTTGGTCCACGCGGTGTTTTGCGTGAGGAAGGCGCCGATGATGACCTCGAAGGGGGATTCCGCCGGCCACCAATGCTGGCGTCCCCAGGCGCGCGAGAGTTCACGATACATCGAGCGCACGATGGCCTCCGGCTTCCTACCAGTCAAGCGCTTGCTTGGCCTGTTTGCCTGATCGGTGCGGCCCCTGGTTCCCACATTTCTGGCAGCCCGCCGCGATCGGCTAGAACGGAAAGACCTCGATTCATGACTTGCCACGGCCATTGGACGTGCGAGTGTAGCACGCCGGGCGGGCCGCCGCTGCCGATATACTGAGTGCGAACATGCGCTACATTCTGCGCTTTCTGTGGAACGCCACCCGCGGCCATCACCTCACGCCGTGGAGCAGCGCCTACCTGCGCTGGCGCATCGAAACCTACACGGGTATCAAAATGCACAGCATCGGCTTCCTGGAGTTTTGCGGATTTATGTGGCGCGAGCGCGCTGAGTTGCTGCGTTTTCTGAAATGGACAGGCGAGATGGAGCGTTACGCGCGCGTCAAGCCCAAGAACCCGTGATGGATGGACTAAGCGTGATTTCCACCCGCGTTCCTGCCCTTACCCCCAACTTCTCTGCTGCCGAGGCTTGCCTGCTCGCGATCTCCAAGTATCCCGAGCTGCCGGCGATGACAAACAACTCGTTCTCGCCGCCCTCGGCATACGAGTGGCACGGGCGAGTTATCGTCTGCCCGGCGACCTGCAGGCTGAATGCCGACGGCGTCGCGGCGAACAGTTCCGGAGCATCCTGCTCGCTGATGTTGGTGATGAGGTTGCCGAACTTGTCCACCCTGAGCACCACGCCGCGCAGGCGGTTCTCAGCAACGCGTTCCACGGCTGGCAGAGGCAGATGGACGTAATCCGTGACCTCGGGGCCGAACTCGGCCGGCGCAACCCCTTTACTCAACCATCCCGCAACCGGCGCGAAGACGTCCCGGCCGTGAAAGGTCTGGCTCACGGGTTGCAGAAAATAACGCTCAGCAGCTATGAGCCGGACGCGGAACTTGGGCTCGCGCGCCTCGACCAGCGACAGTACGCCGTTGTCCGGCGCCACAAAGATGTAATCGTCGGTCTCGACGATGATTGGCCGCCGGCGGCTGCCCACACCGGGATCGACTACCACGACATGCACCGTGCGAGGTGGGAAGAAACGATACGATTGGGCGATGGTCCAGGCACCCTCCAGCAGGTCGTAGGACGCTACCGCGTGCGAGATGTCAACGATCGTAGTCTCGGCATGGATGTTGAGCAGCACGCCATGCATGATGCCCACGAACGGATCGCTCAGGCCAAAGTCGGTGGTGAAGGTGACAATGCGGCTCCCGGACATGCACTGGCAAAGTAGTCGCAGCCGGGGTGGGAGTCAAGGGGCTGGATCGCTCAACCCTGGGTCTTACCATGTTCCCATTCGCAGCACGAGGCCGGTGGTGAACTTCACGCCATTCCCGTAATTGATCCCGTTCAGCTCATTGTTCCAGGAGTGGGTGTAATCCAGGCTGGCCACGCGGAAGGCGAGAGCATTGTTGATCTTGTAGTCCACTCCGGTTCCCACGGAGATGGCCAGACCGCTGGTTTCCCAGTCCTTGGTAAAGAGAGAGTGGTCGGCATTCGAAAGTGGTTTGGGTGCGATATTAGCGATTGCCGCGGCCCGCTCCTCCGGATACAACCGTTCCTGGGTGAGCTTGTTGCCGCCAATCAGCACCTGCGCATGCGGACTCCAGCGGCCGGAAGGCGCGGGAGTCCAGCGTGGTCCGATCATGTAGGTCAACGAGTCGCCGGTGACGTTTGACGGCAGGTCCATCAGCTTGCAGCCGTTCACATTCAGCACCAACTGCCATGCGGGAGCCAGCCGAAAGGCCGCAGAGCCGCCGCCACCGATGCACGAACCCTTGGCGCCGCTGCCGAAGTAGGTTGTCGCGGCGGAGGCAAACGTGAACTCAAAGGGCGCTACGCCGGGCGGCGGATTCACCGGGATTTTGGCAGTATCACCCGCCACCATCGCCTTCATCGCGGCTGCTTCGGGATACGGCTGGAAGACCCCGGGACGGTTATCGCGATGCTGCGGACGCTCATAGTTCATTACGTTCGACATGGAACGGGAGGGATTCAGGGCAATCCGGCTGGCTAGCCGGACCCACGGGTTGGCCACGCGCGCTTCGATATTTCGGATGATGTACTTGTCGATCGTGTCCTCGGCGATGGCCCATCCTGTGCCGATAATCGGCGTGACCACGTGGTCCACAAAACCGTAAGCCGGGTAAAGCGATTGGATTTGCCCGACGGAAGCCTCGCTGAACAGCCCGATCTCAAACTGCACGCTGTAAACGTACGCGAACGCCATCCCGCGCAGCCTCGCCTTCCAGTACTTCGTGTTCTTGCCGAATACGGCATCGCGATAAGCCCGGTCATTGTGCTGCCACATGAAACCGGTCACTGCTCCCTGCATCGGGTGCCCAACGTAATTCACCAGAAATGGGTCGCCATCGGACCACCCGTGGAGACTTCCGACCGCATTCACATATCCAGGCCAAAACGGATTGCTGAATGCATCGCGGGTTCCCTCCTCGGTGGCACACCGAAAGGCGTTCTGAATGGTCAGCAGCGTGATGGAGCTCGAGGCCAGCCTCTTCCAATCGATCCCGGCTTCGTGCTTCGGTGCGGGCGTAGTCGCAATGAAATTGGAAGCCGGCACCGGTGGAGTGTTCGGGTCGTTTGCCGATGGACCCGAGTCCGGCAGCGAATTCGCGAGGGAAGAAGAGTAGGCTGTCCCGCTCTCGCCGTCAGGCGCTTGTGCTTGCAAAATGGGACGAGCGCCGAAGAACAAAAAAATCAACCCTGCGGCGAGTTGAACTCGCCTTCTGATGGCTATCGACATGATTGCTAATTCGAATCAAAGCTCTTTACTAGAATGCACGATTCTGTCTTTTTTTTGAACTGGGAAAGCTCGTAGGTGGGAACCTTTTTTCGCTGGCACTTTCCACTAAGTGAATTGTCCCACGATAGTGTTGATTCAACCCGTCACCACAACGGCAAGCGAGAATGCCGACCTCAAAATGGCACTCTCGCTAGGGCGAAGAGCGAGGACCGAAACGCGATTAGCGACCGGCAAGCCTCTCCTGCTACACTCGCGGCCATGCGCGTCCTTGGCATCGATTGTGGCGGCGCAGCCACCGGATATGGTGTGGTCGAGCAGGACGGTGCCGGCTCCCTGCATCATCTCTGCAGTGGCGCCATCCGCCTGTCGTCGCGCGACCCTTTGGAGCTGCGGCTGAAGAAAATTGGCGAGGGGCTGACCAGGATCATCCACGTATATTCGCCTGAACATGTGGCGATCGAAGATGTGTTCTACGCCCTGAACGTGAAATCGGCCCTGAAACTGGGACACGTGCGCGGCGTGGCCATGCTGGTGGCGGCACAAGCCGGTTTGGAAGTGGTTGCCTATTCGCCGCTCTCCATCAAGTCGGCGGTTGTGGGATACGGCAAGGCGGAGAAGTCGCAAGTCCAGGTCATGGTGGCGCGCCTGCTCAACTTGCCGGTGCTGCCACAACCAGCCGACGCCGCCGACGCCTTGGCCATCGCCATTTGTCATCTGCACACTGCGGGAACCCTTCGACGCCAGCAAGCGAGCGCGTCCTGAGCCGCGTTTGAATCGGATAGAATTTTCTCCAGGATGAGACTTCACCTTGCCGTGGCTGCGATCTTGCTTTCGGTGCCGGCCTTTTGCCAACAGGTGGCGACGCCGCTCAGTTCCGACCAAGCCTCGGTATTGTTCACGTTCTCTTGGGATCAGGGCGTTCCGTGGCAGAGTTATTCCATCCAGGTTCGGGCGGACGGAAAAACGCACTTCAGCGGCACGCCGAATCCGTCGCAGGCCGGCGACGCGGATGCCGTGCAGCAGGACTTCATGTTGTCCGAAGCAAACCGCCAGAAGGTTTTTGACGCAGCCCGCAAGCTGAATTATTTTCAGGGCGATTTCGACTCGCACCTGAAGCGCATTGCCCAAACCGGCTCCAAGACCCTGGCCTACAAGTCACACGAGGTGCAGGGTTCCAGCACCTATAACTATTCGCAGAACCCCGACGTCCAGCAACTGACGCATTTCTTTCTGGGGCTGGCAAATGTCGTCGACTACGGCCGCAAGCTGGCCTGGAATTATCGCTTCGACAAGCTGGGCATGAACCAGACGCTGCGCGAGCTGGAGGACTTACAGGCCGGCCATCAGGTGGAGGAACTCGAAGCCATCGAGCCTACCCTGCGCAAGATCGCCGACGATCCCAACCTGATGCACATCAGCCGCCAGAGTGCGCAGCGCCTGCTGAAGTCAATCGCAGTCCCGCCTGCAGCGAATCCAAGTGCGGCACAGCCCTGATGGCTGGCACCCTCAGGAACGCCTCGCCGCTTTTCTGCGCCTGCAAATTATCCAACTCCCCGCGATCCCCCTCGTCCATGTTGCCGGGTATAAATGCGCTCTACCTCTGCGGTCGTGTTGATCTCGGCCGGCGACTTGTCCCCGCGCACGCGTACGATACGCGGAAAGCGCAGCGCGAACCCGCTGTCGTGCCGGCCGGAGCGCATGATGGCATTGAAGGCGACTTCCAGCACAATCTTCGGCTCGACCTCGCGCAGATGTCCGTGATCAGCGGTAGTGTGCGCCAGGAACCATTCCGTCAGCTCGGCAATTTCCTTATCCGTCAGGCCTGAATACGCCTTGCCGATGTTGACCAGCTCCTCGCCCTTGCGCACTGCGAAGGTGTAGTCGCTGAGCACGTGAATGCGCTTGCCGTGTCCGTACTCAGCCGCCGTTACCACCACATCAAGGGTGGCCAGTTCGCGCTTCAGCTTCAGCCACCAGCGGCCGCGCCGGCCCGGCATGTAGGGCGATTCCAGGTCCTTGATCATCAGGCCCTCGTTGCCGCGGGCCATGGCCTGCTCAAAGTATTGTTCCAGCTGCTGCGGCGAATCGGCGCGCAGCGCGGGCGCGCGAATGATCCAGCCCGAAATACCCTCTTCCTGTATCTGCGGCTCGAAAAGCAGACTGCCCTGGGCGCCAACCACCGGGCGGGGCGCCACCCGCTGCGCTCCAGCGAAAACGCCATCCAGGATAAGCGCTCGCTCTCTCAGCGGCTTGTCGAGCATGAGCTCGGCTGCAGCATAGATCACATCGAAGACAACGTATGCCACGGGGACCTCGGTCATCATGCTGACGCTCACTTGCTTCCGCCCGAGCCGTTTCTGCAATTCGGAGAAGGGCATGGCATGCCCGCCTTCGGACGTATCACTCCAGGCCACGATCTCACCGTCGAGGATCACCTCGCCGGCGAACTCGCTCAGCGGTCCGGTGAGTTCGGGAAACGATGAAGTTACTTCGTCCAGCGTCCGCGAGAACAGCTGCACCTGGCCGCCGCCGCAGTGCGCCTGCGCCCGGATGCCGTCGTACTTGTCCTCCACCGACGCGTGCTCGAAATACTGAAACGCCTCTTCGGCATCGGCTGCCGGGCTGGCCAGCATGAAACCGATAGGATGGAACAGCCGCATCCGTGCCTGGTCGAGACGATGCCCGGCGGCGAGCCGCAGCGCGGCTCCGATATCGCCCAGCAGCATGTTGGCACGCTGCACGCTCGGCAAGGGTTCGTCGTAAGCCCTCGCGATGGCTTCCTCAACCAGGATCTCCTTCAGCCCAATGCGCAGCTCGCCGGTGATGATCTTCAGGATGTACTTGGCTTCGAGGGCAGTCGCGCGTTCGAGCAACGCTTTCAGCAGCTGAGCCTTAGCAGTTGCGGTGCGCGTCTCGGCGACCCGGTCGAAGGTCGCGCGAACCTCAGCGAGGGTGATGCTGCTGGCCTTTGGCGCAGTCGCAGCCAGCGTATCGGCCGCCGCAGCGCCAAGATCGCCGCGCTTGCGATAAGCGGCGATGAGTACCCCTTCGTGCCCGCCGAGTTCGACGATAAGCTTCCACAGCAGTGAACCGCCGATCTGTAGCGTCCGCTCCTCGAATGCCGGGAATACCCGTCCCGAGAGGAATACCGCAGAAATCGCTGCATCCACGACCTCGAGTGAGCGCAGATAGCCTGCGACGATGGCCGTTTTCTCCAGCTTCCTGGTGGTGGCGGCAATGCGCTCGCAAGCTTCGGCTAATTGCAGCATGTTACGGGATTCAGGATAGCCCAGCGTGAAACGCTAGGTAACCGTTGGCTCTGTTCCTTCATCTCAGCAGAGGCGAGTTCATGCCAACACTAAACGAGGATCGTACGTCGGTCGTTCCTCCTGCCGTGCTCCCTTGCTGCCTACTTCGTCACCGGCTCATGGTCATAGCTGATCGCGCGCGTCACCTTCCATGCACCCTCCTTGTTTTGCCACAGCGTTATGAACTTTGCCTCGCCCACACCATCTTCCGGGTTGTGAGGATGATGAAACCGATGCACGCCAACCTCCACCGCTCCGTATCCCTTCAGCGGATACACCTCCATAGAGCCCGGCACAAGCGTCCGCTCCACCTTGCCGCAGATGTTCTGCTTGATTGCTGCGATAAACGGAGCCTTACCCACTGAGAGCCCGGTCTTGTCGTGGTAAAACTCCAGGTCATCTGAAACCATTTCACTCAGGGTCGTCAGGTCGCAGTGGTTGTAGGCATCAAACAGTTGGGTATCTAGGGACTGTATCGTCTTGAAAAAGGTATCCGACTGCGCATTCGATTGCGCATGGACAGGCCAGCTCAGAAAAACAAACACGGCGAGCAGGGAAACCAAGAACGATCCTTCCAGGTTCACAGAAAACTCCTTCGCGAGATGCGGGCTACCGGTCTTTACGTAATGCGGTCCGAGGCGGTTCCAGGCATGATCTTGCCCGCCGCTCCTGCTTTCCAAGGTGCGACATTGTTCCGGGCGCGCATCCCGGGCTGCTTAGGAACTGGGAGGTGGCCCATCGTGTGTGGGTAGTAGGTTGGAGGGACGCAAGTCGGGGTCTGGCCTTTTCTGTTGATGCCATATCACTCGGCCATGTGACCCACTTCGTTGCCTGTCGACGACTCGCCACGCTATCCATGCATGAGAGGAGAGGTTGTAGTGTGTCTAGGCTGCCCGCATCACTCGCCAACGCCAGCATAGTGACGGTGGCGCGACCTTAGTGGCGAACCTAAAATCCTCATGGATAGATAACTACTTGAATAATATGTTTCAGCGTCGGGCTGGCCTCCAGATGGGCATCAATGCTAGCTAAGTCTTTTAGAATCAGCTATGGAGGAGCAAGTCGTTTTGGTAGAATTACGTAGCTGGATTTTCTCGCTAACTTATTGATTTCAAGTTTAGCACTGAAGGGGGAGGGGCTATCAGGTATAAGACGGTTTTTCTCGGAACCAGATACATATGGCCAAGTCCTAAGAGTTTATTAGGCAGATAACAGTGATTCTCCCCTGCACAAAAAGACCTGGCTCTGCTTTCAGGTTTCCCGCGGCAGGTTTGACCGCCGAAGTACCGTCCTTGCCGTTGACACTGTTCGCGAAGCTGCTTACTCTAAGTTCTGCGCTGTACGCTCCCTTCCGGACCGGGAAACATCCAATTGCCATGCGTTCTTTGCTTCGCCATCTGCGTTTCTTAGCGGCTGTCCAACTGTTGCCCGCGCTGGAGAGCGGCGAGGAAACCACGCTGGTCGGCGGTCAGGCTGTGCTGGAAGGTGTCATGATGCGCTCACCACACGCCTGGGGCATCTGTGTCCGCAGAGCGGATGGCACGCTGGCAACGCACTCCGAGCCCCTCGAGCGCCTTTCCGAGAATCACAAGTGGATGGCCTGGCCAGTCATCCGGGGCTGTATCACGCTGGGTCACGCGATGGCGCTGGGCTTTCGCGCGTTGCGCTACTCGGCCAATGTAGCCATGGACGGCCTGACGACCGAGGAAGAAAAGAAGGTTGAGGTCCCGGGCTGGGCCTTGGCGCTTAATGTTGCCCTTTCGCTGGGGTTCTTCATTTTCATGTACAAGTTCGTGCCGCTGTTTGCGGCCACTAAGTTGAAGAACGCACACCCTGCGTTTGGTAATCAGATCGCCTTCAATGTCGTTGACGGCGTAATTCGTATCGCGCTTTTCCTGCTATTCATCTGGGGCATCTCGCTGTGGCCCGACATTCGCCGCGTTTTTCAATACCACGGAGCAGAGCACAAGACTGTCTTCGCATTTGAATCGCACGATCCGCTGACGGTGAAAAACGCGCAGTCGTATTCCACCTTCCATCCGCGCTGCGGCACCAGCTTCCTGATGACGGTAATGCTGATTGCCATGTTCGTTTACATGCTGGTCCCGGCGACCACCTTCTGGGCGCGTTTCGCTTTTCGCGTCGCACTGCTGCCGGTCATCGCGGGAGTGTCGTATGAGCTGATTCGCTTCGCTGCCAGGCACGGCTCTTCGCTGTTCGCGATTCTGACCAAACCAGGATTGTGGCTGCAGCGCATCACCACACAACCGCCCAGCGACGATCAGGTCGAGACTGCTATCGCCGCTCTGAACGAGGCGATGGAGCTGGAAAAGCAGCGCGGTGGTGAATTGGTGATTGCGTAGCGGGCGCCCGCCCAGAGCATGCGAAGCTCGGTGTCGCCAACTGGAAGAGACGAAGATCGCAGTTAGGGCCTCTCGCCCGCCTTGAACTCCGCCCAAGGGTTGCCCTTCATGTCCTTCAGGATCGGGCGTTGCCAGTTGAACTCCGGATGTTCCTTCAGAAATTTTTCCACGATGAAATCTTCTCCGCAAGGATGCCCAGCCCTCGCTTGCAGCACCATATTGCGCGCCATTGTGCTATCGGCGGCCTGGGCCGTCACCGCGCCCATCGGAACGTACGGCGGTTCCGCCCACACCGGCTCGCCGGTTGGAGAGGTGTCGCCATGACCACACAATCCGCGCAGATTTCGGTCGTCCTTGTTTTCGTAAGTGTCCCAATGATCGGCGAGGAACTTCTCGCCCATCTCAACATCGATCTGGCCCTTGCTTTGAGGCATCAGTTGTTCCCAGCGCTTCATTCGCGCGTTAGGTGAAAGTGCCATGTTGTTGGGATCGAAGTCGGTCTCGGCTTTGATGAATGCCGGATCGCTGGGAAAGTTGGCACCGACATAATAGCCGTCCTTGGTCCTCCAGACGCGATGCATCTTCAAGCCGAGTTCGAAGCGCGCGATCTCGCCCGTGTTGTTATCGGCCAGCAGCCAGTCGTTGGCGTAGCCGCCGTTGTTGCCATCGAGCATGATTTCCACGTAATGGTCGATGGAATCGGCGTATTGCAGCGCCTTGCGGGCGCGCACGAACTCGGGCTTGCCGTTGGGATCGAACAACGTGTAGCCGGCGATCGTGGTCTCCGTCACCAAAAGGCCGCCCGAATTGATGCCAAAGTCGTCATCGCTCACGATGATTCCCGGAAAACCATCCATCAGCATGTGATAGCCATGCGTTGGAACGATATCGAAGATGATGGTCCAGCGCTTGCCCGTTGCGTAGTCCGTCCAGTTGCTGTGCGCAATCACCGGCTTGCGGTCCTTGGTCCACGATCCGGTCGCAACAAACGCGCTGCAGTTTCCCGGCGCCTTCAGATCAGGTGCGCCGGCGCGCTTCTCCAGCCGGTTGAGCCACGGAACGTAGTAGTCAGGAATCTCTTCCATGGCATTCAGGGCGACGACGTCCCACAAATCCATGGTTGAGCCGTGGGCCTTCAGTCCGTCGGCAATTCCCTGCAGCTCCTGCTGATACTCGAGGTCAATGTGCGGCCACAGGATCTTCTGCGCCGTCTGGCGGTAGAAATCCCAGTCACGCTCTGTGCGGTGCACGTCCTTCAGCTTGACGGTCCTGAATCCGTCCTCGATTTCGGGCGCAAGCAAATATCCATGCTGATAGCCGATGTCGGCAGGCGAACCCTCGAGGTGGATGTAAACCCAACCTTCCCGCTGGAAGCGATAGGCAGGCTTCAGCCGCACCTCGTCGGGCGTGTTGCCAGCCTGTTTGGCCGCGGCGAATGTGCATGGAACGCACCATAAGGCAATGATCAGAAGGACGGGAATTGATGAATGATAAGTACGGCGCATGCACTTGTTCTCCGAAACGGGCGCACTAATACCCGAAGCAGATTAACGTTTCAGAGGATGAATAGCAATGCAGGTTCGGAGCTTGCAACAGAGGCGATTGCGAGGGAGCAGTTTGTCGGCATCTGCTTCGAAGGATAATCTTCCCTTATGTCACGTGCCGGTCTTTCCTTCTCGCGTGTCCTCGACACCCTGGCGCAGCTTTACGGCGAGCCCGGCCCGCCCCGAGTCACCGATCCCTTCGAAATGATCCTGTGGGAAAACATTGCATACCTCGCCAATGACGTGCGGCGTGGTGAAGCTTTTGACGAGTTGCGCAAAAAGGTTGGCTTGCGACCCAAAGACATCCTTAAAGCAAGCCACAACGCTTTGCTGTCGGTTACCAGCCGGGGCATTGTACCTGAAAACAGCATGGAGAAGCTGCGGCACGCAGCAAGAATCGCGGAGGAATTCTTCGATGGTGACCTCAGTCTCGTTCTGAACAAACCGCCTGCCGAAGCCAGGAAGGGCTTGCGCCGCTTCCCGTCCATCGGCGAACCTGCGGCCGAGAAGATCCTGCTGTTCAACCACAAACTGGCAAGACTTGCACTGGATTCCAACGGGCTACGGGTCCTGGTGCGCCTGGGATTCGCGCCCGAGAAAAGGAGCTATTCGGCTACGTACAAGGGCGTGCAACAAGCGCTCGCGCCTCAGTTGCCGGGCGATTGCGATGCTCTGATTCGTGCCTACCATCTCCTGCGACAGCACGGTCAAGACTTGTGCAAGCGAAGCGGCCCGATATGTGCGCGTTGTCCTCTGCGAGCACAATGTGCCTTCTTTGCTGAGACGGGATTCTCAGCGTGAGTTGTTCGACCGTGATGACCGTTAAATCGTGGTCCGATTCACATTAACAATACCGAGTCTGAGGATGCCGCTATATGATTGTGCGTTTCAGAGGAAGAACATGTTCAAACCCTGGGAAACGGCACCGCCCGTCGCATTATCCTCATGTCTGAGGTTTCCCGCCGTCGTTCTCGTTCTTGCGCTGTTTGTCGGTGTGCCACTGAGCGGACAGACGAAACAGGACGCGAGCGGCAGCTGGAGGTTTGCTGTCTCCGGTGACTCGCGCAACTGCGGCGACATCGTGATGCCGGCCATTGCGCAGAAGGTGCGAAGCGACGGCGCAGCCTTCTACTGGCACCTCGGCGACTATCGCCTGATCTCCAGTTTTGACGAGGACTATCGCAAGATTTACTCGAACGCCACGATCAGCAGCTATCTTGCGAATGCCTGGCCTGACTTTATCCAGCACCAGTTGAATCCGTTTGGCGACCTGCCGGTGTTTCTCGAGATCGGGAACCACGAGGTGATGTGGCCGATGACGCGCTCGCTTTATCTGGCTCAGTTTGCCGACTGGCTCGACCAGCCGGTGCTGCAGCGGCAGCGCCTGGCGGACAATCCCAACGACCATATGTTGCAGACTTACTATCACTGGATCGAGCGCGGCGTCGACTTTATCGGCATGGACAACTCCACTAGCGACACGCTGGACGCTGCCCAGATGAAGTGGTTTCAGGGCGTGCTGGCGCGAGACGGCGAGGACCCCTCCATTCACGCCGTCGTGGTCGGCGCACACGATTCACTGCCTGAAGGACTTTCGGCCGGACATAGCGCCAACGACTCTCCGCAGCAGGAGGCCACGGGACGCATGGTCTATGCTCAGCTATTGGCCTTTCGCAACAGCACGAAAAAGAATGTTTACGTGCTGGCGAGTCACTCACACTTCGTGCTCAACAATGTGTATGACACCGCCTGCCGCACCAAAGCGGATGTCCTGCCCGGCTGGATTACAGGTAGCGCCGGAGCCGTGCGCTATCGTCTGCCGAAGGACTACTCTGCCGCTACGGTGGCCATGACCGATGTGTACGGTTATCTGCTGGCCACCGTCACCCCGGATGGAAGCATCGCCTTCGACTTCCAAGTGCTGAACGAGTCTGACATTCCCGAAAGCGTCGTGAAGGAGTTCACACCCGAGTTTGTCCACTGGTGCTTTGCCGAGAACAAGTCGTCGTACCAGCCGGCGGGCGCCACCTGCCCCGAAGGAACGCCTGCTGCGGCCAAATAACGCTGCCGCTGCCCCTAGCCGCCGGAAAGGGTGAAATTCACATTGATCTGGGTGTCCACCTCAACTGGTTCGCCGTTGAGGTAATAGGGCTTGTAGCGCCACTGTCTCACAGCGTCCATCGCCGCACGTACCAGCATGGGGTGGCCATTGAGGACACGCAGATTCTGTACAGTCCCATCTTTGCCAATTACCGCTTGCAGAACCACTGTTCCTTGGATTCGCGCTTGCCGTGCCAAGGTTGGATATTGAGGTGCAACCTCCCGTACCAGCAGACCTTGCGCGACGCCGGAAGAGACCCGAACTTTCTGTGCTGTGATTTTCGGCACCGCAGCCGGGACATCGCGGATGATGGTATTGATTAAGCTGTCGGGAACTCCGTCCGGCACGCCGGGGACCAAGTCTGGCGCTTCCGTACCGCCCGCCGAGGGCTGCCCACCGTCATTGACGTCTACGATTCTCCTGGGGATTTCCGTCGGCGGTTGCAACACGTCGCTGTTGGCATCGCGGGTATGTTTCGCAGCCGAGATCTCAGGAAGCGACCTGGGAGCTGGGCTCGGTGGTTGCGCCGGGGTCTCAAGGAAGCTCGTGAGCTGCTGTTTTGGAAGCACTTCTGTATAGATCAGCGGCAGCAGAAGCAGCAGCCCGGCGAGCGACATTTGCACCAGAAATGAGAACGCAGTCGTCCAGGGGTTGCGTTTGGCGAGTATTCCGGCTGATTCAACAAGGCTGTCTTCGAACATGATCCGGTGCTCCTTGTTGCTTGCATAGACACCGGAATCTCGAATTTGGCTCCCGCTAAAGAACCTTAAGGCATCACTTTGGCCACCGTGCGGAGGTGTAATTGATGGCCTCCTGGACATTCAGCTCACGGGTGCTCACGCCGGTCCGCACGTAGAGCTTGGGGCTGTCGCCGTCTCTCACGTAAACCGGCCGGTGCGCCGGGGCCACAATGACGCGGCAGACATCCTTGTGCTCCAGCGAGTGGAAGACCATCTGCACAGTGTGACAGGCGTCGCCGCCAAGCTTGGTAGCGATGGCGGTCATCAGCACCTGCTCGAAGCCGTCCCGGTCGGGCTTCTTGAGCGTGGTGTAATCGTGCGCCAGGCCTGTGACGCTTCCATCGTCGGCCACGCCGATGAGCAGTGTGCCACCGTCGCCGTTCATGTAACCGGCGAGGGTCTTCAGCACCACGCCTTCGAGAGCGCGATTGACTTTGTTCTCCCGCAGGTCCCAGCGAAATGAAGACTTGAATTCCAGGTTGGCGCCTTCGCCGCGGGCGACGAGAGCACGCAGGTCCTCGCCAAGCGCGGTGCTCAACTGCTCGATCCGCTGCGAGCGTCGGTGCATAGCCGAGTACAGCGCCGCCGCCGAAACGCTCAGTAAAGCGCCAACGACGGCGTAAAAGACGGTCTTCTTGGGCGTCCCGCCGCGCAGCGAAGTTTGCAGTTGGGACAAGGCGAAGCGGCCTGGGGTGGATTCAGGCGATGGACGATGCTCGTAGAAATAGACGAACTCGTTGGTGGGGTAGAGGATGAAGACTCCCACCACGGCTCCGACGAACGCCGCAACCACCAGGGTTCGAGCTCGCTCCTTTAGTCGCCAGGAAAGCTGCATCGCGTTCTTCATGCAGCTCAGCTTCTCCAACGCAGTGTGACCGGGCCGCTCATGGGATGACGCATGGGAGCACCGGTTGCCTGAGACTCCAGCCGCGCGCGCTTCAGTTCGAAGTACCACTTCGCAGGCCGGTCGGCATCATCAATCAGCATGAGGCTGGGATTGTATTTCAGCCCTTCGGCCTGCTGGATCATGGTCAACTGGTCCTGGCGCACGAAGCGCCGTCCGAAGAACTTGGCGATGGACGTCAGGAAAGGCACGTGAAGGAAGATGTTCCACGCTCCGACCACATCAATGCGGCACTGGTTTTCGGCGGTGGGCGTCACGGTCGTCAGGGAGGCGAACCACTTCTCGCCGCAACGGATAATCTCATAGCGCCGGTTGGGCAGCACAAAGTCGATCGTGGTTATGACGGGCTGGCCATAGACGCCCAGCAGCTTGTAAGGCGCGCTGTTGGTTGAGGGCTGATGCGCGGTCATGCGAAAGCCGTTTTCGATGGGCGCGAACTGTTTGGCTTTCTCGTGAATGCTGCGCCGCGCCCGCCACCACCACGCATTATGCACAAACGGCCCGTGCGCCGGATCCATCAGCCCGATGATGCCGTGGTCCACGTTACAAGGCAGGTCTGCCCACAGATGAGCCGTGCGACAGCGCTGGCTGAACTTCGGGACCTCCGGCACGGCCGGCAATTCCGCCGCATCCGGCCGCAGCCGTCCGCGACCCGGTTGAGGCACGTACACCCAAACGTGACCATCGCGCTCCTCGCACGGGAATGTCGCAGCGTATATCTTCGACGGATCGATGGAATCGTGACTGGTTAGCGATGGAATTTCGCGGCACTGACCCGATATGGGTTCAAAGGCCCAGCCGTGGTACTTGCAGGTCACTTGCCGGCCATCGAACCAGCCGTAGGAGAGCGGAATGCCGCGATGCGGGCAGGCATCGCGCATGGCGAAGTACTTTCCGTCGGCGGTGCGTCCCAGAACCAGCGGAATACCCAACAGCATGGCCTTCGCCATGCGCTTACCGTCGATCGCCGATGAACACAACGCGGGATACCAGTCGTCATACAGCAACGTGTCTGCTTGCCCTGAAGCTGCAACCAGCGCGCGTGGGACCTCGCCAATCATGGGTGAAGTCCATACTATCGCCGAAGTCGTGGCGTTGACATCCCGTAAACTGGCCTCTTAGAATCGAAACAGGGCTGGACGGCGGTCACGTCCGGCCTTTCCTTTCAGGCGAAGGGTTTGCCGAGTCTGTTTCTTCCCGGCCGTTGGCGGTGTAGCTCAGGTGGTTAGAGCGACGGTCTCATAATCCGTAGGTCGCTGGTTCGAGTCCAGCCGCCGCCACCAATTCTCAATCATTCAATGGCGAGGGGCAGTTTGGGTGGTGCCACATCCAATGCCTCTTTCCTGCCCATCATCTCGCTTTCTAGCATTGCCATCGCTGCCTGCGCATCAGCCGTTAGCGGTCCGAATGTAATTAGTCCTGGTGGTCGAGATGTCGGCGTGGGACGCTAGCCCGCCCGTATGGGCCCTCTGGAATCCGGAGAGATGAAGATTTGCGCGCAAGCCGTTCCGTGGCGCGTGCGCTAGGAACCGCCCTCCCGCCAGACGCGCGGAGAGGAAGGTAATGCGGATCGCAGTCCGTCATGTGAGGGCTTGGCAATTGCCAGGCGCAGAAGCATTTCAAAATGCTGTCGGCGCCCAAAGGCGGCTCCCCTGCCCTCTACATCCGCGGCTGAGGGCGAAGTCACAAGATCTTCCTAATCTGCCAGATTCGAGATCTGCCTGCGGCCACGCAAGTGTCAACACAAGCGTGGACATCTTCGGGATCAGCCGATACAAGTCGCGAATCCTGGGATTTTTATTCCAGTTCATATTGACGTTGTCCATACTTTACGGGCCTGCTGCAGGTGCCCAAACTGGTCAGCCTGGCTTTAAGGAGTCGGTGATATTTAGCGGACTCGCCTGGATGACTGGGTGATCGCGTTCTCGGTGGCGGGCTCGGGTGTGGCGACGAGCAGCTTCGTGGGAGTGGAGAGTCCGCTCTCGGAAGGCGGGATGTGGGATTCGCCTGGGACGTGGGGTGATCTGCGGAAGGCGAATGGGGCGTATGCGGTGGATGTGTTTGACCAGGCGCGGCTGGTGCGGCCAGTGCTGGGGGCGGACCAGTATGCGGAGATTACCTACGATCAGGACCCGGGGTCGTCGAGTTGGGTAGGGGTGACGACACGGGTGCCGGGAGCGAGCGACGGGAGCGGATATCTGGCGATCGCCTATGCCGGGGGAGTGCGGCTGTATCGGACCGATGACACGGGGTCGTTGAACTTCACGCTGCTGGCGACGGCGAATGCGGCGATCGGGACGGCGCCGCGGCGCCTGCGTTTAGAGTCGCAGGGGAGCAGCCATCGGGTGTACTACAACGGGGTGCAGCTGATCAGCTTGAGCGAGACGCGGTACGGGAGTGGACAGCCGGGGATGGCGGCCTCGGTGTTTGGCGGGCCGACGGTGAAGATACTGACCTTCGAGGCGGGCAGCCTCTCCGGGCGTTGACCTGTTGGGCTGTCATACATCCCAGAAGCCGCCGACTGCATTCCGACGCAAAACCTGCCTAAATCGAAATCGCATCCGCGTGCCGTCACTAGCCAATCAAAGCCCCCGGTTACCTGAACCCACCGTCATTAGAATCACCTTCTCAAAAGTTGAGAATCCGTTCGTAGGGCTTCTCCGTACTTCTTCCAGGGACTCGTCGGCGCCGTACTGGCTCAGATAGTTGCGCTTGGCTTGCAACTTTCTCGTCACTCACGAGTCCTATCAGGAGCGTCTCGCAAGTGAGGTAGGTGAATGCCCGAAGACCTTCCGAACCAGGAACAGGAGCCGAGTAATCGGGGGCCGGAGGGCAACCTGACCCGGACGCAGCATGAGCCCTTGCCCACGGAGCAACCCGAACCTGCCGGCTGGCGGGATGAGGAGTGCCAGCAAGAGGATCGGGAGGTTAGCGGTGTCGCGAGTGCCGGGCCAGCGGGCGAGCCTGTTCGAGTCGTCAGCCAGACAGAGCGCAAGCGGATGAATCGTCGCGAGCTGCTGAAGCTGGTCCCGATAGTTGTGATGGGCGCAGTTGCGGTACCCAGGCTTCGCCAGCCAATCCTTGACAAGGGTTTGGCCTTTAGTGATTGGGCTTCCGGCAAGCTCTTTGGTCAGAATCGGCTGGCACAAACGTTCTCCGACAAGGACGTGGTTCCCTTCGAACGCTTTCCTTATAACTTCTACGACGTTCCCGATCCCGGTGTGGACCTGGAGAGCTGGAAGCTGACCGTTCAGGGCTTGGTGCAGCGTCCCGGGCAGTACACGCTGGAGCAAGTACAGGCGCTGCCCAAAGTGGTGCAAAACACGCGGCACGTCTGCGTGGAAGGCTGGGACGTGATCGGGAACTTTGGCGGCGCTCGCGCTTCCGATTTTCTGCGTCTCATTGGCGCCGATACCACCGCCCGGTTTCTTGAGGTGCAGTGCGCGGATGGTTATTACGAGTCGATTGACATGCCCACGGTGCTGCATCCGCAGACCCTGTTCTGCTACGAGATGTACGGCAAGCCGCTCGATCGCGGTCACGGCGCTCCACTGCGCCTGCAGATGCCGACCAAGATCGGTTACAAGCAGGCCAAGTATCTGGTTTCCGTGAACGTGACCAACGTCCTGCAGGGCGGACTCCGCGGATACTGGGAAGATCAAGGGTATAGCTGGTACGGCGGGCTTTGAGACGGAGTGAATTACAACCGCGGATTGGCGGACTCTGCGGATGGAGCAAAGCCAATAAATAATCCGCGTCGTCGACGAGATCCGCGGTCAAGTTGTTAGAACTGTGAGGAGAATGTGGCGACGACCATAGCTGCGATAACACCCAAGCCGGAAACGATTAACGTCGCCTACGAACACCCGCTCATAGTGCGCCTTGCGCACTGGCTGAATGCGGTCGGGGTTTTAGTGTTGATCGGCAGCGGCCTGCGTATCTTTCGCGCCTTTCCCAGCTTTGGGCCAAAGATCCCACAGCAGGATTTCATCGATGTGCCGCGGCAACTAACCATCGGCGGCTGGCTGGGTGGCGCGCTGCAATGGCACTTCACCTTCATGTGGATCTTCGTCGGCAGCGGCTTGTTGTACCTCGTCTATCAGATCGTCACCGGCCATTGGCGGCAGGTGCTGTTTTTGCCGCATGACATCAAGGGGCTGTGGCCGATGGCGCGCCACTATTTCCTCTTCGGTCCCAAGCCAACGGTTGACGCGGCCTACAATCCACTGCAAAAGCTGGCCTACACCGCTACGATTTTCCTGGGCATGATGTCAACGCTGACCGGAATGGTGCTCTACAAGCCGGTGCAGTTCTGGTGGCTGGCGTGGCTGATGGGCGGATTTCATTTCGCTCGCGGTTGGCACTTCCTTGCGATGTGCGGATTCGTGGCCTTCATTCCCGGCCATCTCATCATGGTCGCAGTGCACGGCTGGAATAACTTCTACTCCATGGTGACGGGATGGAAGCGCGAGCCAGAGTACCTGCGATCATCCCGTTAACACGGAACGAAGAGTGTTCCCGATTTGGGATGCCCGTTCCAAAAAGACTCCGTAATCCGTTGACTTGGGCCAACTGGGAGGAGAAAAATCAAGGTAACCATTGGCAGGTTACTCTGTCAGGGAGTTGCCGGAATGCGTGTCCTGGTTGTGGAAGATGATGCTCCTCTGGCCAGCTTTGTCCGCAAGGGACTGGAAGCCGAGCATTATGCGGTTGATGTAGCAGCCGACGGCGAGCAAGCGCGGCAGATGGCGTTGGAGAGCGACTATGACCTGTTGGTCCTGGACTTGAATCTGCCCAGGCTGGATGGCTTCGGCGTCCTCAGCGCCATCCGCCCTAAGAAGCCATCGCTCCCGGTGCTGGTCCTTACCGCGCGCAGCCGCATTGAGGACCGCGTGCAGTCGCTGGACAGCGGTGCCGATGATTGCCTGATCAAGCCCTTCTCGTTCACCGAGCTCTCTGCGCGCGTGCGGGCGCTCTTGCGGCGCGGGCCACGTACCGTAGAGACCGTGCTACGGGTCGGCGACCTCGAGCTCGATCGCGTGGAGCGAAGAGTGGAACGTGCCGGCAAGCGCATTGAGCTGACCTCCAAGGAATTTGCTCTGCTCGAATACCTGATGCGCAACGCCGGACGCCGCGTCACCCGGGCCATGATCGTCGAGCACGTTTGGAACTTGTCCTTCGACACCACCACCAATATCGTGGACGTTTACATCAACTACCTGCGCAAGAAGGTGGACGAAGACCACTCACCGCACCTGATTCACACCATTCGTGGAGTGGGATACGAATTGAGCGGCCACGCTGAGGCGGCGGTGTGACTCCGGTGGCGGGATTCATGGAGGAGCGCGGCGGGCAACACGAGCTTATCTCTGACGTCTTCCACCAACTGAGCCAGCCGCTGACTGCGCTGCAGTGTTCCCTTGAGCTCGCCCTGATCCGTGACCGGACCTCGGAGGAATACCGTACCAGTGTGCAGGCTGCGCTGCAGAACGCGGAGCGCCTGCGGCAAAGTCTGCTTCTGCTGCGGGAATTGAGCGACGCCGATGATCCCGGTGACATCTCGGCGCCGGTTGATCTGCAGAGGCTGTTGTTCGATCTGCGCGAGGATTTCCTGCCCGTCTTCGAATCTGCGGGGGCGCGTTTCAATTTGGTCTGCAACGCGGTCCACGTTCGCGGCAACGGCGCCAAGCTCATGCGAGCCTTCTTCTACCTTTTGGAGCATCTGCTGCATGCTCCCTCGCCCACATGCTTGGAGATAGACGTGGAGACGAACTCACAGCAGGCGGAAATCAGAATGACAGTTTCCAGAGCGGAGCCCGATGTAGTTCCGCCGGATGAACCCATCGAGCCAATCTCCGAAGGTCAGCTGAAGATTGCGCGTCGAACCTTTCGTGCGGCAGGAGGCGATCTGGTTCTGGCCGAGTCGGCTGCGCGGCGCAGCGTTTGGGTCGCCAGCTTGCGATTGTCCGGGCCGTGCCCAGGATAGGGCGCTTTTGCGCAGAAATCGCCTCTCGTCGGTCACCGCGAATTTCTTCACTTTCCTAGAAACTTCTAATTTGCCGCTAAGGTCGTTCTAACCTTGCTGGATTACAACATCCTTATGACCACCTTAGCCCATTCCCCCTACATTCCCGATCCGGCAGTCATCGTCGCCAGCGCCAACCCAGGAATTCGCAAGCAGATCGTGAACAACCTGCTGCAGTCTCGTATTCCAGCAGCCGAGGCGCTGGGCGGAGCTGATGCCCTGGGAAAACTGGAAACTAGCGAATGTCAGCTACTGTTCCTGGATCGCAAACTGCCTGATCTGGATGCCGAAGAACTGTTACAGATCATTCACCGGCGCTTTCCCGGCATCGATGTGTTGCTGCTCGACGACGGCGGTCGGCCCTTGCTGCCGGCGCAGTGGCGCAGTGCCGGCGCGCATCATCTGTTCGAGACGGTTGACCGCTGGGAGGCTCCCGAAGGCGCACGTTCTGTGCCGGCGGCGCGCTCCGCGATTGAGCCGTTGCCCGGGATGGTCGGACAATCGGACTGCATGCATCGGGTTTACCGTATGGTGCGATTGGTGGCGCCACGCACGACGCCGGTGCTGATTACAGGACCGAGCGGCACCGGCAAGGAAGTGGTTGCGCGGGCCATTCATCGCCTGAGTCCGCGCGCCAACAAGGAGTTTGTGGTCATCAACTGCGCGGCGATTCCCGAGGCGCTACTCGAGTCCGAACTCTTCGGCTACGTGCGCGGCGCCTTCACCGGCGCGGTACAGTCGCGTATCGGAAGAATCCACAGCGCCCACGGGGGAACCCTCTTTCTGGATGAAATCGGGGAGCTGCCGCTGGGCATGCAGGCCAAGCTTCTGCGCTTTCTCGATCAGGGAGAGGTGCAGCGGCTGGGCAGCTCGGACGTGTTCCGGGTTGACGTGCGTGTGCTGGCGGCCAGCAATGCTCCGCTGGCGCGGTTGGCGGAGCACAAGCAGTTCCGTGAGGACCTCTTCTATCGTCTGTCCGTCTTTCCCATCGAGCTGCCGCCCCTGGCGCAACGGCGCTCGGACGTTGAAGCGCTGGCCCGCCACTTCCTGCAAATGTTCGAGCCGGACGCCGGGGCGGTGCTCTCGCCCGAGGCGGTAAGGGCGCTGGAGAAGCATGCGTGGCCGGGGAACGTTCGCGAACTGCAGCACGTGATCGAGCGTGCTTGCATCCTCGCCGAGGGCAGCTCGATCCTTCCCGGGCATCTGGGTCTGCCTGGTTGCGAGACATCACTTGTCGCCGCGGCCGGAGATCATCTCGCGTGAATGCCCTCTAATCTGGTCCAGCTGCAATCGGCATGCGCCGTGCAAGAGGGGTAGGCAGATGTTGCCCAGCTCACAATTCGCCAGCAGCCCGCCTGCGCAAGCGCTGCGCGGCCCGATTCCCGCGCCGTCCCCAAACTTGCCTCGTAGCATGAGCCATCCGCTGATCGGAAGCTCTGCGGCGTTGCTAGCAGCGGTGGAACGGGCACGTCATGCAGCCCGGAGCAGCGCCGACATCCTGCTGGAAGCCGAGAGCGGCACCGGCAAAGAGCTACTAGCACGGCTCATCCATGAGAAGAGCCTGCGGGCGGCGAAACCGTTTGTGGCCATTAACTGTGCCGCGGTTCCCGAGACCCTTCTGGAAGCTGAGTTGTTTGGCCATGTCCGCGGTGCCTTCACGGGGGCCTCGGCCAGCCAGGCCGGCAAGTTCCAGCTCGCTAACGGCGGAACCCTGCTGCTCGATGAGATTGGTGAGATGCCTTTGCCGCTGCAGCCCAAGCTTCTGCGGGTGCTGCAGGAGCGCGAGTTCTATCGCCTCGGGGACACCCGGCCGGTCGCCGTGGACGTGCGCGTCATCGCCAGCACCAACCGTTCGTTGCATACCCTGGTGCGCGAGGGCCGTTTCCGCGAAGACCTTTACTACCGCCTAAATGTCATCCCGCTGACCCTTCCACCCTTGCGCGAGCGAGGCGAAGATGTGATCGAATTGGCGGAGTACTTTGCCGCCAGCTTCGCCGCTCCGCAGCCGCCGCCGGCCATGAGTGAGCGGTTCCGCGCAGCGCTGCGCTCCCATTATTGGCCGGGCAACGTCCGTGAGCTGTCTAATACCATGCGCCGCGCAGTGGCCTTGTGCGACGGCCATGAGCTTCGGGACGATGCCCTCAGCCTGGCCCCGCCGGCGGCACTCGGACCGGCGCCCTGGCTCAAGCCTGGACTGTCCCTGCGCGAGGCGGAGAAGGCCCTGCTGGAGATCACGCTGGAGGCCACGGCTGGCAATCGCACCCACGCCGCACAACTGCTGGGCGTCAGCCTGCGCACCGTGCGCAACAAGATCCGCGAACATGGGCTGCCGCCCCGGAGGTTGTCATGAACCTGGTCGAAACTCCACTGATGCGCACCTTGAGCCACGCCCTGGACCTGACCTCGGTGCGGCAGGGCCTGGTGACCCAGAACGTGGCCAACATTGACACACCGGGGTACAGAACGCAGGACATCGATTTCCGCCAGGAGCTGCAGCGGGCCCTCGCCGACGACGAGGGTCCGGCAGCAGCGCCTCTGGTGCGCGAGGTTTCCGGTCTGATCGAGCGCCCGGACGGCAATAACGTAAACCTCGATCGCGAGAGCCTGTTGATGGCGCAGAACCAGCTGGCCTTCCAGGTGGACGTGCAACTGCTGCGGGCTGAGTTCAACCGGCTGCAACTGGCCATCAACGGAGGCAGCGGGCAATGAACCTGTTTGGGCTGCTACAGATCAGCGGGTCGGCGCTCACCGCTGAGCGGGTACGGGCCGAGGTGGCTACCAGCAACCTGGCCAATGCGGAGACCACGCGAACGCCCGAGGGAGGACCCTACCGGCGGCAGATGGTGGTGTTCAACAGCCGCCCCGCCTCCCGATTTCGCCTGCTGCTGGCGGGCAGGTTAAGCAGCGGCGGGCCGGAGGAAATCGGAGGCGTGCGCGTCGGCCAAGTAGTGGACGATCCAACGCCGCCGCTGCGCCGCTATGAGCCGGGACATCCCGACGCCGATGCCGCGGGATATGTGGACTATCCGGCCATCAGTCCAGTGCAGGAAATGGTCGACTTGATGGGAGCGCAGCGCGCTTACGAACTGAACGCCAGCGCGGTGCAGGCGGCCAAACAGATGATCCAGCAGTCGTTGCAGGTCCTGAAGTAGGAGTCGAAGCCGGGGACTTGAGGACAAGACCATGAGCATGAACGCCTTGATTCCAAACTTACCCGTACGGCCATCCGGTTCGCCCCAGAGTGGTCCTTCGGTGGGAAAGTCTGCAGCGGGCGGAGCCTTTGGTGATGCCCTGCGCGAGGCCGTTTCAGAGCTTGACACCCTCAATCTGGACGCGAGCTACAAGGTCAGCAACCTGGTCGAGGGCGGCGGGGCGGACGTGCATGACGCGACGATTGCGGTAGAGAAAGCTGATCTGGCGTTTCAGCTCATGCTGCAGGTACGCAACAAAGTCGTGCAGGCATACCAGCAGATCGCTGGCATGCAGTTCTGAGAGCACGAGGCTGAGCGGTGTTGAACAGCACTCTCACATGGACGCAAATGCTGCAGCAGGCCAAGGAGTTCTGTCTTGGCCTCACGCTGAAACAGCGGGCGCTGCTGGCCGGTGGGGCAGTGTTGGTGGCGGCCACGCTTTGCGTCTTCGTGCAGTTGATCGCCAAACCGGACTACAAGGTCCTTTACTCCGGGCTGAATCCCAGCGACAGTCAGGAGATTGTGGCTCGCCTCAACGCCCAGAAGATTCCCTTCCAGCAGGCGGCCGACGGGAGCAGCATCCTGGTCCCGGCCGACAAACTGGACAGCGCGCGCTTGGAGGTGGCTTCGCAGTCTATGCCGCACAGCGGGCGCATGGGCTTTGAACTCTTTGACAAAGCGAACTGGGCCGGTTCCGACTTCAGCGAAAAGGTGAACTATCAGCGGGCGTTGGAAGCCGAACTGGAGCGCACCTTGGCCACCTTGAGCGAAGTCGAGGCGGTGCGAGTGCACCTGGTGATGCCCGCCGAAGCGCTGTACAGCGAGCGCGAGCGCTCCGCCAAAGCTTCGGTGATGGTGAAGCTGCGCCACGGACGCCTACCTGAACAGGCAGACATGGCGGTCCGCCAGATGGTGGCCGGCGCAGTGGACCGGTTGAGTCCGGAAAACGTAGTCGTCGTGGATGCCGACACCAATCTCCCCCTGGGGCGTTTTGGGGGCGGCGCCACGGCAGGTGGAGCATCGGAGATTGATCAGGAGCTGGCCAAGCGTTTGGTGGAAACTTTGGAGCCCGTGGTGGGGGCGCAGGGCGTGCGCGCCAGCGTGCATGTGGAGTACGACCTGAGCTCCGGCGAAGAGACCCAGGAGACGTACGATCCCAACAGCAGCGTGGCGCTCAGCGTGACCCGCAGCGAAGAGCGGCTAGGCAACGACGCTGGGGGCGGCGTTCCCGGCACTAGCAGCAATCTGCCCAACGCCAAGGTCAGTCCGCCCGGCAAGGCGGGCAGCGAGAGCCATTCCTCTAAGGCGGAGAGCGGTACCTATGCAGTGAACAAGCTGGTCCGGCACACGCTGCAGCCGGCGGGAAGGATCCGGCGCATCGCGGCTGCACTGCTCGTGGATGACGCGGTCGAGATCGAACAGAAAAACAACCAGCGCGCGGCCAGTCGCCGCAAGCGCTCCCCGGAGGAGATGAAGCAAATCGAGCAACTCGCCGCGGCGGCACTGGGAATGGATCCCAAACGCGGCGACCTGCTGGCGGTGGAAAACCTTTCGTTCCAGAACCTTTCCCAGGACACGGCGGTGCCTCCGACCCTGATGGAGCGAGTACAGCGCAGTATGCGGAACTGGTCGTGGGTGTTCCGCTACTTGGCGCTGGCCTGCCTGTTTGGCAGCGTGTATATGCTGCTGCTCCGCCCGGTCAAGAAGCAGTTGATGACCGTATTGCGTGAGCTGCCTTTGCGTGCGACGGGCAGGCCGGCCGTGGCAGAAACGGCCGCAGCCAAGGTCGTCGCCCCGCCTCAACCCGAAGCTCTGGAAGAGATCCTGGGCGCGGCGGGCCAGGATGGTGACTTGTCGCTGAAGAAGCTGGCCATCCTGAAGAACCATCTGGTGGATAAGGTGAAGACAGAGCCGGCCGGCGCCTCGCGTCTGGTACAGAACTGGCTGCGCGAAGGGAGTGTTGAATGACCCTCCCAGCGGCGGAGACCATACCCCTCAGCGGACTGCGAAAAGCAGCCGTGCTGCTGGTATTGCTGGGTGAGGAAGCGGCCACTTCGGTCTATCGTAATCTCAGCCAGGCCCAGATACAGCGCTTGACAAGAGAAATCGCGGAGCTGAACGGGGTCAAGCCGGAAACCGCTGCCGAGGTTCTGGAGGAATACTACCGTCTGAGTCTGACGCAGGATTACCTGGCTCAGGGAGGCGATGCTTATGCCCGCAGCCTGCTGGTGAAGGCCTTCGGAGGCGAGGGCGCAAAAGCTTTGTTGGAGCAGGTAAGCCGTGCCCAGGACCTTAGCGCTAATCAGCTCGACGTGCTGCAGAAGGCGGACCCGCAGGAGCTAGCACGCTTTCTCGAAGACGAACAGCCCCAGACCATCGCCCTGATCCTTGCCTATCTGGAGCCCAGACCGGCCTCGGCCCTGCTGATGAAGCTGCCGGAGTCTGTGCGGGTGGAAGCGGTGAAACGTCTGGCCCTGCTGCGCAACTTTTCTCCCGAGATGGCGCAGAAGGTGTCGCTGGTGCTGCACAAACGGCTGCAGAGGCTGGGGGAGCAGAACCGGCGCGCCTACCCCGGCTACAAGAGCGCGGCTGACCTGATGAACCGCCTCGAGCCTGCGGTGATGAAGTCGGTGCTGGACGAGATCGAATCGGAGGATGCCAAGCTGGCGCTGAACATCCGCAACCTGATGTTTACCTTCGACGATCTGCTGGGAGTGCCCGAGAGCGGCATTCGCGAACTGGTGGCCCGGCTCGATAAGAAAGTACTGACCCTGGCCTTGAAAGGAGCTTCAGAAGAGTTGCGCAACCATCTGATGAAGGCGATTTCCGCGCGCGCCTTCGAGATGCTGAAGGAAGACATGGAAGTGATGGGTCCGGTACGCGCTCGTGAGGTGAGCAAGGCACAACAGGAAGCTGTGGCTGTGGCGCGCAAGCTGGAAGCCGAAGGCAAGATCATTCTGAAGCCGGAGAGCGGCGATGAGTACATCATTTGAGCAAGGCTGGGGATACCCTGCGGCGCGCCGGGTGCAGAGTTTTCGTTATCCGGCGATCCCGCAGCCTCCGGGCTTGTGCCGCGATGCGGCGGAGATCCTGAACAGCGAAGCTGCGCGGGAGGCGCGCGAGCTCGCCATGCAACAGGAGCTGGCAGCTACCGTGGAGAAGGCGCGGGCGGAAGGGTTCAGCCAGGGGGAGGCGCAGGCTCGTGCGGCAGCTGCGCAGGCCATCGAAGAGGAACGGGCTGCGGTACTGTCCGCCCTGGCGGACTTCGAAGACCGGCGCAACGACTACTTTCGCCGAGTGGAAACCGAGGTGGTAAGGCTGGCGCTGGCGATCGCACGCAAGGTGCTGCATCGCGAGGCGCAACTGGATCCTCTGCTGCTGGCCGGGGTGGTGCGCGTGGCGCTCGACCAGATGCAGCAAGGCACGCACGTGACCCTGCGGAGCTCGCCGCAATTGGCGCAGCAGTGGAGAGAATTCTGCGCCCAGTGCCGGGGAAAGCATACTGTGGAAGTCGTGGCTGATAGTGCCCTGGATGGACATTGCTGTGTCTTGCAAGCCGAAGTTGGCGCCAGCGCGATCAGCCTCGACAGCCAACTGCAGGAGATCGAGAGCGGCTTCTTCGACTTGTTACGGGAACGCCCGGGAGCCGAGCTATGACCAGCGGCGTTCTGGTTCCATACTTCAGCCGGCTCGAAACGCGCCACACGATCGCCTGGCAAGGCCGGGTGACGCAGGTTGTGGGCAACCTGGTGGAATCGTCCGGGCCACCCTGCTGTCTGGGTGAGTGCTGTGAGATCCACGATGGTCACGGCCGGGTCTACGCGGGCGAGGTCGTTGGCTTCCGCGGTAGCACGGTCTTGACCATGCCGTTGGAAAAGCCCAGCGGCGTACGCTACGGCGATGCCATCCTGGCGCGCGGCGAGCGGCCATCAATGGTCGTAGGGGACGATCTGCTGGGGCGGGTCATCGACGGGGCAGGGCAGCCATTGGATGGCCTCAGACCATACGCCGCGCACGCGCGCCGCGCGTTCGACGGCCCGGCGCCGGCTGCTTTGGAGCGATTGCCCATTTGCGAGCCCCTTGTCTGCGGAGTGCGCGCGATCGACGGCTTCCTTACCTGCGGCCGGGGACAGCGTTTGGGCATCTTCGGCGGCAGTGGCGTCGGCAAGAGCACCCTGATTGGCATGATGGCCCGCGGCACCGCCGCCGACCTCACTGTGCTGGCGCTGGTAGGCGAGCGCGGGCGCGAAGTGGGAGAGTTCCTCGAAGGCCTGGGCGAGGAGGGACGACGCCGTTCCGTAGTTGTCGTCTCCACCTCCGACCAGTCGCCGCTACTGCGTATTCGAGCCGCGCTTGCGGCCACCAGCATCGCCGAATACTTCTGCCACAGCGGGCGCCATGTCCTGCTAGTAGTGGATTCGCTGACTCGTTTTGCGATGGCGCAGCGCGAAATCGGACTCGCAGCGGGCGAGCCGCCTACGGCCAAGGCCTATACGCCGTCCGTATTCAGCATGCTAGCCCGGCTGGTGGAAAGGGCGGGGCGCTTCGCCGCGGGCAGCATTACTGCTTTCTATACCGTGCTGATGGAGGGCGACGACCAGCAGGATCCGCTGGTTGATGCCCTGCGCTCCCTGGTTGATGGACACATCATGCTGGATCGAAGGCTGGCGTCGCAGAACCACTATCCGCCCATCTCCGTCCTCGACAGTCTCAGCCGTCTGATGCCTGGCGTAGCCGCGCCTGAGCACCTCGCCCGCAGTCAAGAGTTACGGACCCTGCTCTCCGCCTACGCCAAGTCGGAAGACCTGATACGCATCGGCGCCTACAGCAAGGGCGCCGATCCGGCGCTAGACAAAGCTCTCGGCTTGCTGCCTCAACTCCAGAGTTTTCTCCGTCAGGCGCCCGGCGAACACGCTTCGTTCGCCGATACCATCGCTCGCCTGAACTCGTTGTCCTGAAGATGGCCTTTCATTTCACCCTCGAAACTGTGTTGCGCTATCGGCAAAGCCTCGAGGATCGAGAGTGGCTGCGGCTGCAGGCGTTGCTGGCCCGCCGTTCCGCAACGCTCAGTGAGCTGGAGCAATACCACCAGCTCAGCCTCGACATGGCGCATGCGACGGCGCAAGCGATGCTGGTCGAGCCAACGCCGGCCGTGGAGATCCACTTTGCCACGGCACGCCTTCAAGCGATGGGGAGACAACAGCACCTCCTTCGCCTACAACTGAGCGAACTGGAGACGGCGATCGCGGAGCAACGCTCACGCTTCGCCCAGCAGCGGCGCAACCGCGAAGTGCTGGAGTCGCTGCGTGACGGGCAATGGCGTGATTACCAGCTTGCTCAACGGCGACGGGAACAGGCGCAACTGGACGAGCTGCATCTGTTACGGCGGGGAACGAAGGACCGTTAGTCATCAGCAGAGAGCTCATCTCGCTCTTCGCCTTTCGCTTTGCCCATAGCTACAACAACGGGTCTGAAAGAACAAACCCAATCGGGCGAAAAAACGTTACAGGATTTTCACGAAATATTTTGCGAGATTCCCGAATTGGACTCACCGCGGGCATAGCACAAACTAAAAATCAATAACTTACGAACACGGCGTTGTCGTGGAAGGGCAATTCAGAGATCCGCCCGCTTTATATGTCTTGACACGTATATGCTACGTATGGCATATACGGAGAGTGCAATCTGTCTTCGAAATCATTGCGGAGCCGAATCGCCGCGCGATATTGAGCCTTCTGGTCTCGTCGCAACAGTCGGTGGGAGAGATCGAGCGTCAACTTCGCATGCCGCAGCCGGCCGTGTCCAAGCACCTGCGCGTGCTGCGCGAGGCCGGTTTCGTCGAATCCACGGTGGACGCGCAGCGCCGTCTCTACCGCCTGAAACCTGAGCCATTTCAGGAGGTAGAGGAGTGGCTGGCTCCGTTCCGCCGCTTCTGGTCCGCTCACGTGGATGCTCTGGAACGCCACCTCGACCGCATGAATCAATCGACACCAGCCAAAAGCAAGACGAGGAAAATACGACGCGCCCCAAACCGGGAGCGTGACAAGGGAGAAACGAAATGAAAATCAAACTCACCAGCCTGTACGTGGACGACCAGGACAAGGCGCTGCGCTTCTATACCGAGGTACTGGGCTTTGCCAAGAAGGCCGATTTCAGCAACGGCCCATATCGCTGGCTGACTGTGGGCTCGCCCGAGGAGCCGGACGGCACTCAGCTGCAGCTGGCGCTGAACAACAACCCCGCAGCCAAGACGTATCAGCAGGCGATGTTTCAACAGAGCCAGCCCGCAGCCATGTTCTACACCGACGACGTCAAGGGCGACTACGAGCGGATCAAGGCCCGCGGCGCCGAGTTCACGATGTCGCCCACCGACGTGCCCGGCTCGACCATTGCGAGGCTGAACGACACCTGCGGCAATCTCATTCAGCTCACCCAGTTGGAACGTTGGTAGGGCGGTTGTTCGCGATTCGCTAGTGATTGCCCGCTGAAGTATTCTGGCGAAAAGCGAAAACAAGGGAAGATTGATGACCGATCACGAGCACTACACACCAGGTCCCGCCGGCGGGGCGCAGATTCAAAAAGACGGAGAAAAGTGGACGCTCATCCTCGTCCGCGAACTGCGCCACCCGCCAGAAAAAGTCTGGCAGGCGCTGACCGACCCGGCGCATCTGCGCGAGTGGGCGCCCTTCGACGCCGATGGAAGCCTGGGCACGGTCGGAGCCACGGTGAAGCTCACCACGGTGGGAGCGCCCACGCCTCCACCCCAGCGGGCCAAGAGCGGGCCCGCCGGGGACCCCGGGCCGCGCGTTACCGAAACCACCGTGACGCGAGCCGACGCTCCCAAGGCCCTTGAGTACAACTGGGGTGGCTTCAATATGCGGTGGGAACTCGAAGCCTTGGGTGGCGGCACGCGTCTGACGCTGTGGACCAACATCGGTCACCGCTTCATCTCCATGGGTGCCGCCGGGTGGCACATTTGTTTCGACGTTCTGGATCACCTTCTCAGCGGAACTCCCATCGGACGCATCGCCGGCCCCGAGGCCATGAAGTTCGGCGGCTGGCAGCGATTGAACGCCGAGTACGCCAAGCAGTTTGGTATTGAAGCCGGGCAGTAGCCAATCGTCAGTGCCGCTAATTGGCAACTGATGACTGGCTACTGGGGACTGACTACTGGCTACTGACCAGGCGTACCCCCCTCCCCTCACTATCTTGCAAGAGGGGAAATCTCGACCAACTTTCAATAACTTACCAGGTTCTTTGCGCTCCTAAATTATCCCATATCAAGAACTTACGAATAACATAAATGATATCAATAGCTTACACGGAACACGGCAACTTATTGAAAATAAACCAGTTGCACTTAAGCTCTTGATATGATGGGAGTTATACACTGATCAAGCACGTCGCTGGTTCCATCACGCCGCTCACTGATCGTTTGCCAGTGCCTGCCGGTCGATCGATTTTCAAAGAGCGTTGTCCCCTCTTCAGGGCGTAGAGACACTAAGCCTCTCGTCGCCAGTGTACAGATTCGCGCGCCATTGTCGATGACGTTCGTCACCTTATCGCGTGACTTAATCGCGCCCAAAGTTCTTAGCGTGGATGCCGCCCTTAGATGTCCAGAGCGATTCTTAATGCGTGCGACAGGCGCGAGAGTTTATTGGGCGAGAGGCTGCCGACAAAGTCGGTGAGCCGGCTCTTGGGGATGCTGACCAGGCCGTCGCAGCCAATCCATCTCGGATGTTTCAATCCATCTTCCGGCCCTACGGAGACCTCCGTTTCGAGTCCGTGACTACGTGTAAACACTGGAGCGCAGACGACCGTGGGGAAACGGGAATCAACGAGGGTCTGGCGGCTGACCACAGTCATCACCCGTTGTTTCTTAGGGTCTCCTCCTCCGGGATGGCGCAGCAGATACAGATCCCCGCGCTTCATCGCTCCTCCCAGAGGTGGTCGAGCGACTGGTAGATGAGCACATCTTGCATCTCGGCGCTCAGCTCGTCGGCAAAGCGGTTGATTTTCTCCGCATCGCGGGCGTTGGCGGCGGCGCGTTCGCGGTGGGAGAGATACCCACGCAGCACATCGTCAACCACCGCCGACCGGGAGCGCTTTTTCCCCGCCACGCGGTCGATGCCTCTAACGACTTCGCGGGATAGGGTGAGTGAGGTTTTCACCTTCGTTTTCATACTACCATTGTACTACCTTTGCGGGTGCCCCGGAGCTTGCCCGGAGCCTGCCGAAGGGTCTCGCGGTTTTCGAGACCCGGGCGAAGTCTCCGCCGTTCGCCAATTACGCGTCGCGCGAACCCGAGCTTCAACGCTTGCATTGCCGTGGACAGCGGGCGCTCGGCCGGCTCGCTCACCAGCAGATGAACGTGCTCGGGCATCACTACGTATGCCAGCACTACCCAGCGATAGCGCCGCCGTACTCGTTCCAGCACTTCGAGCAACAGGTCCCGA
>Ga0335085_10000890_pt1 | contig 73154 bp, 68 predicted proteins | sample Lox_Sample_45_FD_206712 | JGI IMG/M metagenome (GOLD analysis project Ga0335085, IMG submission 206712) | Soil microbial communities from Loxahatchee National Wildlife Refuge, Florida, United States - Lox_Sample_4.5 | ecosystem: Environmental > Terrestrial > Soil > Wetlands | place: USA... | reverse complement strand
TGAGGGCCGCGCGCCAAGCTCTCTCTCAACTCAGTCCTGATTTGGCCGTTGAGCTGTTTTATGCAGCCTGGGATTCGAGCGGCGCGATGACGGTCGGGAGTGTGCCGTCTTGAGTAGGGGCGGCCCGTGTGGGCGCCCAATTAAAGGTGCCCGTTTACTTGGGCGGCCACAATGGCCGCCCCTACGTCGAACCGCCCCACCACCCACATTGGGAGTGAGGAGATTTCGGAAGTTGATGTGATCGAGCTTGTATCAGAAAGGAGCACGAAAATGGCACTACTGGAACGTGTCCGGACGCTGATCCGGGCCAATCTCAACGACTTGATTGATAAGGCTGAGGACCCTGAGAAGATGATGAAGCAGTTGATCCTCGACATGGAGAACCAGCTGATGCAGGTGAAGACGCAGGTGGCCGTGTCGATTGCCGACCAGCACATGCTGGAGAAGAAGCAGCAGGAGAACGCGGAAAAGGCGGCGGAATGGATGCACAAGGCCGAACTTGCGGTTGACAAGAAACAGGACGACCTGGCGCGGGCGGCGCTGGAGCGTCATCAAGGCTACGTCCACCTGACCGAGAACTTCAAGGAACAGGTGGCGGACCAGAAGGTGCAAGTCGAAAACCTGAAAACGGCGCTCAACAAACTGGAGCAGAAGCTGACCGAGGCGCGCGCTAAAGGCGACCTGCTGATTGCGCAGCATCGGCGCTCGCGTGCCTCGCTCAAAGCCAGCCAGGCGCGGATGTCGATGGGCAACACGTCGAAAACGGCCGCTTTCGACCGCCTGCAACATCGAGTCATGCAGAGCGAAGCCGTCAGCGAAGCCCACGCCGAGATGGCGGAGGACGATCTGGAAGAGCGCCTGCACGGCCTGGACCGGGAGGATCGGATCAACCAGTTGCTGGCCGATCTCAAGGCCCGCCGAGTGGCAAGCTGAACTTGCCGTAGCGCCACTGTCCGCAGCACCGAAAACCGCCGGTGAGGACACCGGCGCTACAGCGCGCCTTCACCTGCGGGTCGTTGTATACTGGGCACGGCGGAGACGGCTGAGGCGAAGGCTCAAGCTAATTCGGCTCTGGCGCGGTGAACCATGCGCGGCTGGAATGTTCGGGTACGATGGCCTCGCAAAGCCGCTCTTCTCCGGGGCGCCGGACTTGCGACTTGGACCGCTCTGGTATCAGTGCTGCTTCTGGCGGCGCCGCTCGAGGCCGATGAGTTCACGCGTACGTCGCATCACTCCGTGCGGCTTTTTTCCGGCGGGACGCTGATCATTGACACCCGCGTGGGCGACATCCATGTGACCGGCTGGGACGAACCGCGCGTGGAGGTCGACGCCGAAAAGTTGGTGCGGGCCGGCAATCAGGCCGGCGCCAACCGGATGTTCGAGCGCATCAAGGTCGCGCTCGAGGGCGGCGACAAGACCGTGCGCCTCTCCACCCTCTATCCCTCCCGCAGCCTCTGGCGGCCATTTCGCGGTGAATCAAAGCTCACCGTCAACTTCGAGATTAAGATGCCCTACGACGCGTCCCTGGTGCTGGGATGCGTCGATGGCGACGTGCGGGTGGAGGGCGTCACCGCCAATGAGCACATACGCGTCAACTACGGCGATGTGGAGGTCGACGTTCCGTCGGTCGAGGCTTTGCGCTCTCTCTACGCCCACACCTGGCTTGGCTACGTCCAGAGCGATTTGCACGGCCGGGAGCAGGACAGTACCGGCGTGAAGCAGCAGGTCGCGTTCTGGAATCCAGCCGGCAAGCAGGAGGTCGCCGTCCATGTGCGGATGGGCGGTGTGTTCATCTACAGCGGCCAGCAGTGGTGAAGGTTGTGGAACCGCGGGCAGTCAAGCTGCGTAATTCTGGATCGGAAGTGAATTTTCGACGTAGGGGCGCCCCTACGTCGAACCTTGGGGGGCTGGACCGATGCTCAAGAAGACTAGAGTGGAGACGATTCTGGCCGCGCTGCTGGTGGCGCTGGCCCTGCCTGCGGTCACGCGGGCGGACTATCGCAATGAAAAGAAGTTCAATCTCCAGCCGGGCGGGCATTTCGTGCTGGACTCGAGCGAAGGCGACGTCCGATTGACCGGGGCGGCGGAGGCGGGCGCAGACGTCGTCATCACGTCGCGCCGCGATGATTTTGAGAACTTGTATGAGGTCTCGTTTCAGAATACCGCCGCCGAAGTCAGGGTGACCGTGCGGCGCCGTCATCCCTGGAATTTCAACTGGCACAACAACACGAACCTGCATTTTGTTGTCACAATTCCGGAAGACACGTCGGCGGAAGTGAAGACCGGCGGCGGCAGCGTCGAGGTGTCCCGGCTCAAGCGCGAGACCGAGCTCAACACTTCCGGCGGATCGATTCGTGCCTCCGATCTGGGCGGCAATCTGCGCGCGCACACCTCGGGCGGCAGCATCTCCCTGGAGGGGATCAAGGGCACGGCTCGTGTGGATACCTCTGGCGGCGACATCAAGGCTTCGCAGCTCGACCGGTCTCTCGAAGCCGAGACCAGCGGCGGTTCGATCGACTTGCGCGACGTCAAGGGCGACCTGATGGCGCATACCTCCGGCGGCTCGATCCGGATCGAGGGCGCCGGCGGGCGCGTGGATGCTCACACCTCCGGCGGTTCGGTGGAGGTTCGCTTCGCTCCCGGTGACTCGCGCGGCGGCGACATCGACACTTCGGGCGGAGGCGTTACGGTGGCTCTCGATCGCTCCGTGAACCTCAATCTCGATGCCGACGCCTCGGGCGGTAGCGTAGTCACGGATCTGCCGGTGACTCAATCCGGCACCATTTCCCGGTCGCACGTTGTGGGCACAGTGGGCTCGGGCGGCGCGCTGCTCCGCATCCACTCGAGCGCCGGGTCGGTTCACATCAATTCACTGTAGCGGCAGGCTAGGAACCCACGTCCTATGCCGCGGCCGGGGAGCGCGGGCGTCCGTGCCCGCCTAGAGAACGAGCAGGGTAGCGCGGACCTCGCGGTCCAGAGGTCCGCGGCTTTTGGTAACCTTGAAGAAATGCCGCGGACTTCAAACAACGGAAGTCCGCGCTACTTGGCTCAAAAGCTGACGCTACTCGATCACGCGGAAGGCCAGGTGGCACAGCCACTCCTGGCTGTGCCTTTGTACCCGCCCCCTGCCATCTGCACAGCCAGGAGTGGCTGTGCCACTGCCCGTCACTGAATCACGCGGAAAGGCACATTGCTCCTTAGCGTGCCGCCGGGCCGCCCGCCGCCAGCAACGTCAAGAATAAGCCCGCCGAAATCACGAATCGCCGGTTGAACGTGTGCATGACGCCTCGCGTTGCTGGTGGATACGTCCCCGAGTATGGCGTCCATCATCCTCCGTTACCCCCCCCTTTGCGTCAAGCGATTTATTGTCCTGAAGGCGTGCGCTAGCCGGATGGTTAATAAAGGCAGTGGCGAGTGGCGAGTGGTGGATGGCGAGAAGAGAACATAAGTGGCGAGTGGCGAGGAGGCACCATAAGAGGCGCCGCGCGAGCCGCGCGATTATTCGATTGACAACCGGACAACGCGGGTGTATAAAATAGCCATCAGTAAAACATGAACGTCGATGGCATGCCCAACACCAGTTCGAACGGAACGCCCCCCGAAGCGAGACTCTCGTATCCGGTCCCTGCGAGAAGGCCACCGATTTTCAGGAGTTACGTTCAGCCTTTGGGGCCCCGGTTCACGCGGACATGGTTCAAGCGAAAATTTTTCAAAACCTGAGGGAATCAAACCCACAAGCATAGTGTTTTCAGTGATTTAGAAGACTGGGTCTTGCAGAGCAAACCCACCGCAAGGCCCCATTCCGCGCCTGTTTTGCCCTAACTCTCATCGCCTCAACGGCTTGCGGCCTCTATGGCCTGAAACAGAGCAATCCGGCCCTAAGTGGCTCTGCGCCAGCCGGTTACTGGCTCTACCTGGTCGTGAGCGCCCCGTCGCCGACTGCCGTCACCGTCGCGCGTCGGCGGCCTCTTCCCTTGGTGCTCTTGCCGCAGGATGCTACCATGGCCTATCAGGGTTACCGTCCGTCTCGCCGGATGATCTCGATCGGCCCCAGGGAGGATGTTCGTGCCGGAAACGCCTCAGTACGACTTTGTGGTGATCGGAAGTGGTCCCGGAGGATACGTGGCGGCGATTCGTGCCGCGCAGTTGGGGCTGAAGACGGCGATCGTCGAGAAGGACGACAAGTTCGGCGGCACCTGCCTGCATTGGGGCTGCATCCCCACCAAGGCGCTCCTCTTTGACGCCGAGGTGTACGACTATTTCAAGAACGCCCGCGAGTTTGGAATCGACTGCGAGCAATTCGCGCTCGACTGGGATGCCGTGCAGGCGCGCAAGAACAAGATCGTCACCAAGCTCGCCAAGGGCGTGGAGTTCCTCCTCAAGAAGCACAAGGTGGAGACGATCGCGGGCTACGGACGTCTGGTGGGAGGCGCACGCGTCGGCGTCACCGACGCCAAAGGCAAGCGGCGCGAGCTGCAGGCCACGAGCATCGTGCTTGCTACGGGCTCCGAGGCCAAGATGCTACCGGGTCTCGCCGCGGACGGGAAAGTCGTCCTCACCAACAAGGAAGTCCTGGGCCTGAAGAAGATTCCGAAGTCGATGGCGATTATCGGCGCGGGCGCGGTGGGCGTGGAATTCGCGTCGATCTTCAACCGCCTGGGCACCGAAGTGACCCTGATCGAGATGCTGCCGCGCATTGTTCCCCTCGAGGACGAGGAGGTCTCCGCCGAACTCGAGAGGGCCTTCCGCAAGCAGGGAATCGTGATCCACACGGACGCCAAGGTCCAGCAGGCGAACTCCGGCAAGACGGCGTCCCTGACATTTGCGGCTCGCGACGGCAAGACAGTCGCGCTCGAGGCGGAGACGCTGCTGGTCGCTGTGGGACGCGCTCCCAACACCGCAGACGTGGGGCTCGACAAGACGCGAATCCAGGTCGAGCGCGGTTTCGTCCAGGTGGATGGCTTCATGCGGACGGCTGAGCCCGGCGTTTATGCCATCGGCGACATCGTAACGTCCAGTCCGCTGCTCGCCCACGTCGGACATGCGGAGGGGATCGTCGCTGCCACGCATGCCGCGGGCAAGCCGGCCGAGCCGATCAACTACCAGCAAGTGCCGAACTGCACCTACTGCGAGCCGGAAGTCTCGAGCGTCGGCCTGACGGAGAGCCAGGCGCGCGAGGCCGGTTTTAAAGTGAAGATCGGCAAGTTTCCGTTCTCGGCCAACAGCAAGGCTGACATTCTGGGCGTGCGCACGGGATTCGTGAAGATTGTCAGCGACGAGACCTACGGCGAGATCCTGGGCGTCCACATGATCGGTCCGCGGGTGACGGAGATGATCGCTGAAGCCGTGCTGGCGCTGCGGTTGGAAGCGACGGCGGAGGACCTGGCGCATACCATCCACCCGCATCCGACGTTGACGGAGGCGGTGCTCGAAGCGGCGCACGCGGCGCACGACTGGGCGATCCATATCTGAAGACGGTTGGCGGTCGTCGGTTGTCAGTTGCCGGTTGTGGCACGCGAGGCTTTGGTGGAAAAGGGAGACGGATAGCCGGAAACCGACAACCGAGAACCGGCAACCGCTGACCGAAATGCTCTGCGTCGTGGAACAACTCGGCACGGTCGATTACGCCGCCGGACTCGCGCTGCAGCATGAGCGTGTGGCCGCGCGCAAGGCGGGATCGATTCCGGACACGCTCCTGCTGCTGGAACATCCGCACGTCTATACGCTGGGCCGCAACGCGCATCGCGAGAACGTGCTGGTTTCGCCCGAGTTCCTGCGCTCGCGCGGCGCCCAAGTGTTTGAGACGGATCGCGGCGGCGACGTCACCTACCACGGCCCCGGTCAACTGGTCGGGTATCCGATTCTGGACCTGGCGCAGCACCGGCGCGACATTGCCTGGTTCATGCGCGCACTGGAAGAAGTCTTCATCCGCGTAGCCGCCGATTACGGCTTCGAAGCGGGACGCGTCGCCGGCGCCACGGGCGTCTGGGTTGGCAACGAGAAGCTGGTGGCCATGGGCGTCCACATCTCGCGCTGGGTCACGTCGCATGGGTTCGCTTTCAACGTGAATACGGACTTGCGCTTCTTCGACTGGATTGTGCCCTGCGGTCTGCGAAACAAAGGCGTGGCCTCGATTGAGAGGCTCGTGGGCAGGCCGGCGGACATGAACGTCGCCACGGAGCGCGTCGTCGAGCACTTCGGCAGCGTCTTCGGTTTTGAGATCGAACAGCGCTCGACCCATCTTTCCGGCGCAGCCGTTTCTGTGTAGACTGGTCCGCCAAGGAGTTCTTGCAGAAACTTGTAGCCCCGAGTCTCTATCGATGCCCGCCAAACTGACTCGTTCCCAGCATCACGACCTGTACTACTACCTGCGCCTGAATCGCCGCGTGGATGAGCAGCTCACGAATCTCTACCGGCAGTCGAAGGTGGTGGGCGGTGTGTACTCGAGCCTGGGCCAGGAAGCGATTTCGGTGGGCACGGCCTATGCGCTCGGTCCCGACGATTTCCTCGGCGGCATGATCCGCAACGTCGGCGCTATGCTGGTACGCGGATTTCCTCCGCGCGACGTCTTCATGCAGTACATGGCGCGGCGCGACGGCCCCACCGGCGGCCGGGATGCGAACACGCACTTCGGCGACATCACGCGCGGCGTGCTTTCGCCTATCAGCATGTTGGGCGAACTGGTGCCCCTGCTGGCCGGAGTAGGCCTCGCGGCCAAGATCCGCGGGGAGAAGCGCGTTGGATTGACGTACGTCGGCGACGGCGCCACCAGCACAACGCCGTTTCATGAAGGGCTGAACTTCGCCGCCGTCTTGAAGCTGCCCCTGATCGTGATCGCGGAGAACAACGGCTGGGCGTACTCGACACCGGTCGAGCGCCAGATGGCCAACACCAATATTGTGGATCGCGCCAAGGCTTACGGAATAGCGGGTGTCGCGGTCGACGGCAACAAGGTCCTGGAGGTCTACGAGGCCACGCGGCAGGCTCGCGATCGGGCCTATCAGGGCCAGGGTCCGACGCTGATCGAGGCCAGGACGATGCGCATGAAGGGGCACGCCGAGCACGACGACGCCCGCTATGTACCCAAGGAGATGATCGAGAAGTGGCGGGCGCGCGATCCGATTCTGAACTATGAAAAGTTCCTGATGGCGAAGAAGCTGATGACCGCGGAGGAGAAAGCCGCCATCGAAGTGCGTCTGGATAAGGTGATTCGCGAGGACGTCGAATTTGCCGAATCGAGCCCGCTGCCCGCCGGGGAAGAAGCGGCGAAATCGGTGTGGGCCTGAGGCGATCGGGTGATCGGGCAAAATGGTCTCTACGAAGACCGGGTGAAAGGACTCAGAACGGAGTTCGCCATTGCAGACCGGGAAAGCGGGCGAAGTCGCGGTCCGTGGTAATCCAATCGCACCCGTGTTCGATGGCGAGAGCGGCGAACCATGCGTCCTGAACGAGATTCCCTGACGCTTGCGCCGTCCGGCACAGATTGACAAAGATCGACCAATGGTGCCGACCGGGCTGGATGACCTCACAATGTGGCTGTTCGAGAAGAGCTCGGCAAAATTGCAAAGCCTCTTCGAACTCGCTCGGCTGTTTGAAAACACGCGGGTCGGTGGCCAGGCGTATGACCGAGCAGAGGACTTGGGGCGCTATGCCGTAGGCGGATTCATCGTTTACGACCGTATTCAACCAGCGGCTGTAACGAGCGTGGTCGCGCGAGTCTCTGCGCAACGCGTAAACGAGCGTGTTAACGTCCGGGAGAATCACCGACGCCCTTCCATGATGTCCAGCAGCGCCGCGGAATCGTCGAGGTTCACGCCGGGCACGGTACCGCCGGTGGCGCGGGAGACAGGAAGCTTCACCCGGTCTCGCTTCGGGTGCGGGCGCGGCCGGGCCAGCACCATGCGAAGACCACGCTCGATAAGTGCCGTGAGCGTTTCGTCACGCTCCTTCGCAGCTTGTTTTGCCTGTCGCAGCAGGCTGTCGCTGAGCCGTACGGTCGTTCTCATATGTCTAGACATACCAACAAAGGTGCCGGTATGTCAATTTTCCCGAGCCACTTGAACTGAGTTCAAATCGTGCCCACGACCCGTAAAAATCTGATGTCCGTCCCCAAAAACCGGCGTAGGCCGGCGACAGCGCTTATTGATAAGACCGCGCTCGAGCGTATGCTCTACTACCTCAAGCTGACGCGCGAGGCGGAGCATCGCATCGAGCGTGTGCTTTATCGCCAGGGCAAGATCGTGGGCGGCGTGTACGTCGGACGCGGGCAGGAAGCCATTGCCGTCGGGGCCACCATCCAGCTTCGCGACGGTGATATGAGTTTTCCCAGTCACCGCGATTTCGCAGCCTGGGTGATTAGAGGGTTCACGCTCAAGGAGATCTTTCTCAACTGGCTGGCCCGCGGCAACGGCCCGTCGCGCGGGCGCGAGAATACGGGCCACTTTGGTGACGCGAAGCGCGGCTTGATTCCGATCATCTCGCCGCTCGGCGACACCTGTCCGCTGGCCTGCGGCACGTCGCTGGTCCAGAAGCAGCGCGGCAACGGTGAGGTGAGCGTCGTCCACTTCGGCGAAGGCACCACCAGCCGCGGCGACGTTCACGAAGCCATGAACATGGCCGCGGTCTGGAAACTGCCGCTGATCTTCATCTGCAACAACAACGCCTATGCCTATTCCACGCCGACGCACCAGCAATACGCGGTTGAGAACCTGTCGGTGCGCGGACCAGCGTATGGAATGCCAGGCCTGACCATCGACGGGAATGACGTTCTGGCGGTCTACGAGTCGGTCCGCAAGGCGATCGCGCGGGCGCGGGCAGGGAATGGACCCTCATTCATCGAGTGCAAGACGTTTCGCATGACCGGACATTCGGCGCACGACGCGGCCGAGTATGTGCCCAAGGAGTTGTTTGAAGCTGCCGCCAAAAACGATCCGGTAACTCGATTCGAAAAGCTGATGCTCGCGCGCAAGATCGTGACGACCAAGGGTCTGCGCGACATGGAGAAGCGGATCGCGCGCGAAATTCAAGAAGCGGGCGCCTTCGCCGAATCAAGCCCGATGCCCGAAGGAAAAGAGGCCGTTGAGGGAGTGTATTGCGAGGAGAAGTGCTATTGGAGGAATCGGGCGATCTGACGATCGGGTCATCGGGTGATCTGACCGCCCAGGATCGGTGGTGATCTTACGTGCGGCAGGTTCAATGGAGAATCCGCAGGAGCAGCTTCGAGCACGCACCAAACAGTTTGCGGTACGTATTATTAGGCTCTTCCGCGCATTTCCGAGAAGCGAGGAAGGCCGAATTATCGGCCGGCAATTGCTACGCTGCGGCACTTCCGTCGCGGCAAACTATCGCGCTGCGGGGCGGTCAAGGTCACGGTCTGAGTTTGTGGCGACGATTGGGACGGTTGTTGAAGAAGCTGACGAGACGGTTTTCTGGCTCGAGCTGGCGATTGAGGTCGGATTGGTGCCGCTGACCGCGTCCAGGACTTGCTTCGCGAAGCAAATGAGTTGCTTCGAATCTTCGCGGCTTCTCGGAAAACTGCGAAATCCGGATGAAAGTCAGATCGCCAATCACCCGATCGGCAGATCGCCAGATCTAACGGAGGTTTCATGCCCGTCTTGACGCACCTCGAAGCCATTCGGCAGGGCATCTGGGAAGAGATGGAGCGCGATCCGTCGGTTTTCCTGATCGGCGAGGACATCGGCGTCTACGGCGGAGCGTTCAAGGTGACGCAGGGCATGCTGGAGAAGTTCGGCGCCGATCGCGTGATCGATACGCCGATCTCGGAATCTGCCATCGTCGGTGCGGCGGTAGGCGCGGCCCTGATGGGGATGCGACCCGTGGTCGAGATGCAGTTCATGGACTTCATCGCCTGCGGATTCGACCAGATCGTCAACATGGCTGCCAAGATTCACTACCGGTGGGGCCCGGCGGTGCCCATTGTCATCCGCGGACCTTCAGGCGCCGGTGTCCATGGCGGACCTTATCACTCGCAATCGAACGAGATGTGGTTCGTCCACACGCCCGGCCTGAAAGTAGTGGTCCCCGCGACGGCTTATGACGCCAAGGGACTGATCAAGGCATCGATTCGCGACAACAATCCGGTGATCTTCTACGAACACAAGTTTCTCTACCGGCGCATCAAGGACGAGATTCCTTCAGACGATTACATCGTTCCCCTTGGCGAAGCCCGCGTCGCCCGCGAAGGCACCGACATCAGCGTGATCACTTATGGCGCCATGGTCTGGACGGCGCTGGAAGCCGCGGAGGAGCTTCAAAAGGAAAACATCTCGCTGGAGGTAATCGATCTCCGTTCGCTCCTGCCGTACGACGAGCAGGCAGTGCTTGAAAGCGTGCGAAAATGCAACAAGGTGATCCTGCTACATGAGGACACCCGGATCGGTGGCTTCGCGGGGGAGCTGGCCGCCGTGATTGCTGAGAAGGCTTTCGACGACCTGGATGGACCCATCGTGCGCGTCACCTCGCCGGATACGCCGGTTCCGTTTTCGCCGCCGCTCGAAGAATACTTCCTGCCGAACGCGAAGAAGGTGGCGGAGGCGGCAAGAAAATTAGCCAGCTACTGAGGGCGAATCGAGGAGTGGCAAGTGGCGAGTGGCAAGTGGCAAGAAGGCGCAGAGTTTCACGGAGTTGCTGCAACCGGGAAGGGCGCCGTAAAGAGCTATAGAGATTTGCTGGTTTGGCAGAAGGGCATTCTCCTGGTGAAGAAGGTCTACCAGCTAACCCAGCACTTTCCTGAGGTGGAGAAATTCGGACTCGTTTCGCAGATGCGGCGTGCAGCCGTTTCGATTCCGTCCAATATTGCTGAAGGTCAATGCCGCCGCGCCCGCAGAGAATCTATTCAGTTCCTCTCTCACGCCACTCTTGCCGGCAACGGAGCTAATCATGTCAACTAACGTCATCATGCCCCAAATGGGGGAAAGCATCGCTGAAGGAACCGTCACCAAGTGGCTGAAGAAGGTGGGTGACAAAGTGGAGCGTGACGAGCCGCTCTTTGAAATCTCGACCGACAAGGTCGATGCTGAGATCCCTTCGCCGTCTGCCGGAGTGCTCACCAAGATTCTTGTCGGTGAGAACCAGACCGTCGCGGTTAACGCCATCGTGGCGGAAATTGACGGAGAAGGATCGGCAGTTGCTGCGGGTGGACCGGAACCAGCCCGCCAGCGGGCAGGGACTGCTTCCTCCACGCCGTCCCAGCCTTCGAGTCCGGCCGCTGCCTCGAACGAAGCAATCCCCGCGCCCGCGCCGGTGCCCGCGCCGGACGGTGACGCTCGCCCCACCTCGCAGCCTGCAAGGTCGTCCGCTGAGCCGCCAGCCACCTCGTCGCCGGCGGCTGGCGCTCACGAAACGATGGCAGCGAACGTCGGAGGGGACGGACATAAGATCCGGTCGTCGCCGCTTGTCCGGCGGATCGCAAAAGACCATCAAGTGGATCTGAGATCGGTTAAGGGAACCGGACTCGGTGGAAGAATCAGCAAGAAGGACATTCTGGCTTATATAGCCGCCGGTCCTTCCGGAGCACCCGCGGCTGCGCCGCCTCAGGTCACAACCCAGCCGGTTCCCGCGGCGAGTCAACCGTGGCCGCAGCAAATGCCTGGTGCTCCATCGGCGCCCACGCAGGCGCCCTCACCCGCAGCCTGGGTCGGACCAACCCAGGTGGTGCCCATGACGCCGATGCGCAAGCAGATCGCCGAGCATATGATCCTGAGCCGGCGCACCTCGGCGCATGTGACCACGGTATTCGAAGTCGAGATGACGCGAGTGTATGAGACGCGGGCGCAGAACACCGCCGAGTTCGAGCGGCGCAACGGCCAGAAGCTCACCTTTACGCCGTTTTTTGTGAGGGCCGCGGTCGAAGCGATCAAACAGTATCCGATCTTTAACGCTTCGCTCGACGGCGACAACGTGATATACAAACGCGATCTGAACATCGGAATCGCGGTGGCGCTCGAGACCGGGTTGATTGTGCCGGTGGTGAAGCGCGCCGACGAAAAGAACTTCCTCGGCGTGGCGCGCACGGTCACCGATCTCGCGGAGCGCGCGCGAAGCAAGCGGTTGAATTTCGATGAGGTCCAGGGTGGGACTTTCACCATCACGAACCCCGGCGTCTTCGGTAGCCTGTTCGGAACGCCCATCATCAATCAGCCGCAGGTGGCGATTTTGGGCGTCGGCGTGATCGAGAAGCGTGCCGTGGTCCGAAATGATGCCATTGCCATCCGGCCCATGGCATACCTCGCGCTTTCCTTCGACCATCGAGTGATCGACGGCGCCATGGCCGACCAGTTTATGGTCAAGGTCAAAGCAGTGTTGGAAAACTGGAGCGAAGCGGTCCTGTGAAGGCCGCTTGACAGCGGATTGTAGGTGGCGGCCCCCTGCGGCCGTCCGCTTGCCGACGGAGACGGCCACCTGGGCGGCCACCGGGAACCGCCCCTACGAAACGGAAGGTTCGCTGTATAGTTTAGGGGTCGAAGCCGAAGTCCCGGGGCGTCATTTTCGGGCGCGGTCATCCGTAGCACATGAAGGTAGCGCCATGGGCCAAGGCCCTGAACTGGCGCCGGAGGGGTACAAATGGGTACGGCCGGACCTGCTGTCGTTGTTCCTCAAGAGCAGCCTTCGATGTCATTCCTTTCCAGAGTCGTGGGCGTGTTTTTCTCTCCCGGAGAGACTTTCGATGACATTGTGCGCAAACCGAATATCCTGGCGCCGCTGATTGTCGGAATCCTGGCCACGGTCGCCTTCAGCGAAGTGATGATTGCAAAGATCGGCATGGAGCGCATCGTTCGCGCGCAGATGGAACAGAGTGGCAGAACGTCGGGCATGACGCCCGACCAGGTGGAGCAGGCGGTATCGCAGGGCGTGAAGTTCGGCACGATCTTCACTCATGTGATCGGCCTCTTCGCCGTGCCGATCGTCCTGCTGATTATCGCTGCGGTAGGACTCGGAATCGTCAACCTCGTTTTTGGCGCCAAGACGAAGTTTGCGACGGCCTATTCTGTCACCTGCTACGCGAATATGGTCGGCGTTCTCGGAACCATTCTGGGCATCGTCATGATGCTCGTTGGGGATCCGGATCACTTCAACGCCAACGCCCCGGTGCCCACCAGCCTCGGCTTCTTTATGGACCAGGCGCATACCTCAAAGCCGCTCTTCGCCCTCGCCAGTTCCCTGGACCTATTTACATTCTGGTTCATGGCAATACTCGGGATCGGCTTCGCCGCCGCAACCAACCGCAAGACCAAATCGAGTTCTGTGTTTCTCGCGTTCTTCGCGGTCTGGGCGCTGTATGTGCTGGCCAAAATCGGACTGGCGTCGATTTAAAGAGGGCTGCAGAACCGCCTGCTGTAGCGGCGCTCTTCTCAGCGCCGACAGACCTAAAACGTGGCCCGCGGTGGGGACACCGCCGCTACCGCACTAAGGAACCACTTGACGTTCGAAGTGACCCATTGGGATCCCGGCACACGCGCGCGTGCCGGGATCCTCCACACGCCTCACGGCACGATCGAAACTCCCGTCTTCATGCCGGTCGGCACGGCCGGAACGGTCAAAGGCCTCAGCCAGGAGGAACTGGAACGTCTAGGTGTCCAGATTCTGCTGGGCAACACCTACCATCTTTATCTTCGGCCCGGTCACGAACTCATTCGCGAGCTGGGCGGTCTGCATCGATTCATGAGCTGGCCCCGCGCCATTCTGACCGATAGCGGCGGCTACCAGATCATGAGCCTGGAGGGTCTGGGCAAAGCCACCGAGGACGGCTATGAGTTTCGCTCCCACCTGGACGGTTCGCGGCATTTTCTGACCCCGGAAGCCGCGGTGGAAGTCCAGGTGGCCTTGGGCTCCGACATCATGATGGCGCTTGACCACTGCGTCCAGTATCCATCGACCCCGCAGGTAGCGTCCGCCGCGATGCAGTTGACGAGTCGATGGGCGCGTCGATGTCGAAATGCTTTCGACGGGAATCGGGAATCGGGAACCGGGAGTCGGCAGTCGGGTGTCGGGAGTCGGGTTTCGGGTTCGGAAGCTCAGTATTCGGCTCCAAACTTAACGTCAAGTCCCGACACCCGACTCCCCACTCCCAACTCCCCAGTCCCGACTCCCGCTCTCTTCGGCATCGTCCAAGGCGGCATCGATACCGATCTGCGCCGGCACAGTGTCGATGACCTGGCGGCCATCGGATTCGAGGGCTACGGGATCGGCGGGCTTTCGGTTGGCGAGCCGAAGGCCGCCACCTACGACACCACGGAGTGGACGGCCTCGCTCCTGCCTCAGGACCGGCCCCGTTATCTCATGGGTGTCGGCACACCGCAGGACCTGGTCGAGTGCGTGGCGCGAGGCGTGGACATGTTCGACTGCGTCATGCCGACCCGCGAAGCGCGTCATGGCGCGATCTTTACTTCCGAAGGCAGGCTGAACATCAAGAGCGCCCGCTATGCGCGCGATACAGGACCTCTCGATCCCGCGTGCTCGTGCGCGGTCTGCGGCCGCTACAGCCGTGCGTACCTGCGCCACCTCTTCGCCACCCGGGAGTTCCTGGGCCCGGCGCTCGCCACTCGCCACAATCTCCACTTTTATCTTGACACCATGCGGGAAATTCGTGACGCTATTCGATCCGGAGAGTATAATAGTTTAAGGCTCAGGGCATGTTCTGGGCCGCAGTCGGCAGAGACTCCGGACTCCTGAGGAGGAGCCGGGGAGGTCAGGTTCCTCGCATCCCGCCGGTCCCCGGTGGGGTTTTCATCAAGTTCTCTGGCCGCGTACGCGGCGGATCGGCCACATGCAACTTAACTGTATCTTTTTCGCGGCTTCGCCCAATTCCGGATTGGTGCAGCTACTTCCGTTTGTTCTCATCTTTGGGGTCTTTTACGTCCTGTTGATCGTTCCGCAACAGCGGCAGCGAAAGAAGACTCAGGAGATGCTGGCAAATCTGAAGAGCGGGGATCGCGTCGTGACCTCCGGCGGGATCTACGGGACCATTACCGGATTCCGTGAGACCGTGGTGCAGCTCCAGATCGCGAATCAGGTGAGGATTGACGTCTCCCGGTCTGCGATTGCCGGGCTGCAACCGAACGAGTCGGAGGCAGACGCCTCCAAGAAAAAGTCCTGACATCAGCAATCGGAAAGGCAATTAACGGATGGAGAAGATTCGCACCCGGGCGATCGTGATTCTGGCCGTCGTGTTGGCCTGCGTGGTTGGAATTGTCGGTCTGCCCAAGAACGTTCAAGAGTTGAGACAGAATATCCGCGACCGGATTCATCTTGGCCTCGATCTTCGGGGCGGCACCCACCTGGTCTTGCAGGTGCACGTCGACGACGCAGTGAATCTGGTTTCGGACCAGGTGCTCCAGCGTCTGCGCCAGAATTTCCAGTCCAAGAACATCCCCTATCTGGACGTCCACAAGATCGATGAAACTCACATTCTGGTCAAGGGCGTGCCGCAGAACCGCATCGCCGACGTCCAACGGCTGGTCGGCGATCAATTTTCGGATTGGACGCTCGACGCGGTCCCTGGCGATCCGAACGCGCGCCAACTTTCGATGAAGACAACGGCAATCGTGCAGGTCAAGAACGATACTCTTGACCAGGCGCGCGATACCATCGGCCGCCGCGTGAATGCTTTGGGGGTAACGGAGCCGGAAATCGCAAATTACGGAAGTCAGGGTGACTATGAGCTCGTGGTCGAGCTTCCGGATGTAACAGATCCCACGCGCGTCAAGGACATCATTCAGCAGACCGCGCTGCTCGAGCTCAAAATCGTCCAGGACGGTCCATTTCCGTCGCGGGAAGCGGCGCTCGCCGCACATGGGGGAGTTCTGCCGCCGGAAAGCCAGTTACTTCCCGGACAGCCCGACTCCGGAGACGCCAACGCCGGCGCGGGCGACGCGTGGTATATCGTCAATCAGATTGCCGCGGTTACCGGGCGCGATCTGACCGGCGCCCAGCCTTCGCAAGACGAGACGGGGCGTCCCGACATCGATTTCACGCTGACTCGGGACGGCGCCTCGGCATTTGGCCAGGTCACGGGTTCCAGCATCGGCAAGCGACTGGCAATCGTCCTCGACAATCGCGTGATCTCGGCGCCCGTGATCGAGAACCAGATCCGCGATCGCGGCATGATTCACGGCTCGTTCACCACTCAGCAGGCCTCGGATCTGGCGTTGGTCCTGCGCTCCGGATCCCTGCCGGCGTCGATTTCGACCATGCACGAGGAAGTCGTCGGACCCTCGCTTGGCGCCGATTCGATCCGGCACGGCGTCTGGGCCTGCATCGTCGGCTTTGTAGCGATCATGGGCTTTATGCTGTTTTACTACCGGGGTGCCGGCATTAACGCGGACTTGGCCCTGATCCTCAATCTGATTATTCTGATCTCGATTTTGGGCTACTTTGGAGCCACTCTGACTCTGCCGGGAATCGCCGGCGTCATCCTCACGGTCGGCATGGGAGTAGACTCTAACGTACTTATTTTCGAAAGAATACGAGAGGAACTGCGTGCCGGCAAAGCGGTGTCGGCGGCGGTCTCAGGCGGGTTCGAGCACGCCTTTGTGACCATTATCGATACCCATGTGACGACTGTCGTCTCGGCCGCCATTCTCTTCACCTTCGGGACGGGGCCGATCAAGGGTTTCGCTGTAACCCTGACCATCGGACTCATTGCGAACCTGTTTACGTCGGTCTACGTCTCACGCGCGATCTTCGATTACGGGTTGGCCAAACGCACGGTGGGTCAGGCGCTGAGCATCTGAGCTTGGGGCTGGGCAACAGCAAAGCACATGGCTCGACGAGACGAAACGTGCCCAGGAGTCAAAAACGCACCGGAAAATCTCTTTGGGGAGATGAAACCAAGCTGGAAAGTCTTTTGTTTTCTGGGGGTAAGGAGCTGCGGGCATCGGCCGAATGCGGATTCGCTTCAGGCCGCCCGCGCTGTAGCAGGTTTGGGCGGCGAATAGAATAGCCAATTCGCGGTCAGCAGGCTGTTTGCCGCTTGGTTGCGGTTTTCGAACGTCAAAATTCTGATTTGAACCGGTTTTGTAATTGGAACTTGGTTTCTTCGCCCGGTGTCGAATCAAGGTAAGGAATATTGAATGGAGTTTTTTCACGAGCCGAAGTTTGACTGGATGGGGAAGAAGTGGTATTTCATCACGGCCTCCCTGTCGCTGGCGGTGCTTGGCATCGCTTCCATGTTCTGGCATCATGGCCTCGCTTACGGAATCGACTTCCGGGGCGGCACCCAGGTGTACGTCAAGTTCGCGCAACAGCCCAATATCGACGCCATCCGGCACGAGCTGGACAGCGCCAACCTGCACAATGCCACTGTGGTCCAATACGACACCGCCGACAAACGCGAGTTCGTGATCGGTCTTGATCTGCGAACGACTTCTGCGACGAGCGCGCTGGATGCGGGCAAGCAGGCCATCATCGGGGTGCTCGAAAAGCTTTACGGAAGCGGTCCTGAAGGGAAGACCGATTTCAACAACGCCAGCGCCTCGACCATTGGTGACCATCTGATCACTGCCGATCCCCTGGGACTGGCCTCGAAGGGGACCGAGGCGGCCACGAAGCAGTACCAGGACCTGGCGACGGCCATGGTCAATTACAAAAAGAGCCCGGCGCGCGGGGGACTGATCGGCTCCTTCAATGACCTGAAGAGTGTGCCCGGTGTCACGCAATCCGTGATCGACGCGCTCAGCCACGACTTCTATTTGTCGGGCTACTCGGTTTTTGACACCGAAGTAGTAGGTCCGAAAGTCGGGGCTGATTTGCGTCGGCAGGCCCTCTACGTTACATTAGCGGGCTTGGGCGCAATGCTCATTTACATCTGGTTCCGGTTTGAGCTAATCTACGGCGTCGCCGCCGTGATCGCGACGTTCCACGACGTCATCATCACGCTGGGGATCTTCTCCCTGCTGGGTAAGGAGATTACGTTGACTGTGATCGCGGCCTTGCTGACGCTCGTAGGTTACTCCATGAACGACACGATTGTGGTGTTCGACCGCATCCGGGAAAATGTGAAGCTCAACCGCCGCCAGAATTTCAAGGACCTCGTGAACAAGAGCGTCAATCAGACGCTGAGCCGGACGATCCTGACCTCGGGCTTGACGTTTCTCGCCGTACTCTCGCTCTATATTTTTGGCGGCGAGGTCATTCACGGGTTCGCGCTGGTGCTGGTCATCGGCGTGATCATCGGCACTTATTCTTCTTTCGCAATCGCCAGCCCGGTGGTATTGTTCTGGCAGCAGCGGGCCGCCGCGGCGGGCGGATTGCCCGAGAAGCCGCGGCCCGCGGCCGAGAAGGCGCGGCCGACGCGAGCGGTTAATCGGGAGGCAGCAAGCGCGCGGCGTTAGTTCAAGAGGCCGCGGCCACCTACTGACCGGAGGTAGCAGCCATGGCTATGTTTGACGAAACGTTGCTCGAGTCATCTGAGAAACGCGGGCCGGTACTCACGTCGATTCACTGGCTTATTATCATCGGCGTCGGCGTCCTCGGCTACATCCTGGGGTACTTCACCCTGCCCCTGGTTTTCGCAGGCACGGAGGGCGGAGCCCTCGCGACCCAGTGCCTCACCCTCGCCATCGTGCTCGGCTTCTACGCCATGATGATCTGTTATGTCTGGTCTGACACCGGACATCTCGGATTCAGCCGACCGCTTTGGGTTGGGATTACCGTCGTCCTTCCGCTGCTCGGCTTCGTCCTCTACCTGGTGTACTCCGCCTCCAGGAGCGGTGATTGGAAGCGGGCCACCATGCCGATCGCCTACCTGTTCGAGGCGATTCTGCTCGGTGCGATCATTCTTTACCCGCTGATGTACACCCAGACTTTGCCGCAGGCCCAGTTGATGACCATGCTGGTGGCGCCGCCGCCGCCGCCGCCACCTCCGCCACCGGCCCCACCGGCTCCCAAAGTGATCATCCATCACGTTTCCATGGAAGATCTGTTGAAGGCGCCCACGGTCATTCCCAAGACCATTCAACAAATCAAGGAACAGCCTGAGGCGCCGCAAGCCGCCGGAGTTGTGGGCGGTGTGCCGGGTGGCGTGCCCGGTGGAAGCATGGGTGGAGTGATTGGCGGCATGGTCGGCGCACCCCCGCCGCCGCCACCCCCGAAGCCGGCCGCTCCGAAGCGCATCACGGTTGGCGGACAGGTTGAGGAGTCAAAGAAGATCTTTGCTCCGGCGCCGGAGTACCCGCAGATTGCCAAGATGGCGCGCGTCCAGGGTCTGGTGCGCCTGGCGGCTGTCATCAGCAAGGACGGCACGATTCAGGACCTGCATCTTATCAGCGGCCCGCCGCTGCTGGTGAATGCCGCCATGCAGGCGGTCTCGAAATGGCGCTATCAGCCGACAATGCTGAATGGCGAGCCGGTGGACGTGGATACGGAGATTGACGTGAATTTCACGCTGCAAGAGTAAGGAACGGGTTCGGAAAACCATCTGAGGAGGGTGAGGCACTATGTTAGGAACATGGCTCGTGTCGTTGAGTCTGTGGCTTTTGCAGGGCGAAGCCGGAGCGCCGGGCTTCGATCCGATCAGCATGTGGCGGTCGATGGGCTGGCCGGCCCGTTCGGTGGTGATCGTGCTTGTCTTCATGTCGGCGTGGTCCATCGGAGTGATGATTGACCGCTGGATCGCCTATTCGGCGGCCCGAAAGCAATCGCGCGTTTTCGCTCCCGCGGTGGCGGGAGCCCTGAAGGATGGCAAGATTGACGAGGCGGTGCGGATCGCCGAAGACAACAAGCGCAGCCACCTCGCGAAAGTGGTGACGGCGGGACTGCAGGAGTTCCAGGCCCACCAGATGTCCGCTGAGATTCCCGGCGAGGAGATTGAGGCTTCGCGGCGCGCTCTCGAACGGGCCTCCGCGATTGTCCACGCCGAGCTCAAGCGCGGCGTTTCCAGCCTCGCCACCATCGGTTCCACGGCGCCCTTCGTGGGACTGTTCGGAACCGTGCTGGGCATCATTCACGCATTTCAGGGCATTTCCGCGTCACAGTCCGTCGGAATCGGCGCGGTGGCCGGTGGAATTTCGGAAGCCCTGGTGACCACCGCCATCGGACTGTTCGTGGCCATCCCTGCCGTGTGGCTTTACAACTACTTCACTGGCAAAATCGAGGCTTTCGACGTGGAGATGGACAACTCCTCTTCCGAGCTGATCGATTACTTTATTAAACGGTCCGGGCACACCAAGCCTGCTCCAGGGAGATAGTGAATTATGGCTGGCCATGCCAAAGCTCCGCCGACGGTTTCTGATATCAACGTGACGCCGCTCGTCGACGTCATGCTGGTGCTGCTTATCATCTTCATGGTCATCACGCCGCTGTTGCAGAAGAACGTCAGCGTGGACCTGGTCCGAGCGGCCAATCCGCGGGCCATGCCCGATGACGACCGCGAAGACGCGATCGAAGTCGCGGTCACCCGCGATGGAAAGGTCGCCTTGAAGAAGGACTTCATGAGTGTCGACGACATCACGGCCAAGGTCAGGGACATGATCTCGGGCCGCTTGGACAAGACGGTGTACGTCCGCGCCGACGCCCGCGCCAAGTACGGTGACGTGACCAAGGCGGTGGATGCGGTACGCGCCGCCGGAGTCGAGCAACTCGGGTTGATCACCGCGCAACTGGATCGCCCCGGGCTGCCGGCCACGCCTTGAAGCGCCTCGTCTGGCGCCGTTAACCTTACACCCCGGTTGTGGGTTGGGCTGCGGCGCCGGGCGCGGAGCCGGTTTGATTTCAGGAGGGTATTGATATGGCAATGGCGGTTGGCAGTAAGAAAGGGGCCATGGGCGACATCAACGTCACCCCGCTCATTGACGTCCTGCTGGTGCTGATCATCATTTTTATGGTAATCACGCCGCGGATACCGCATGGATTGGACGCCCTGGTGCCTCAACCCAACAAGGACAAGCAACCGGACGAGTCTGTCATGAACCGCACCATCGTGGTGACGATGGACGCGGGGCGGCAGGTGGCGATCAATCAGCAGCCCATCGATATCCGCCTTCTCGGTGACAAGTTGATTGACATCTTCAAGACCCGAAACGACCGGATCATCTTCGTGAAGGGCGATCCCACCCTCACGTTTGGCGATGTTGCGCGGATTATCGACGTCGCGAAAGGGGCCGGTATCGACAAGATCGGCCTGATGACCGCAGCAGTGGAATCAGGCAAGTGAACCGGTCCGCCCCGGGGCGGGTTCACTTGCTCGAAGATCTGGAACGGACCGGCAGCCAAAAGATCGGCCTGAATGACCGGAGCCGTCAAGCACGGCAGTCACTGACCCGCCGGTTCACGGAGGGTTTACGGAGGACCGCTCATGAGACGCTACAGGCTCGCGCCGCTTGCCGGTGTGCTGTTCTTGGCCGTAGCTGTAACCGGATGCAACCGGCTTAAGGCGCGCGACCAGCTCAACAAGGGAGTAAACGCTTTTCGAAACGCGCAGTTTCAGGAAGCCGTCGCCCACTTTCAGGAGGCGGCATCGCTTGACCCGACCCTCGAAGACGCCCGCCTCTATCTGGCCATGTCCTACTTCCAGCAATACGCGCCCGGTGGAGAGTCCCCGGACAATTTGAAGATGGGCCAGCAGGCAATCGGCGCTTTCAATAACGTGCTGCAGCTCGATCCCAAGAACACGACCGCCCTGGCGACGATCGGCACGATTTATTACGACATGAAGGACTTCGACAAAGCCAAGGATTATCAGCGCCGCCGGCTCGACATCCAGCCCAACGATCCTGAGCCTTACTATTGGGTCGGCGTGATGGACTACGGTCTGGCCGCCAAGAACGACAACGACCTGAGGAAGACTGATCCCAAACTGGCCATGATTGGGCCCAGCGGCGACCTTCCGCCTCTGCCGGAGAAGTTGAGGAGTCAGCTGGAGGAAAAGAACTCCAAGCTCATTACCGAGGCCATGGACGCGCTCAACAAGGCCATTGGTCTCAAGCCGAACTACGACGAGGCCATGGCCTACCTTAACCTTGTCTACCGGCAGAAGGCCGATATCGAGAGTGATCCATCGGCGCGGGCAGCGGACATCAAGTCCGCGAACGACTGGCTGGCCAAGGCGATGGAGGCCCGCAAGGCAGCGGGTGCTGCCGCGCCGGCTCACTGATCTCCTGTCGGCCCTGCCCGGCTCCTGACGCAGTGGCGTCCCGGCGGGCGCCACTGCGCCGTTCAGCCTTTCTACACCGGAATCTCCCTTCCATTGCCGCTAGCGGACGTCGTGGCAGGTTCTGCCGCGTGTCTCGGTTTGTGTTGCAGCATCTCGCCTGCGCTGCGCCCGGGCCGCAGAGGGGAAGTCTGCAACCACAAGCGGTGACACGATTGCATCCCCGCAGTTATTGACAAGCACGCACCATCGACTATAATAGATTCGAACGAACGTTCGATTGGGGAGATCGTTCGGCTGGGTTCATGGCTGGTTCACGACAATCGAAGAGCAACGGACGTCCGGCGGCGCGCGGTTCGGAAGCTTATGACCGCAAGCTCGAGGTCATTTTGCGGCAGGCTGCGGCCGTTTTCCGCGCCCGCGGCTACCATCAGGCGTCCATTCGCGACATCGCTCGCGCCACCGGAATCAGTCTGGCCGGGCTGTACTACTACTTCTCGAGCAAGGAAGATCTGCTTTACCTGATTCAGCGTCACGCTTTTGAAACGATCTTGTCCGCGGCGCGTGCCGGAATTGAGGGCATCGAGAGCCCGGAAGAGCGCCTGCGAGCGCTCGTTCGCCTCCACCTGCACTTTTTCCTCGAACACCCCAACGAGATGAAGGTGTTGACCCATGAGGAGGAGTGGTTGAGCAAGGAGCGCGCGCGCGCCGTGCGGGCCATCAAGCGGTCTTATTACCGGCTCTGTTTCGAACAGGTCGAGGCTTTGTGCCGGGAGCGTGGCCTCGCGGGACTGAGTACCCGACTGGCCGTGCTCTCACTCTTTGGGATGATGAACTGGATCTATACGTGGTATAACCCGAAAATCGACCCTGACGCGACAACCTGCGCCGACGTCATGGCCGGCATTTTTCTGGACGGAATTCTGGCCCGCCAGCCGGCCAGTGAGCCGACCATCCCTGCGGAGGGCGCCGGGAGGATGGCCGCGAACGGGCACCGGTCAGACCTTCGGCGCCCAGGATCTCGCGCGACGCGCCCCTCGCAGCGTGGCGCGGCGGCCAGACCGAAGCGTCGTCGGAAGCGACATTCGATCAATCCGGCAACACTGAATTGCGAGTTCAAAATTAGAAGGAGACCTCTTTCATGGCAACCACGGTAACAGCGCCGAGCACGGAGAGTTTGATCAATTATTCCGCGGAGAACGGAATCGGTTGGGTCGAGATGAACGATCCTCCTGCCAATACCTATACCTATGAAATGATGCAGCAGCTTGATGCTGCCATTCTGAAGGCGCGCATGGACTCCGGAGTCCACGTGATCATCCTGCGCGGCGCCGGCGATAAGTTCTTTTCCGCGGGCGCCAACATTCGCATGCTTTCGAGCGTCACGCCGGAGTTCAAGTATTACTTCTGCCTGCATGCGAACGAAACGCTTACCCGGCTTGAGCAGACGCCCAAGCTGGTGATCGCAGCTCTGAACGGTCACACCGTGGGCGGCGGACTCGAGATCGCCCTGGCGGCGGATATCCGCCTGGCGCGGCGCGACGCAGGAAAGATCGGCCTCCCTGAGGTGGCTCTGGGCGTGCTTCCCGGCACCGGCGGCACGCAGCGGCTTTCGCGCCTGATCGGCAAGTCGCGATCGCTTGAACTGATGGCGACCGGCCGCACCTTCTCGTTCGAAGAGGCCGAGGAGATGGGGCTGGTCAATCAGGTGTTCGACCGCGACGACTTTTTCGAGCAGGTTACCGCCTACGCGCACCAGTTTTTGCCGCCCGGCAAAGCGGCGCGTGCCGTTGGCCGCATCAAGCGCTCGGTGCAGTCGGGCCTCGAGATGCCGTTCTCGGAATCGCTGGCGCTCGAACGCGAGCTGCAACAACACTTGTTCCAGAGCGAGGACGCCCACGAAGGCTTGGTGGCGTACGTTGAGAAGCGGACGCCGAATTTCAAGGCGAAGTGAGGAAGACAGAAGACAGAAGCCAGAAGTAAGAAGCCAGAAGCAAGGAGCCAGGAGCCAGAAGCAAGGAGCGGCAAGCAACAATGAAGGAGCTACAAGCCGGAAGTCAGGGGCAAAGCCAATGGAGATGCGTGTTCCGGCGGGGAGCTTCCGTGACTTGGTTGTTTGGCAGAAGGCTCATGAATATGCGCTGGCGACGTACAGGCTTACAGCTGCTTTCCCGAGGCATGAGACCTATGGCCTGTCTTCGCAAATGCGGAGAGCAGCAGTTTCGACTGCCGCAAATATCGCCGAGGGCTTCGGCAAGCGAAGCAGGGCCGACAAGGCCCGGTTCATGAACATTGCGAAAGGACCGATTGAGGAGGGCAGGTATTATCTGATCTTGACCGAAGACCTAGGATATGGGAACACCAGCGAGCTGATGGCACTGCGGGAAGAAGCCAGTCGGCTGCTGAACGCATACTGCAAAGCGATTCGCGAACCTTAGGGCTGATTCTGGCTTCTTGCTTCCGGCTTCTGGCTTCTTATGAAAATCGCCCTCTCACTTTCCGAAAAAGACCGCGCCCAGGGCGAGCAGTCGCCTTATTGTCGTGCGCTGATCATCGCTGGCGCTGCTCCGGATGAAATTACGATGCTGACAGTTCAGGATGCCAGGCGGGTCCGCGCCCAGGATTTTGACGGCATCCTGTTCGCCGGCGGCGAAGACGTCGATCCGGCGTTCTACGGGGAAGATAAGAAGTACGAGAGCGTCAAAGTGAACCGTGCTCGGGATGAATTCGAACAGGGATTGCTGCACAGCGCGCTGGGAAGCCGCCTGCCGATTCTGGGCATTTGCCGCGGGGCGCAGCTCATCAACGTGGATTTCGGGGGCACTCTTTATCAGGACCTCGCCGAAGACTTTGTTCCGGAATCCGAGCATCAGCAGGCGGAGGCGGGGAGGCAGCGGAGCGACCTGACGCACACTGTGACCGTGACGGAGCCGGACTCCTTGTTGCACCGGGCGGTGCAAGGAAGCTGCCGGGTGAACAGCCTGCATCACCAAGCCATCAAGCATCTTGGGCGCGGTCTGAAGGTGAGTGCCCACTCCGAAGATGGTCTGGTGGAGGCGGTGGAAGCCGCGGACGACTATCCGTTTCTGCTGGCGGTCCAGTGGCATCCGGAGGAGCTTACCGAACACGACGAGCAACTCCGGATCTTCAAGGATTTTGTTCTTAAGTGCCGGGAGCGAAGCGAAGAGACCGCAACCGCGGCTGACCAGCCGGGAACCGCGACTCAAGGTGAAACGAGCCCTCATGTCTGAAGATGCAGTTCTGCTGCGGCGCCAGGACGGTATCGCAACTATCACGCTGAACCGCCCGGACAAACTGAATGCGATCGACGACGAAGTTCGCCAGGGACTGGCGGCGGCGCTCAATTCCGTTGAGTACGATCGGGAAATCCGCGTTGCCGTGATCACCGGGGCAGGACGCGGGTTTTGCGCGGGCGGCGATATTCAGAAGATGATTGAGCTCAAGAAGGGCTACCATTCCGCGACTTTTCGCGGCTATCTCGAAGCAGGGCATGCGGTGGCGCGCAAGATTCGAGAGATTCCCAAGCCGTTCGTGGCCAGTGTGAACGGACCGGCGGCGGGCGCAGGAATGAATCTGGCGCTGGCTTGCGATTTGCGGATCGCCTCCGATCAGGCGACGTTCACCCAGGCGTTTTCCAAGATCGGTCTTCATCCCGATTGGAGCGGTACGTTTTCACTGCCGCGCCTGGTGGGCCTTGGAAAGGCCCTCGAAATCTTCTGGCTGAGCGAACCGATCACGGCCTCTGACGCCCTGACACTAGGCCTGGTGAATTTCGTGTCGCCCCACGAATCGCTTGATACGGACACCGCGCGCCTGGCGGCCAAGTTGGCTGCCGCGCCGCCTTTGCCTATGGCGCTGCTGAAGCAGTCGCTCTACGAGCGTATCCAGACGGAGCTCGACCGCGTTATGGATCAGGAACTGGAGGCGCAGATGAAGTGCTTTGCCTCGGAGGATTTCAGCGAAGGACTGCGGGCTTTCGCTGAAAAGCGCGCGCCGAAGTTTCGCGGTCTGTAGCGGCGCTCTATGAGCGCCGAAGAATGAACGTCGCAGACCGGTCCGCGGCGCTCACCGAGCGCCGCGACAGGGACCAGTACAGGTTATTTACTTGGAGGCATGGAATGCTACGGATTTCAAATTTCGACGACTGGGTCGATTACTTCTATGGGTGGCAGAAGGACATCGGTCTCGACGCGCCCGAGTTCAGCGAGTACAAGTTTGAGGCCAAATACGGCGAACTTCCCAACAACGAGATCGAGTTCGGCGATTACAAGGGCCAGTTGCGCTGGAAATCGGTGATGCACATTCCGGACCAGCGCATTCGCGACGCGGCGCTGAACCTGATTGTCTATCAGGGCGACACCGAATTTGCTTCGGTCGAGCAGCAACGACATCTCTTCGAGACCGCGCCCAGCCGCTACGATTATCTCAGCCTCGTCCGCGTCATGACCGAAGAGATGCGCCACGGCTGGCAGATGAGTCATCTGCTGGTGAGCCAGTTCGGCCGCTCAGGCCGAATCGAGGCTCAGAAGCTGCTGGAGCGCCGCGCCTTCACCGACGATCGCCTGCTGGGCGCCTTCAATGAGATCGTCGATAATTGGCTGGATTTTTACACTTACACGCAATTCGTGGATCGCGACGGCAAGTTCCAGCTCACCATGCTCTCGTACTCCGGCTTCCAACCCCTGGCGCAGAGCATGCTCCCCATGTTGAAGGAAGAGTCCTACCACCTGGGCACCGGCAACAACGGGCTGCGCCGGATCGTGCAAGCGGGCCGCATCCCTATCGAGATCATGCAGCGCTACTACAACAAGTGGCTGCCGACGTCATTCGATCTCTTCGGCACCGATCATTCGTCGTCAGCACAATGGTCCTACGTCTGGGGTCTGAAGGGCCGGTACAACGAGCGTGAGGTCGCTGCCACGCCGGCGGACAAGGAGCAACTGAACGACAACGCGCGCATGCTCTATCGCGAAGAGGCGGTGAAACTGACGGATCTGCTGAACAAGCTCATACCTGCCGATCAACCGAAACTCGTTGTTCCCGACATCCGGTTCAATCGCCACATTGGTAAATACAAAGAGCATTGCTGCACCGTCGAGGGAAAGGAATTGACCCGGGAAGAATACGAGAAGTATCTGCCGACCATGCTGCCGACGGACGAGGACAAGGCACTTTTGAAGTCGCTCATGAAGGAGAAGGACTGGATTGTGGCGAAGAAGGAAGATATGTAATTCTCTGGCTCGACCCGCCCCAATCCCGGAGTGCCGTTTTAGCGACTATGAGCGCTGCGAGCGAGATCGGTGACGTAGTAAGGGCGGAGCGGGTGGGGGCAACTGCTCAGTTATGCCTTCATCGACCGCCGCTTAATATTCTCGATATCGAAACCATCGGCCGCCTGCGTGAGAAGCTGGAACAGGCGCTCGGCGAACCCGACGTAAAGCTTGTTGAGATTCATGGCAGCCCGACGGCATTCTCCGCCGGCGTTGAGATTCGCGACCACGTTCCAGAGCGCGCGCCTGCGATGCTGGCCGCGTTTCATGAGCTCATCCGCTCGGTGCTGTATGCGCGCGTACCCGTGATTGCCGTGGTTCAAGGATTCTGCCTGGGCGGCGGCATGGAGCTGGCCCTGGCAGCTGATTTTGTTCTGGCTTCTGGAGACGCAACCTTCGGCCAGCCCGAGATTCGCGTCGGCTGCTTCGCGCCCGTCGCCTCGGTGTTGCTGCCCTGCCTGATTCCGGAGAAGAAGGCTTTGGAGCTGCTGCTCACCACGAAGATGATCTCGGGAATCGAGGCGGAACGGCTCGGGCTGGTGAATCGGGTTGCGCCGGCTTCAGAGCTCGGTGCTGAAGTTGAGAGCTTTCGGCGGGAACTGCTGAACAAGAGTTCTGCTGTGCTTGCTCTTGCCCGCAAGGCCGCGCGCCTTCCCGGCCGGATCTCGTTCGAGGCGGCACTGCGTGAGGCGGAGCGGATCTATCTTGACGAACTGCTGAAAACCGAGGACGTCGCGGAAGGCATCGAGGCATTCCTCGAGAAACGAGATCCGGAGTGGAGGGGCCGATGAACAAAGAAGCCGTTCAACTCAGAATCAACGGGCAGTCGCATCAGCTTGAAATCGAGCCCAACCGTCTGCTGCTCGACGTGCTTCGGCGCGATCTCGGCCTCACGGGCACGAAGTGCGGTTGCGACGATTCGAGCTGCGGTGCCTGCACAGTGCTCGTCAATGGTCAGCCGCAGATGTCGTGCCTCATGCTCGCGGTCTCTTATCAGCACGCTGACCTTACGACCATCGAGGGCGTGGCCCCAGGCAATGGGACTGCCGAGCTCGATCCGCTGCAGCGCGGATTTATGATCGAGGGCGGAGCCCAGTGTGGCTTTTGCACGCCAGGCATGATTCTGACGGCGAAGCATCTGCTGGCGACGAATCCCGAGCCCTCCGATCAGGAAATCGCCGACGCGCTCTCTGGTAACCTTTGCCGCTGCACGGGCTACATGCAGATCTATGCGTCGGTCCGCAAGGCGATCGAGCTTAGCCGCGAACGGCAGCCGGTCGAAGCCGAAACCCGGTGATCGCGTTCTTTCAGGGGATAGAAATGGGAGTGAACGGAATGGGCCAGGCGCTTCTAACCGACTCCCCAATCGGCGCCCGCGTGCCGATGATCGACAGCGCGGACAAGGTCACGGGCAGGGGAATCTACACCGACGATATGACGCTGCCGGGGACGCTCACCGGAAGGATCCTGCACAGCCCACACGCGCACGCGCGCATTGTTTCCATCGATGCGTCAGAAGCCGCGCGATTGCCGGGCGTGAAGGCCGTCGTGACCGGCCAGGAGACGCCTGTGAAGTACGGCATCCTGCCCGTGGGACATGACGAGACAATCTTCGCCACGGATAAGGTCCGCTACGTCGGAGACAACGTCGCCGGCGTGGCTGCCGAAACCGCGGAGATCGCCGAACAGGCTCTGCGCCTGATCCAAGTCGAATACGAGGTCCTGGCGGCGTGGTTTGACGCTGAAAAGTCGATGCTGGCGGAAAGTAATCTGATCCACAAAGACAAGCCCCACAACATCGAGAAGGAGTATCACCACCACTTTGGCGACGTGGAGAAGGGTTTTGAGGCGGCAGATTACATTCGCGAGGATCGTTTCCTCTGCCCGGAGGTGACCCACGCGGCGATGGAACCGCACTCTACCCTCGCGCAGTACGATACCGAAGCTGACAGCATCACTGTGTGGTCGTCGACGCAGGTCCCCTATTACCTGATGCTGAATCTCGCCTCGACCTTGCAGATGCCTGAGGAAAAGGTGCGCGTGATCAAGCCGCTGGTGGGCGGCGGATTCGGCGGCAAGAGCGAGGTGATTCCGCTGGAACTGGCCGCGGCGGTGTTGGCGCGCAAAGCGTGCCGGCCGGTGAAAATCACGTACTCTCGCGAAGAGGTGTTCTACGCGCATCGCGGTCGGCCCGGTCAGATGGTGGAGTTGAGGACCGGAATTACGCGTGAGGGCCGTCTGACTGCTGTCGAAGCCCGCATCATTCAGGACGGCGGCGCGTATTGCAGCTACGGGGTGGTTACGATTCTTTACTCCGGCCAGCTTCTGAATGCAATGTACGACATCCCGAACATCAAGTTCGACGGCTATCGCGTTCTGACCAACAAACCGGCGTGCGGCGCCATGCGAGGCCACGGAACCGTGAATACGCGGTTCGCGTTTGAGCAGCAGTTGAATCGCATCGCGTCCGTTCTGGGAATCGACCCCATGGAGATCCGGCGGCAGAATCTATTGAAGCCGCCGTGCATGACGGTAAACAGCCTGCGCGTCCTTAGCTACGGGCTTCCGGAGTGTATCGACAAGGTGGAGGAGCGGTCGGACTGGCGCGAGAAGTACGGGAAGCTGCCCTACGGGAAGGGCATTGGGATCGCGGGCAGTCATTACGTCAGCGGCGCCGCGAATGCCATCATTCGCTCCGGCGCACCACACACCACGGTGAATCTCTCCCTGGATCGCGAAGGAATCGTTACGATTTTTACGGGCGCCTCCGAAATCGGACAAGGCTCGGATACGCTCCAGGTGCAGGTGGTCGCCGCCGAACTCGGGATCAGTCTGGATCGGGTCAGAATTATCGCTGCCGACACCGCGCGCACGCCCATCGATCTCGGCAGCTACTCGAGCCGGGTCACATTCATGGCGGGGAATGCCGCCATCGCTGCGGCGCGCGATGCCAAGAACAAGATCCTCATCGCTGCGGCCGCGAAGATGGCCACCACGCCCGAGAATCTGGTGATTGAAGGTAACCAGGTGATGTGCCGCGACGATCATCGTCTCGCGATGCCTTTCGAGGAGGCCGTTCGGCTTGCCATCCCGGCTGGCGGGGAGACGCTCGACGCCACGGGCAGCTATCGTCCGCCGCAGGAAGCCACGGGTGGTAAGTTCAAAGGGGGCGGGGTGGGACCGTCTCCGGCTTATAGCTATTGCGCTCAGACGGCGGAGGTCACCGTCGATCCCGAGACCGGACAGGTGACCATCGATCGCTTGATCGCAGCGCATGATTGCGGTAAAGCGATCAATCCCATCTGTGTTGAAGGCCAGGTGATCGGCTCGGTGTGGATGGGCCTGGGCCAGGCCGTGCAGGAAGAGATGACGTGGCGCAACGGACGCCTGATGAATCCCGGGTTACTGGAGTATCGCAGCGCTTCGACTCTCGAATCTCCGCCCATCGATGCGATTATTGTTGAGTCCAATGATCCCGAGGGCCCGTTTGGCGCCAAGGAGGCGGGTGAAGGCTCGCTGGCCGCCACCATTCCGGCCGTGACTCACGCGATCTACGATGCAGTGGGTGTCTGGATCGACACGTTGCCGATTACGCCGGAGAAGGTGCTGAAGGCGATTGAGGAGAAGCGGAAATCGGAACTAGGGATGGTTCGAGATGGGCGCAGTGGCAATGAGCGCGCACTATAAATGACCTTGACTGACATCTGACAACCGACAACAACCGACGACTGACAACTGGACATGAGCTTACCGTCTTTCGACTTATCTCGACCGCGAACACTGGAAGCCGCGATTGCTGCGCTCCGCGATCACGGCGCCGGCGTCCAGTTTATCGCGGGGGGAACCGATCTTCTGCCCAGCCTGAAGCAGGGTTTGTTCGCGCCCAGGGCGCTTATTGACCTGAAGGGGTTGCGCGAACTCGATTTCATTCGCTTCGACCGGGATCGTGGACTTGAGATCGGTGCGCTAACCACGATCTCGTCACTGGCCGATTCAACCGTGCTCGCTCGCGATTTTCCCGTGTTGCATGAAGCCGCCAGGACCGTGGCCAGTCCTCTCCTGCGCAACATGGGGACGCTCGGCGGCAACCTGTGTCTCGACACGCGCTGCCTGTACTACAATCAATCTGAGTTCTGGCGCGGGTCGCTCGGCGGGTGCATCAAGAAGGACGGCACGGTGTGCCACGTCGCTCCCGGCAGCGACACTTGTTGGGCCGCGTTTTCCGGCGACACCGCTCCGGCTTTGCTCGCGCTTCAAGCCACGGTTGAACTCGTGAGCCCGCGCGCGCGCCGTGAGGTCCCGCTGGGCGATCTGTACATCAATGACGGGCTGGTTCGATTGACCAAGGCTGCGGACGAGATCGTGACCGTGATTCGCGTGCCGGCGGCAAACGCGGCTTGGTCCGGCACGTATCGCAAGCTGCGGATCCGCCAGTCGATCGATTATCCGCTGGCCGGCGTTGCGGTCGTCATGCGCAAGCACGCGGACGGAACTTGCGTCGGGGCGCGCATCGGACTCACCGCTGTGAATCCGGCGCCAAGGCTGGTCGCGGCGGGCGATCGGCTGGCGGGACAATCTTACAGCGCCGCGTTGGTCGAGGATGTAGCGCGCGAGGCGATCCGGGTCGGCAAGCCGCTGAAGACCTCGGCTTCCACCATGGAATATCGCCGGCACATGATTCAGGTCTTCGTGCGGCGCGCGCTGACAGATCTGTGGTGCGGCAGCAATTGAACGCCGGCAGCAGCCGTCCTGATGCTGTCGCGGTCGCGTGGAGGACAACATGATCTCCAGGATTCACTTCCTGAAGGGCGACATCACTGCGATGGATGTCGACGCGGTGGTGAATGCGGCCAATACCGACCTTCAGCTTGGCGCTGGAGTCGCGGGTGCCATCCGGACGCATGGCGGCCCCGCGATTCAGGAAGAGTGCGACCGCGCGTCGCCGATTGCATTGGGCGAGGCCGTGGTGACCACCGGCGGGCGGCTCAAGGCTCTTTATGTGATCCACGCCGCCAGCATGCACCTGGGAGGCCGGACCACGGCCGAGCCTTTGCGGCAAGCTACACACCATAGCCTGCTGCGCGCGGAGGAGAAGGGCCTCAAGAGTATCGCCTTCCCCGCGATTGGGACCGGAGTTGCCGGATTTCCCATGGCCGAGTGCGCCCGCAACATGTTGGACGTGACCCTGGAGCATCTCAAGGTGCGCACAAGCCTGGAGAGAATCTACTTCGTCCTGTATGACGATGCCGCTCTCAAGATCTTCGAAGAGACTTACCAGAATATGACCGCGCGATCTGTACCGGTCTAAGCGCGACGGTGCCGCGATGGATCAGGTTCGCTTCCCCGCATAGCTTTATTGCTTCGCTTCGTTGACCTGAGCGTTGTCCGTATAGGGTTTCTGGATGTACTGATTGGCGAGATCGATCGCGCCCTGAGTGTTGTCGTTCGTCTGCAGAGCGCGTTGATATTCGTTGAGCGCGCGGTCGCGTTGCCCGGTGATATCAAAGATCCGGCCGAGCATCAGGTGACTCCACACCTCCACCCACCTGGGCTGCAGATCGCCGTTCAGTGAGTCGCGAAACGCTTCAACCGCCGCGTTGTAATTCCTCATCCGCAGCAGATTCTCGCCGATGCGATATTGAGCCAGCGAGCTGTTCTTGTTGAGATCAAGCACCTGCTGGTATTGCTTGATGGCTTCCAAGTACGCCTGCTGCTGCACCAATTGATCCGCTTTGGCCATCTCCACTTCCACGCGGATCCGATCGTCGTACTTCAGCAGCTTGCTTCCCGGATCGATCTCCACGCGCAGCGGACGAGTGAGAGTGTCAATGGTAAAATCGGCGGTGGTGCCCACCATATCCACGCGCGACGTGACGGGCTTGCGTCCTTCGACCATCACTCGAATCTCCACTGGCATGCGAAAGATGTCGAGGTCCTGCTCGACCTTGCCGACCACCTGGTAACCCTTCTGCGTTCGATAGACCGCCCAGGTACGCTTGAACTGCGGCACACCGGTGGAATCCACCCACTGGGCGAAGAAGTACGTCAGCTGTTGCTTGCTCGATTGCTCCGCAAGCTTCTGGAACTGGGCGGTGGAAATGCTCTTGTCGGCATATTGTGTCGCCATCGCCTGCAGAGTTTTCCAGAAGGCGTCATCACCAATGACCCAGCGGAGCATGTGGAAAACCATGGCTCCCTTGTCGAACACAATCGATTGATACTCCGGCGTAAACTCGTGCAGGTGAGAGGCCTGGGCGACAGCCGCTACCTCTTCGTGGCTCAACGATTGGACCTCGACGTTGTGCATCGTGCTTTCAAACGCCGATTCGCCGGCGGATTCTTCAGTCCAGAGGGCGGAAGAGTAGGTGGCCAGCCCCTCGTCGAGAAAGCCGTCATCTCCGGTTGCCGGACTTACCAGGCAGCGCCACCACTGATGCGAGATTTCGTGAGCCAATATCTCCGCATTCACGGGAGTCGTCAACGCCCTCGACGCCAGCGCCACCAGGCCGGGGGCGGAATAGCCGCCCACGGTGTCATCGTCGATCTCGACCAGCGCCAGGTGATGATCCTGGAGAGGACCGAATTTGTCTGAGAAAAAGCTGAAAATCTCACCCGCGGCGCCGCCGTAGCCTTGCGCGAGTTTTTCATGGCCCGGCTTGAAATAGAGCGTAACATCAGCGCCTACCGCTGTAGCCGGCTCGACGGCGTATTTGCCCGCGATCACCGTGCCCGGGAAAGACGCCTTGCTATAGTCGAAAGAATACGTCACCGAATTCCCGTTATGCACCGGAGACGACGCCGCCCCGGAAGCGATGACGACTTCATCGGCCGGCACCGTGATCGACATGCTGGCGCTGAAGCGGTTCAGAGAATTTTCGTTTACCGGAAACCAGTGGCCGGGGTAGAGAAGATAGGATCCTTCCGGAGCCACGTAAGCGAGCTTCAGGTCTTCGACCGGACTGCCTTCGGCCGATGCCAGCGTGCCGCCGTAGTTCACGTTCAGGGCGCCCGTCTTCCCGCCGGCCTGCGCACCATTCAGGGCGAGCGTCAGCTGCTGACCTTCCTGGTGGAAGACAATATTCTGACCGGCGCCATCCGTGACGTTCTTCACCTGGAGACTGCTGGCGAGCAAAAGCGTCAGAGTGCTCAGGTCGCTTTCCGGCACATAGTCGATTCGCGCTGAAGCCGTAATGGCATGAGTGGGGGGATCGAGAGTCGCCTTGATTGCATAGTGCGTCACATCAAAATGCGAAGAAGACTGGGCCTGCGCCGCGCCCCGAGACGGTGCGAGCAGAACAGCAAGAATGACCGGAATGAAAAGACCGGCGCCAAAGCGCCAGGAAGGCGTGTGCGGCGTGGACGGCACGTCAGCTGGAGCAGCCTCAGATTGTGGCATAGCGCTGGAACTGTCCAGGGGGCGAGTAGCCGGCAACAAGCGCCCAGCGAGGGGGTTGCTGGACGGTTCGTGCCTTTCGCTCTTCAAAGACCACTCGCCCCCGCTATTAACCTTTGATCGTTGCCAACCCGGTGTGGTTGCTCGCATCAAAACATATTTTTTGTCAGCGCGGGCGTCTCCGCCGGACGCGAAGATTGGTGCAACATTTCCGCGATCGCCTCCGAAGCGCGCCGCGCCGCGCCACCCCGGCCCAGGCGCGCCCGAATGCGGCGGAAATCCGCCAGCATTTCTGCCCGTGCTTCGGAGCTTCCCAGAAGCCGCTCGATCTCATCGGCCACTCGCGGGGGCGTGAAATCGTTCTGCATCAGCTCCGGCACCACGCGTTTGCCGGCCAGCAGATTGACGATGCTGAAATAGGGGACGTCAACCATGAAACGCGCCAGAAACGCGGTGCTGGACGCGAGGCGGTACACCACCACCATGGGACACCCCAGCAGCGCGGTTTCGAGAGTCGCCGTGCCGCTGGCGACCACGGCGGCGTCCGCGTATCGTAGCGCGTCATGCGTGGCATTCGTCAGGACCTTGATGAAGTCGCGGCTGTCTGCGCGTTCATCGAGACGCAATTGGCTGCTTCCGGCATCCAGCGTCGGTGCCGACGGAATTACGAACTGCCGCCAACGATCCGGCCGGCGACGGCGAAGCTCCTCGGCCGCCTCGATCAGACCCGGCAGAATGTAGCGAAGCTCGCTTTCGCGGCTGCCCGGCAGCAGGGCGATCAGAGGCAGCGCGGGATCGAAGCCGGCGCGCGCGAAGAATTCATCGCGTGAGACGCCCGCCTCGGCGATCTCAGGGCGGTCGAGCATCGGATGCCCCACGTATTCCACCGGCACGCCGGCGCGCCGGTAGATCTCTTCCTCGAAATCGAAAATGCAGAGCATCTTGTCAACGCGCTTTTGCAGGTGGCGCATGCGCCATTTCTTCCAGGCCCAGATCTGCGGGCTGACGTAATAGACCACCGGAATGCCTTGCTGCTTCAGCCGCTTCGCGAGGCGCAGGTTGAGTGACGGCGCATCGATGAGCACCGCCAGCGCCGGCCGTCTTCGCTCCGCCTCCGCCAGCAGGCCGTTGAACGCCCGCCCCGCGCGGGGTAAGCCTCCGATGACTTCGGTGATGCCGACCATGGCGAAGTCGCGCAAGTCCGCTACCAGGTCGACGCCGGCCTGCCGCATCGCCTCGCCGCCGCAGCCCCAGATCTCGACTCCGTCCACTAGGGCCATGAGTTCGTCCGCGAGCTCAGCGCCATGCAGGTCCCCCGAGCGCTCGCCGGCCACCATCAGAATTCGGGTTGTGGGTTGCGAAGTCACAAAAAGCAGGCTGGCGCGGCCATGCTGGGCGCTTTCCGTTGCCCGATCTATTATACAGGAGCGATTTCTCGGCGGGTGACGGTCGAAGTTGTCGATTCCGAGGCCGACAGCGAATCTATCCCAGTTCGCCGCCGTTGGAGGGCCTTTGATGCCGCAGTACCAGGCTACAGCCATTCCTCCCCAGGTAACGGCAGGCGCACAGAGTCCACGCTGGACTCGCAGAACGCACTGAGATCCCACGTCGAAACGCAAATCCCGGCGGGAAAACGTACCCCTTGCCAAACTAGGAGGGCTGAGGTATGCTTTCCTAGTTAGGCTAGGAGCCGTTGCTGATGGGCAAAACCGCCGCCTTACTTCCGGGCACACTCGACATGCTGATTCTCAAAGCGGTTTCTTTGAAGCCGCTGCATGGTTACGGCGTGCTGCTGCGTATCCGGCAGATCTCGGGCGATGCGCTTAAGATTCCGCAGGGGTCTTTGTACCCGGCGCTCTACCGGCTGGAGCACCAGGGACTCATCGACGCGAATTGGGGTCAGAGCGAGAACAACCGCCGTGCAAAATACTACACCCTGACCGCTTCCGGACGCCGCCGCCTGCGCGAGGAGACGGTGGGCTGGAACCGCCTGGTAACCGCGATCGCCGCGGCCATGAACACCAGGTCCGAGGAGGTTTAGAGTGTTTCAACGCATGCGTTCTTTGCTCGGCGTGCTTGTGGCGCGGCCTGATTTTGAAGCCGGCATGAAGGAGGAGCTGCGCTTCCACATCGAGCAATACGCCGAAGACCTGATGCGGTCCGGGGTGCCGCGCGATGAAGCGCTCCGCCGCGCTCGCATGGAATTGGGAGGTCTTAACACTGTCAAAGGAGAGTGCCGCCAGGCGCGCGGTGTTTACCTGTTCGATGAGTTCGCGAGGGAGCTGCGCTACGCTGCCCGATTGCTCCGAAAGACGCCCGGCTTCACGATGACCGCGCTGCTGACGCTTGCGGTTTGTCTCGGAGCCAATCTCACCATCTTTGCCGTGATCGATGCGATTTTGATCCGTCCGCTGCCCTTTCCCGACGCCGGCCGGCTGGTGACGATGTACAACACCTATCCCAAGGCAGGCGTGGAGCGCGATGGGTCGTCGGTGACCAACTACTACGAGCGCCGCGGCCGAATTCCGGCCTTCAGCTCGCTTTCGATTTACCGCTTTGGCACGTCGATTGTCGGCGAGCCCGGCTCAACCGAGCGCTTGCAAATTACCCAGGTTTCTCCGGATTTTTTCACCACCCTGGGCGCCGGTCCTGCCGTCGGCAGTGTTTTCACCGACGCGGAGACCACGTATCAAACTGACGACGTCGCGATTCTGAGCGACGGGTATTGGAAAGAGCACTTCAACGCCGACCCGCACGTGATTGGGCGGGGAATTCGGGCTGACGGTCACTTGAGAACCGTCGTCGGTGTCCTGTCTCCCGGCTTCCGCTTTCTCTCTTCTGAGTCTCAGTTGTACTTCCCGCTGTCGTCGCGGCCCGAAGACCGCTTGCCTGCGGAGCGGCATTCGGGGGGGAATGTCATCCAGATGATTGCCCGCCTGAAGCCGGGAGCGACTCTCGCCCAGGCCCAGTCGCAGATTGACGCGCAGAATGCGGCCCTCGAGCGCGACGATCCCCAGGCCAAAATGATGGCTGACGCCGGTTTTCGCACGCTGGTGGTGCCGCTCCATGCCGATCAGGTGGCGGCGATCCGTCCCACGCTGTTGCTGCTCGAAGCAGGCGTGCTGGCGCTTCTCCTCATCGGCGCCGTCAATCTGATGAATCTGCTTCTGATCCGCGCCAGCGCGCGATCGAAGGAAATCGCTGTCCGGCAGGCGCTGGGTGCGAGCCAGCGGCACGTCGTGAGTGAAGTGCTGGTCGAGACTACTTTGCTGACCCTCGCGGGAGGGCTGCTTGGGATTATCGCAGGGATCGGTGGAATTCGTCTGGTGGCCGCGCTTGGCGCCGATCGCTTGCCCCTGGGCGCCCACATCCACCCCGACGCCGGATGGGCAATGGTCGCCCTCGCAGCGGCCATTGTCCTGGGCGCTTTGCTCGCGGCGCCAATCGCCTGGTTCAACCTTCGCCTTCAACCGTCCAGCGGGTTGCAATCCGAAGCTCGTGGTGGAACGGCGGGCCGCGCTACTCAAACCCTGCGTCACGGCTTCGTGGTCGCCCAAATTGCCCTGGCGTTTGTACTGTTGGCAGGAACGGGCCTGCTCGGGCTGAGTCTCAAACGCGCCATGGCCGTCTCCCCGGGCTTCGAGTCTGATCACGTGATCGCGGGTCAGATCTCGTTGGTGGGGAACAAGTATCCCTCGCCCGAAGCCGGCCTTGCGTTCAGCGAGAGGTTGACGGATGAACTTGGCCATCAGCCGGGAGTGTTGTTCGCCGGAGTTAGCAACAACATTCCCTTCAGCGGCGCCAGCGGCAAGAGCGCCGCCACGGTGGTGGGGCATGTTCTCAGGGCCGGCGAATCGCCCCGCGCGAACTACTCGTATGGTGTTGCCGGCGACTACTTCCGCGCCATGGGTTTCTCGCTGATCGCGGGACGTTTTCTCACCGGCGCCGATTCGCGTATCAGGGTGCGGGTTTGCGTGGTGGATGAAGACTTTGCCCGCTATTACTGGCCGCAAACGAGCGCTGTCGGCCATCGACTGTTCCAGGGTTCGGAAGCGGGTCCCGATGCCGAGGCTTTCACGGTGGTCGGCGTGGTGGGCAGCGTAAAGCAAGCTGGTCTCACCGACGACGCAGCAGAAGGCGCCGTCTACTACCCTTACATTTATCGTGCCGAGAACAACATCTTTGTGGCGGTCCGAGGAAGCGTTCAGCCGGAATCGCTGGCGTCGACACTGCGCAGGTCGGCGCGTCAAATCGACCCTGAACTGGCGGTGAATGACATTCAATCGATGGACGAGCGAATTGCCGAAAGCCTGGTGGTCCGCCGCTCACCGGCGCTGCTCGGTGGAATCTTCTCCGGGATCGCTCTGTTGCTCATCACCATCGGCACTTACGGCGTGTTGAGCTATGCCGTGGCCCAGCGCCGGCGCGAGATCGGCGTGCGCGTGGCTTTGGGAGCGAGGCCGGAGCAGATTCGCGCCCAATTTTTGTCAGTGGCCTTGCGACTGCTCGCGGCCGGCATGATATTGGGCCTGGCCGGAGCCTGGGTGGCAGGCAAAACCATGCAAACGGTTCTGTTCCACGTGCCAGCGCACAGCCCGGTGATCCTCGCCGGTTCGGCCGCGATTATCGCGGCGTTCTCTCTCATCGCTTGCATGCTGCCGTCGCGTCGAGCCGCCCGAATATCCCCCATCGAGATTCTCGCCGATCAGTACTGACTCGAGCCGGGCGGCGCACACTCCTTGGCGCGTTCAAGCTGCGCCAGCAGCTCAGGTAAATTCAAGGTGAGAGCATCCCAGAGAATCGAGTAGTCCACCTCGTCATAGCCGTGAATCAAGCGATTACGCATGCTCACGATCTTCGGCCAGGGGATTTCGGGGTGCTTTCTCCCTGACTCCGACCGGGACGTGCGTGGCCGCTTCGCCGATCAATTCCAGCAGACGGGTGACCGCCAACCGAAGCACTTCGTCGCCCTCCAGTTCAGCTCGGCTCTTTCCGTTGGTGAGCTGAACGGCCCGCCACGCGAAGTCGCGCATGCGCAACAGCCGAACGTTCGGGTCATGCTTCGACATACTCGACTTCCGCCTCCCTGAGCACCTCGTCTCGAAAGTACTTGCTGAGCCCTTGAGGTGTGTTCAGGTCGACCCTTCTGCCGCCGAAGGCGCGCGAGAGCTCCTCTTCCATGTCGTAAAGCTCGAAGAATCCGACGCTCTTTCCAGGCTGGAATTCCACCAGAACATCCACATCGCTCTCCGGCGTGAAATCGGGCCTTAGAACGGACCCAAAGAGCGCAAGTCACGGACATGATTTCGCCGGCAGAACTCTGCGATCTGCATTTTGGGCACCGGGATCACGGCCATAAATCCTTTGCTCCTCGCCTTTTCAAGATGATAGGCATCTCTCGGGAGCAGTCCTGAAGTGCAGGCCTGCCCACAGTTGTTGCGTTCGCGGGCGGCAACGACCCGAAACATGATGTCGACGCCGCCCGGGACTCACCGTTGTGGCACGGCCAGGAAACCGCGCCACAACGAGGGCCGTCACTATGTTTTGCAATCCGCCGTAGAAGCTCGAATCACGCGGGTAAGCCGATCCGGCGCAGGAGATCTCCAAGCCTCGGGTCCGAACGCAAACCGTCAAAGGCAGGTTCGGGGAGTTCCTCGATGCGCGTGGCACGTTCCTGGTAAGCCTTCTCGAGCCAGGTGAACGCCTCATCCACCTCGCCAAGTCCCGTGTAGACCATGGCCACGTCGAGCGGCGAGACGTACCGCTTGGCCGATGACGCGATCAGTCGCTCGAGCACCCCGCGCGCGTCCGGGCGTCGGCCGGCTGTCCCGAAGGCGTGGCCGAGCGCCGCTAGGTAGAGTGGCCGTTCGCCGGAGAGTCGGGCCGCCTGCTCCAGTTGGGCGACCGCCTTCGGCAATTCGCCAAGCGCTTCGTAGGCGAGCCCCAGAAACCAGTGTCCGAGCGGAGCATCCGGGTGAAGTTCGATCGCTCGCCGTCCTTCCTCCACGGCGCGATCGAACTGACGGGCGCGGTAAAACGTGTAACACACAAACGCGTTGATGGAGTTGGAGAACGGATCGAGCCGGCGTGCTTCGGCGATCTGGTTGATGGCCTCGCGGTGCCGTCCCTGCTTCGCAAGATAGTCGGCGTACCAGTGGTGAGCCACGACGTAGTTGGCGTTGAGATCGAGGGCACGTCGAAACCCCCCTTCAGCCGCTGCCCAGTCCCAGTCATAGTTCTTACGGACGTCGGCCAGCGAAGTGTGCGCCTCGGCAAGGGTATCATCGAGTTCGAGTGCCCTAATCGCTGCCGCTCCGGCCTTCGGGTAGACTTCGGAAGGGGCTCGGTACCCGTGGATCCCGAGCAGAATGTGCGCGTCGGCGAGCCCGGCATAGGCCAGGGCAAAGTCCGGATCGAGATCGACCGCGGCCTGGAAACGTTCCAGGCTCTTCTCGACTGCTTGTTCGGTCTTCTGGTTCCAGAAATGCCGGCCCAGTAGATATGCCTCGTGGGCGGCCGGATTCACGGCTTGCGCCCGGAGGGCGGGAGCCATTCCAGCCGCAGAAAGCCTCCGCCCAATCTGACCGGCGATCGCGATCGCCACTTGTTCCTGGAGCTTCAGCACGTCACCCGGGGCTCCATCGTAGTTTTCGGCCCAAAGATGCGTTTCGTCGCTCACCTCAATGAGTTGGACGCTGATGCGCACTCGCCCGGCGTGGCGGCGGATACTGCCTTCGACTACGTGTCCCACGCCGAGTTCGCGGCCGATGTCGCTGATACGCTTCTTGGTGTGCTTGTAAGCCATCGCCGACGTGCGGGCGATGATGCCCAGATGTCCGTGCAGGCGGCTGAGCTGGGTAGTCAGCTCCTCGGTCATGCCGTCAACAAAGTAATCCTGCTCCGGGTCGCCACTAAGGTTATCGAGCGGCAGGACTGCGAGCATCGCTCGTTCGAGCGGCGCGGCGGCTTCAGCGACAGGCTCTGCGGCTCGCCCTCCGAGGCCTTTGACGGATGCCACGAACCGGTAGCCCTTGCCGGGGACCGTCTCCAGATACCGGGGACGCTCGGGGTTCTCCCCCAGCGCCCGGCGAATCTTTCGAATCGCCGAATTGACGGCATTGTCCACGTCGAGAAATACGCCCTTGCCCCAGATGCCGGCCACGATCTCATCGCGCGTGACCAGTTGCCCCGCCTTCCCGGCGAGTAACAGCAGCAACTCCATGGGGATTCTTTCGAGCTTTACGGTGCGGCGGTGCTGTTTGAGCTGGTAGTTGGCAGGATCGAGTTCAAAGGGACCGAATCGAACTGCTCCCGGAGACATGGCGCGTGGGCCTGCGAATTGGCGCCCTAGGCTGCAATATATCACAACTTACAGCCTGACCGAAGCCGACAGAAAAACTCCAGATGTTCGACAGGCGTTCTCCATTGTGTCCTGCAGCCAGCGCCGTAATATTGCGAGTGTCTCCGGACGGCCCGAGTGGCTTCCCTGGGACCTAGAATCCAAAGGAGGTTTCTGTGAACAAAACCAAGATCGGAATCGCCACCAAGGCTGCTCTGCTCGTCGTCCTCGGAACCTGGGCCGTTTCGGCCAGGGCACAGTCCTGCTCCAACAAAAGCCTGAAAGGCTACTACGCTTTCACGATTACCGGCCAGATCCTGACCGGCCCTGAAGAGGGCCCGGCCACCGGAGTCGCCATGACCTACTTTGACGGCACCGGCAAGCTGACCCAGGAGGACTTCGTAGTGCACAACGGCGTCGCCCCGACCGGCTTTCAAACCGGAGAAAGCGGCACCTATGCCGTGAGCTCTAACTGCACGGGAAGCGCCGTGATCAATTTCTCATCCGGTCCACCGATCAACCTGATGTTTGTTTTGACCAAGATCACAACGACCAACCAAGCGAATGAGATTCACACCGTGGTATCCAATTCGGGGGTCAACATCACCAGCATCGGCACCCAGATCAACTGGGCTTTCTAGAGCGGTTGTCGCGGGGCCGCGGCGCGCAGGACGAGGGGACGCAAAAAGGTCAAATGACAGTACCCCGGCGATACTCGCATCGCACCTGTAGGCGCTCACTGCGGCCCTCTCTCCGCGTCCAATCCGCGTGCGCCGATCCCATAGCAACGGCGCGCGGTCGATCACCGAGGTGATCGTCGTAACCTTCCTCAGGCTTCACAGCGCCTTTGCAGCCAGACGCGGGCGAATGGGCCAAATGGCACACTCGGGGCCGAAGCAAAAGCTGTCGGAAATTTACACGGGCAGTCATCCGGGTCACCCGGCTCTATCGTTGTGGCACGGTCTTCTGACCGTGCCACGGACTCCGAGCGAGGGTCTTCAGGGACTAGACTAAGTCTAGCAGCCAGGAGTCAGGGGCCGGAGTCAGGGGTTCAGGAACCGCGGGTGGCGACCCCATCAAGGACCGTGCCTCGCTACCGCGCCCGTGCCCGGCTTCGCATCTCCTGCCGGAGGACTTGGTTCATGTAGGTCTGATATTTGCGTCCCTGGGACCGGAACCAGGCAAGGACGTCGGCGTCCACGCGCAGGCTGATCTGCTGTTTCATGGGCCGGTAGAATCTTCCAACATGGATCTCGCGCGGAAGGCGACTTACCGCCGGAGCGTCGGAGTAATCGATGGCGGAATCGGGCAGGCGCGCCAGCGCCTCAAGCTCCGCCCGTTCGCGTTCCGTGATGGGGCGAGTAAAGAGCCTGTTCGCCTGGATTCGCCTTTCTTGCCGAGATGATGCGGATTTTCTCTTCGCCATCCTCTTCCTCCACCGTGTGGACGACCAGCAGCAGAACCACGCTTCCCGCGAGCCCAATCGTATGCCAGCGCTCCTCACCATCGACCACTCGTTCGACGTACGAGACGGCGCTGAGATCGTCGAAAACCCGCGCGGCAACCTCGAACGAGACGCCATGCTTTCGCCGGTTAATCCGGTCCTTCTTCGGATCCCAAACGAAAACCATTGTATATGCAATACTGTATCACATCGGTGGCGCGCGGGAAATTAGAACCGGAGAGACTCGGGTGACCGTGCGTTCTGAACAATGTTTACCAACGACACGTCGTAAACCTTTACTGTTCAGGTCCCGAATGGTATCGATGGCTGATGAGTACCGAACCTCAGTCTTACCCTGCCTCCGAGTCACGGCCCCGGCGCTCATCGGGGCGTCCGACGCCGCGGCAACTCGAATCCAATCGCCGCAATGCCCAAAAATCCACCGGACCCCGCACCAAGGCGGGCAAGTACCGTTCGGCACTGAATGCGGAGAGTCGCCGGCTGCCGCCCGAGGCGGTGGAGCGCGATTTGCGAGCCTGGGGTGAGGATCCGCGGGAATTCCTGCGACTGCACCGCGATCTGGTGGCCATTTTTCATCCCTTTCCGTCCCGACATCTCCAAGGCCGTCGCCATGCTCGCGTCCGCCTGGTGGCAGAAGGCGCGGCGCCTGCGCCAGTGGGTGGCTGCCGGCCCGGCCCAGTCGCCCGAACTGGACGTCCGGATCGAGGCGGTGCTGGTGGTCGTCGTAATCCAGTTGAAGAAGCATCACGGGCCCTGGCAGCGCAGGCTGATAGCAGAGGTGGGCCAGCCGATTGGATCGCCACGGGAGGTGCGCTCGAAAATCGAGAGGCGCTTGGCGCTGTTCGGCCCGCGGTGGCGAGTCCCGGACCCCAAGGCCGGAAACCCGAACTCCGCCACTGCAACCAACCGCCCCCTGCTCTCAGTCCGCGACTCGAGGCGGGCAGGGATGCCCGCGCTCCTAGCCCGCGAAGTCTCCCCGGACGTGCAATTTACAACTCTGACCGTGCGTAGTACCGTAGTGAGCGCTACCGGAGCGCCCAATGGATGAGGCCAAACTGGAGATGGTTCTCACAAGGGCGATGAACGACGACGTCGAGGCCTTTGGCGAGCTTTACCGGCTCTTCCGGCCCCGCGTCTTCGGACTTTGCCGGCACCTGCTGGGGCGCCATGAGGACGCCGAGGACGCCACCAGCGAGGTGTTCGCGCGCCTGCCCAACTCCATCAAGCGGTATGAGAAGTCGCTGCCGTTTCCGCGCTGGCTGCTGAGCGTCACCAGCCATTACTGCGTGGACCGCCTGCGGAGGCGGCAGCTCGAGCAGCGGCTGTTTGAGGCCGAACCGGCGGAGACCCTGCAGCTGCCCGTGCACGAGGCGTCGCCGCTGCAGCAGGTGATATCGGACGAAGGCCGCGACCGGGTGCGCAAGGCGATCGACAGCCTGCCGGAGCAGTACCGGATACCTCTCACGCTGCGCTATTACAGCGATCTCAGCTATGACGAGATCGCCGAGCAGCTCAACTTGAGCCGCCCCAACGTGGCCACGCTGATCTTTCGGGCGAAGCAGCAACTGAGGCGGGCTTTGGCAGGTGCTGCGGCGGGATGAGAGAAGTGGCAAGTGACAGGTGGCGAGTGACGAGTGGCGAGAAGCAAGTGGCGAGTGACAAGAGAAGATCAGTGAAGAGTGAGGAGAAGAGGCAGGCGGATCAAAGAGTGGGGGACCGGAGCACGCGGGTGAGAAGGCAACGCCAGCGGTTACTTGCCACTCGCCACTTGTCACTTCCTCCTTGCTACTTGCCGCTCTCTGACAGGTTGCGATATGGATCATTTTTCTGAACTTACTTACTCGATGTACGCGGACGGCGAACTGCCCGAGCCGGAGCGACTGCGGGTGCAGCAGCACCTGGCGCAATGCGCCGTCTGCCGGGCGCAGGTGGCGGCGCTCGAGGCTGAGAACCGTATCCTCGCCGAAGTTTTTCGCCAGACGGCCGAGAGTGAGGCGGCCAAGTCGCGATTCGGGATCGGACGCAGCCTGCTGATCACCGTGGGCTCAGCGCTGGCCGTTGCCCTGGGCCTGGACCGCCTGATACTCGCCGTCGAGCGGTTCGTCCCGGACGCGGGCTCTTGGATGCGCGGCTTCAGTTTCGCCTGGCTGCAAGATCTCTTCTTCAACAACGCCTTCGATTGGATTCGGGAGGGTCCTGCGATGCTCAATGCCCTTGTCACTGTTCTTGGTCTGCTCGTGGTGGGCGCGGTTCTGTTCGGCGTTCTTCGCCACTTCCTCTCGCGGCATCCCCTGTCGATGGCGCTGGTTGCTACGGTCTTGCTCGCACTGATCCTTCCCAGGCCGGCATCGGCCATCGAACGCCGCTCGGCGACGAAGCTGCGAATCGAACAGAACCAAACCGTGGCACAATCCCTCCTCGCGCAAGGAGATTCGGTCGAGATCGATGGCACCGTGGATGGGAGCGTGGCGATTACGGGACGGCTGGCGGTAGTTCGGGGCGATATCAAAGGAGACCTGTTCTGTTTTGCTCAGGAGACGCAGATCGTGGGGACGGTCGAGGGGAGCGTCTACGCCTGGACGAATACCCTGACGCTCTCGGGACACGTGAATCAGGATGTCGTGGTCGGCGCGAACAACGTCCATATTGGAGGGACGGTCGGACGTGACGTCGCCAGCTTCAGCGGGACCCTTGATGCGACCGGAACGGTCAGCCGAAACGTTCAGGGATTCGTGGGGTCGCTGACGGTAAGCCGGGAAGCACGGATCGGAGGCGATCTCGAAGCGCATGTCAAAAAATCGCAAGACGTGAACATCGAGACCGGAGCCTCCATCTCGGGCAAAACTCAAATTTCCATGGAAAAGAAGGGGCCCAACCGGTACACTACCGGGCACTTCTATCTCTGGCAGTGTATCTGGCTGGCAGGCGCGCTGATCATCGGGCTGCTCTTGAACTGGCTAGGCCCCGGCCTCTTGTCAGTCCGGCTCGACACGGGACGCTCGCTCCTGGTGAGCGGCGCTGTCGGGTTTCTCGTGCTGGTGGCAACACCTGTCGCCGCTGTCATCGCCTGCTTCACGCTGATCGGAATACCCGTCGCAATTGTTGCCCTGCTGCTTTGGCTGATCAGTTGGATCTTCCTGGCCAAGGTTTTTGTCGGCGCAGCCCTCGGGCGGGGATTGCTCAAAGGCCACCCCACTCCGACGCCATTCATCCTGGCGCTGCTCGCCGGACTCGTCATCGTGTTTATCGCTGTCAATCTTCCCTATGTCGGCGGTTGGCTGAGTTTCCTGGTGGTGATAGTCGGACTAGGACTGCTGGCGCTGGGCGTGCGGAACGGAATGAAGAGGCCGATCGCTACGGCCTAAGCGCGCTACCAGCGGGCTGCACGGGCTTTGATGCGGGGTCCACGTCCTGATTCTTCGAGGTCTGCTTCGAGGCCAGCCAGGCAAGCGGAATATCGAACAGCATCGCCTTTGCCGAGTGCCGCAGGCTATCGTGAATGAAGCAGACGTGGGTGCACCAGCACTGGTCACGCACGATAGAATCCAGCTCCGACTTCCGGTCCTGGGCTTCCCAGAATTTCCCGAAATCACAATCAAAATCCCGCAGATTACCGAGCTTGCCGCGCAGTTCGCACGCGCGCAAGTCGCCGTTGTAGTCGATCACGATCGCCGTCTCGCCCGCCGTACACGGCATCGGCCAGCGATGCGAGCTGGCGGCGTTCTCGAGCTGGACGCGGTTATGGAACGTAAGCGTGCCCTGGTAGTAGGCGCGCGCCACCGCACCGCTCAGCCCTTGATAGCGCCGATTCCAGGTCGAGGCGTAGTGCCGATAATAAGTCCCAAGACGGCCGTAAAGCGCGGGTAGACGGTCGACCGGCAGCGCCTTCAGGCTGGCATCTTTGGCCTCGCCGCGGATCACGTTGAAATAGTGGCCGTCCACGGCACAGTTCGTCTTCACGAATTCCGCGATCTCGAGAACGCGGTCAAAATTCTCGGCGCAGATGACCGTATTGACGTTCAGGCGCAGGCGGGGAAGTCGGCTGCGGGCCGGCTGCAGCGCTTCCAGCGTCGCGAGCGTCTTCTGAAAATTGCCCGGCACAGCCCGGATGGAATCCTGCATGGGGCCCAAGCCGTCCAGGGCGACGTTGACATCGAGTTCGAGTTCCGGATTTTCCTGCAGCATCTGCTCGACCCAGCCGGCCGTCCGCTCCGGAAACAGTCCGTTGGTGGGCAGGTTCACCCAGCGGATGCCATTGCTCTCGTAGAACAGATGCACGATCCGGGTAAGTTCGCGCCGCAGCATCGGCTCGCCGCCCGAGAGCCACAGATCCGTGAAGCGCGGCATGGAGCCTGCGAGCGTCTGAATCTCGTCCCAGGTCAGATCGCCGCGCTGATTCAGCTCCTGCCAATAAAAGCACGTGCGACAGCGCGCGTTGCAGACGGAGGTCACAAAGAAGATAACCGTCTTAAGACGGCGCGGACGTCGGAACATCTCGCGTAAACTGCCGATCTGGGTGTGCCGGGCCATTATTCTTCCTGTTGTGGTGCACGCTTCCAGCCAGCAGGCAGGATACCTGCACCACAAACTCAGTATAAGATGTCCAAATAAGCATCGTACAAGGTTTGAGGGATCCCCTGAAATTGGCCGAAGTGCGGCGAGGCGACGTTGTTGTAGACGTCGCGCGGATTGTAGTGGTTCGTCAGGTTGAAGACCGACACGGCGAGTCGCATCTTGTGGTTGCGCACCCAGGGCAGAAATCCGATGCGAAAGTCCTTGGTGACCTTCACGTCCAGGGAGGCAAAAGTGGGGAAGCGCAGCCTGTTCGGCGCGCCCACGTAGTTCTGGAGAACGTCAATGGCCGAATAGGGGAAGCCGGTGTGAACATCAAAGACCGGGCTCACCGTCATTTGGAAAGGCAGTTTCCAGGTCGACCAGGTCACCACACGATCGGGTATGTTGGCGGGCTGCGTGCCGAATTGATTGGGAACGATCACCGGCGCTTCGAAAGGTGTGTAGATGGCGGACAGCGTGTTGAGATCGCCTCTCGCCTTGCTGTGAACGTACGCGACACTGAAATCCGCGCTCTCGAGGGGATGCCAGCGAAGGGTGGACTCAAACTCGTCGTATCGCGACACCCCGGTGTTGGTCAGCAGTAGTGTCGGGGGCGTCCCGGGCACAGTGAGCGGGTTGATGGTGAATTGCTGGAACGTCCGGCTGGAGAGAATACTGGTTCGCAGCAGCACGGACGTGGTAATTTCGCGGTCCACCTCCAGATTCCACGTGAGGTTGTGAGGGGTCGAATCCAGGCGGTTGTGCGAAGGCACGATCTGCTGACCGTTGTCCTGGACCGCGATGTAAGCATTCTGATAGGTTACCGGCGGCCCCAGCGGCACGCCCGCGTTGTCGTACAGGGTGACGATGCGCTCCGGGTTGGCTGTGAAATCGCCGGCGAGCAGCGGAACGCGGTCGTAGAAGAGCCCGATGCCGCCGCGAAAAACGGTCCGGCCGCTCGAGCCCGGCGAATAGACCATTCCCGCGCGCGGCTGGAAGGCCGCCGGTTCGCCGACCGTCTGATAGGAGTAGCGCAGGCCGTAATCCACGGACAGGTTGTCGCGGAAAGCCCAATGATCTTCCGCGAATCCCGCGTATTCCGTGTCTGTGGCATGTAGATTTCCGGCCGGGCTGAAATTGATGCTCTCGGCGAGCGTGCCGTCCTGGCGCTGCAACAGTACCGGGTGTGAGAGGCTGGTACCTGCGTAAGAGCGCCGGTCCATCTCGACTCCGGCTTTGATTTGGTGGATGCCGCCGAAGTGCCTCCTGGCGAACTCGTAATTCTCCGACAACTCTTCGGCATCGGCGAAACGGGTATAGGCGTTGAAAAAATTGCCGCCCCAACCGTTCGGGGTAATCAGCATGTCCTCCGGACCCTGCCCGTAGGTGTTGCTATCGAACCTCATGTACTGGAAAAGGGAGGTCAGGATGCCGCCCGAAGGGAAGAGATACCGGTCCGTGATGCCGGTCGATACGCCGCTCTGGCCGTAATTCGACGACGCGGTCTGGGGCACCAGCGAATTAATGTTGGCGTATTGGCGGCGAAGCGGAAAGACATCGACATTGCCGGTGAGGACCTGGCGGCTCGAGGCGATGTACTGGAAACTGCTCAAGGAATTGAACCCCTGCGTTTTGATCTCGTTGTCCGGCCAGGCGAGCCCGCGCACCGGCTGATTACTCAGGGTGTATTCAAAGGCTTCGGAAAAGCTGAGCTTGTTGGTGATGAGCGGGCCGGTCATGTAGAAGCGCGGCCGGTCGGAGGCGATGCCGATGATATGCCCGCCATTCTTGATGCGGGGTGTCGGGACAAAATCGTTGAGCTCCCAATGGAAACTGCTCGAAGGGGCTTTGGTCTCCACCGTCGCCAGCCCGCCCGAAAAGCGGCCATAGTCGACGAGAGGCGTGGTCTTGTAAACGGAGAGCGTCTGCACGGCGTCGATCGGGATTTCAATCGAGAACGCCCCGGTGACCGGATCCACCATCTCTGCCGAGTCCACCAGCAGCAGGCCCTGATTTTCGACCTCGCCCTTGATGTTCGTTCTGCCATCCGGCGTGCGCACCACGCCAGGGGTGAGCGGCAGCGCCGCCTTGAACTTCTGCTCGATCAGCGGCAGCGTGCGCAGCTGAGTGGCGTTGACCTCGCCGGGTGGCGCTGAATTCTGTTGCTCCAGGCCAGGCGCCTTAGCGCGTACTTCCACCGTCTGCCGCAGCACGACCTCTTTGGAGAGCACGAAATCGAGAGCGGGGTAGCTTTCCTCCGTAACACTGACGTCGCTCTTGACGACCGGCTGATAGCCCAGGGCAGCGCAACTCAACGAATAAGAGCCGACCGCGATGCCGGGGAAAGCGAAGCGGCCGCGTTCGTCAGTGGTCGTGGACACGCCCTGGCCGCGCAGCATGCCCCCGCTCAGCGTGCACACCGCTGCCGCAATGGGCTGGTGGTTGTCGTCCTGGACGGTGCCGTTCAGGTCCTGCGTCACGCTGGGAAGGGCCCGGGCACGAAGAGATGCCGCCACGGGAATCATGAGGACTGCGCCCGTGATGAGGAGACATCGAACGAGGCGGCGTCTCGGTGGCCGGGAATTGAACGAGTGCCTGCGCGGCAGCACGCCCCCTGCGCCGCCGGAGGAATGAGCCGTGCGCTTCAAGTCATGGACCCCGCGCCAAAGCTCGTTGTCGGGCAGCAGCGATGGCAACGTCTTGCTGGTGGGTGTATAGTGTAATAACGGGGGCATGGAGGTGGCTGATGCCCGGGAGCCGGACGGCTGGTAAGAACGCTGCGAAGCTCACTCGGCAGCGCAGATGGCAACTCAAGATGGCGAGTGAGCGTCGATGCCAAATCTGTGGAAAGCCCACGGTTCATTACAAAACCTACTGTGACGAGCATGCCATGTGGAAGCGCAAGCTGCGTCGTCGCGCCTCGAACTCCAAGCCCTGGAAGCCCGGCGCCAAGGGCCGGCCTCCACTTCTTTAGAAGCAGGGAGTGGGCAGCGGGGAATGATCCCCACTCCCTGTTCCCGAGTCGCTACTTTCTCTAGCCCAGCATCCCTTCTACAATTGACGGAACAGCCTGAATCGCCTCCCCCAGCTTCTCCGGACTCTTTCCACCGGCCTCCGCCAGATCCTTGCGGCCGCCGCCTCCTCCGTCGACCAGGGCCGCGACGGCGCGGACGATTTTTCCGGCATCGAGCCGATCTGTCAGATCCCTGGTGACCGCAACCAGCACCGCGGCCTTGCCGCCGGATCGCGCACCGAGAACGATCGCCCCTGAGCCCATGCGCGGCCGCAGGTCGTCGGCCATCTGGCGCAGACTCGCGCGGGCGTCCTCGCCCAAAACTTGAACTTCGGCGCTGATCAGTTTGATGCCTTTGACTTCTCTCGCGTTCGCAAGCAAGCCCGCCGCCTGGAGCGTGGTTTGTTCCGCCGTATGATGCTCCAGTTGCTTGCGCGCCTTCTTCTCCGACTCTTCCAGACGCTCCAGCGTGGCCAGCAAATCGTCGGGCTGGGCCTTGAGCCGCGCCTCGATCTGCCGCAGCAGTTCCATGCGCCGGCGCAGATCGGTGAGCAGTCCGGTGCCGGTCAGCGCTTCCACGCGCCGCGTGCCCGCCGAGACGCTGCCTTCGCTCGTCAGCTTGAACAATCCGATCTCGCCTGTGCGGGCCACGTGCGTTCCGCCGCACAGTTCCTTCGAGAAGCTGCCGTCGCCGACCGAAACCACGCGGACGCGGTCGCCGTATTTCTCGCCGAACAGGGCCATGGCTCCCGACGCCAGCGCCTGCTCGATTCCCATAACTTCCGTGCGGATCTCCTCGTCGCCGAGCGTGTGCTCGTTCACCAAATCCTCGATGTCGGTCATGTCCTGATGATCCACCGAGGCGTAGTGGCTGAAATCGAATCGCAAGTGGTCTGGCGCCACCAGCGATCCTGCCTGCTTCACGTGTGTGCCGAGCACCTTTCGCAGAGCCGCGTGCAATAAATGGGTCGCCGTGTGGTTGCGCATGACCGCTTCCCGGCGCTCGGCGTCGATGCGCGCCGTAACCAGGTCGCCAACACGCAGCGTTTCGCGCGCCACTGCTTTGTGAGCCGTGATGCCGGTGACCGGACGGAACGTATCGCTGATCTCCGCCAGGCGCTCCGGCGACCCCGGCGCCGTGAAATATCCGGTATCGCCGATCTGTCCGCCGGCTTCGGCATAGAACGGGGTGCGATCGAGGATGATCTCGACTTGCGAGCCCGGCGCGACTTCGTTCACCGGCGCGCCTTTCGCCATCAGGCCAACGATGCGCGAGTCGTGGGTTTCGGTCTCTTTGTAGCCAAAGAATTCGGTCTTGTATTTTTCGGCCAGCTTGAGATAGTCGGGCGACGCGGCCTTCTTCTCTGCGCCTTTCCAGCTTGCGCGAGCGCGCTCGCGCTGCTTTTGCATTTCGATTTCGTAGCCTTCAGTATCGACGCGAAGATCGTAGTTCTGGACGATGTCAGCAACGAAGTCTGGAGAAAGGCCGAATGTGTCGTAAAGCCTAAAGAGATCCTTGCCCGGAACCGTATCTCCGGGAATCTTGCCCGTTCCCTTCAGGCGTGAAACACTGCTCTTGAACTCGAAGTCGCCCATCTTGCCTGTGGTTATGACGCTGGGTTGCCCCTCCGTTGCGTGCCAGAGGCTTCTCCACTCGCCAAAGGTCAGGTTTTTTCCTATGACTACCCTGTCCAGTTCCTCGAGACCAAGCCGCGTCGCTTGCTCGTAACGCTGTTCCTCGGATTGGACTGCACGGGCGACGTTCTGCGCACCGTCAACCAATTCGGGGTAAGCGCCCTTCATGAGTTCCACAACATGACCAATCATCTTGTAAAGGAAGGGCCGCTTCAGACTAAGCGTTTGTCCATGGTAAAGGGCCCGACGCATGATGCGCCGCAGCACGTATCCTCGACCCTCGTTCGAGGGCAGCACGCCGTCGGAAATCAAAAACGTCGACGCACGCGCGTGGTCGGCGATGATCCGCAGCGAAACATCCGTCTCGTGATTCACGCCATATTTCACCTTGGCGAGCGACGCCGCTTCGTCGATCAGCGGACGGAACAGATCGGTCTCGAAATTCGAGATCTTGCCCTGCATCACGGCCGAGATTCGCTCCAGGCCTGCGCCGGTATCGATGGAAGGGCGGGGAAGCGGCGTCATGGCGCCGCTCTCGTCGCGATTGAACTGCATGAAGACGAGGTTCCACAGTTCGACGTAGCGCCCGCAGTCGCAGGGGAATCGGCAATCGGTATGACCCTGCTCGCTCGCCTCCGGACCCTGGTCGTAGTGAATCTCGGAGCAGGGGCCGCAGGGGCCGGTGTCGCCCATTTGCCAGAAGTTGTCCTTCATGCCCATCTCGAAGACACGCTCGGCAGGAACACCGACGGCCAGCCAAAGATCGTGCGCCTCTGTATCGCGGGGAATATCGCCGGAGCCTTCAAAGATCGTGGCGTAGAGCTTGTCCTTGGAAATACCGTAGCCTTCGGTCGGGCTCGTTATGAGTTCCCAAGCGAAGGGAATGGCATCGGCCTTGAAGTAGTCGCCGAAGGAAAAGTTGCCAAGCATTTCAAAAAACGTGTGATGGCGCGCTGTGCGGCCGACCTGTTCCAGATCGTTGTGCTTGCCGCCCGCGCGCACGCACTTCTGGCAGGTGGTGGCGCGGACGTAGTCGCGCTTCTCGCGTCCCAGGAACACGTCCTTGAACTGGTTCATGCCGGCGTTGGTGAAGAGCAAGGTGGGATCGCCGGCCGGCACGAGCGAGGATGATCGTACTGGGCGATGGCCGCGGCTGGCGAAGAAGTCGAGAAATGTCTGGCGTACCTGAGCAGATTTCATTGAAGTGCCTGCATTAACTCTATTGTTTTCAACAAGATGAGGTATATTGCCTATAAGTCATAGCGAATAGATGACTTATCGAGAGATCCGGTATCGCGAAAAAGTGATTTGCTGATTCTAAAGAGGATAGTGGGTTCGTTCCTCGATTTACGTATATAGTTCTGCTGAACCGGGCCGGGCTCCCACACGTTTCTCATTCTTCGAACGCTTCCAAGTCCACGTCCTCTGCGACCGGCGCCAGTTCAGGCCGGGCGCGTACCGCCTTCATAATATCATCGGACCGATATCCCTTGCGACGCAGGCTGTTGCACAGCGAGAACAGCCGGGAGCGGGTCAGCGGCAGGCGCAAGCCGCGCATCTTGCGATCGAGCGTGCGTTCGAGGAGAGTCTTCTCATCACTTTCCCGGAATGCCTGATCGACGGCGGGTTCAACGGCGCGCGGGTCGACGCGGCGGGCCTTCAGCTCGCGCTCCACGCGGAATCGTCCGAAGGCATAATTGCGGGTGAGCCAGGAGGCATAGTGCTCGGCGAGGCGCCGGTCGTCGAGAAATCCAAGCTGCTTGAGCCGGGCCACAGTGTCGTCGATCTCCGCAGCCGGAATCTGCTTGCGGCGCAGCTTCTGTTTCAACTCCGCCACCGAATAGGCGCGGGTGCCCAGGTAACGAAGTGCCAGCTGAAAGGGATCCTCCGGGGAGGCGGAATCTCTCTGACGGGGTGCTCTGGATCTCATGAGGCTGGCGCGCTGTAGCGGTCTATGACCGCCGGCTTTAGAACGGCCGGCGGTCATAGACCGCCGCTACAGCGCCGTCATCAGTTATCGGGCGGCGCCCACGGGAGCGCTCACGGGCTGATTGCAGTAGGTCAGCCAGCCGTAACGATCTTCAGCGCGGCCGTGGACGATCTCGTAGAAGCGCTCCTGCAGCTTGCGCGCGACCGGGCCGGGCTTGCCGGCGCCCACCGGGATACGGTCGATGGAACGAATGGGTGTGAGCTCGGCGGCGGTGCCGGTGAAAAAGACCTCGTCGGCCATATAAAGCGCCTCGCGGGCGATCACCTGTTCCTTCACGACATAGCCAAGGTCCTGCGCGATGGTCATGATGCTGTCGCGCGTGATCCCGGGCAGCACGGCGGAGGCGAGCGGCGGCGTCACGATCTCTCCGTTCCACACCAGGAAGAGATTGGCGCCGCTGGCCTCGCTGACGTAGCCGGCGGCGTCGAGCGCGATGCCCTCGGCGTACCCGTTGGCCAGCGCCTCGATCTTGATCAATTGCGAGTTCATGTAGTTGGCGGCGTTCTTGGACATGGCGGGAAGCGTGTCGGGAGCCATGCGGCGCCAACTTGATACGCAGACGTCCACGCCGTTCTCGATAGAGTCCTTACCCAGGTACTGTCCCCATTTCCAGCAGAAAATGTAGGTTTCGATGGGGCACTTGAGCGGATTGACGTTCAGTTCCTCATAGCCGCGCAGAACGACCGGGCGGATGTAGCAGGCCTCGGCCTCATTCACGCGCACGAGCTCGGCCATGGCGTCGCGCAGCTGCGCATGGCTGTAGGGCGGCTCCATCCGGAAAACGCGGGCGGAGTTGAACAGGCGATCGGTGTGTTCCTTCAAGCGGAAAATGGCGGGGCCGTTCTTCGTCTCGTAGCAGCGGATGCCCTCGAAGACGCTCGAGGCATAGCTGATCACGTGCGAACCGACGTGCAAGGTCGCTTTGTCCCAGGGAATGAATTCGCCGTTGTGCCACACCTGCTCGAAGTATTCGATCGCCATGTCCCACCTCCTAAACGTCAGTATATCACGTCGATTCTGGGTGAGCCTGAGATGACCGGCGCGAACGACAAACGATGAATGATGAACAACAATACCAACGATGAACAATGAATAATGAACAATGAACGACAATTGCTCATCGATTGCCGTTCATCGTTCGTTGTTCATCGTTTATCGTTTCCCCGTTTCCGTGCTGACCTTCGACTCCGGCGCGACCGCGCCACGGAGATATGCGTCGCTGCCTGCGAGCCAGTCGGCGCGCGGGGGCACGAAAATGTCGAGATCGAGTGTGTCTTCGATGGCCTCGGCCCGGTGCGGCATGTTGGGCGGGATGCAGAGCACTTCGCCGGCACCCACCACGATCTCGCGGCCGTCGATCCAGAACTTCAGAGCGCCTTCCAGGATGTAACTGATCTGTTCGTTCTCGTGGTGGTGCAGCGGAACCACGAAGCCCTTGCGCAGCACGATCCGCGAAAGCATGATCTGCTCGCCCACCACGAGCTGGCGCTCAAACAGAGGCGTGAGTTTTTCCAGCTTTACGTCCTGCCAGCGAAAATGCTTGAGCATGCCGATTCTCCCTGGAGCGTGGGCATCCTGCCCGCCCCGTTGTTGACTGTGCTGAGGCGAGCCGCCGTGAATCCTGAGGCAATCGCGAGTCTACAGCGAACCCGCCTAAAGATAAAGGCCGCGATGACTGGCGACGCGTTGACGTCAGTCGCGCGTCGCAGGCCGAAATTCCTGGTCGACTTATGACGGGGTCATGAGAAAGAATCGATGCTTGTGGACCGCACCATGATTTCGCTGAGACTGCTGCGCCTGTTCCGGGCGATGCGCCCTCCCATCCACGCTTGGGCGATCAGCGCGCTGACCCTGCTAAGCGTCCAGGCAATCTCGTCGGCGGCCCGGCGGGCTGACGAGGTCCAGCGGCCTAAACCCGCCGCTTCGGCTGGGTACACCCTTCTGAGCCGTGACGCGATCGAATCGCGGCTGCGCTTAGCGCCACGCGACAACGACGACCGTGAGAGTGCGCTGGAGGCGATGTTCATTCAGGCCGGCTGCCAGGGCGGCAATCTCTCGGAAGAGCCGGTGAAGCATGAAAAATTTCCCAACCTCATCTGCCGGATGCCCGGCAGACTCGACTCAACCATCATCGTCGGCGCCCACTTCGACAAGGTCGCGCGCGGCGGTGGCGTGGTCGACAACTGGAGCGGTGCCTCGCTGTTGCCCAGCCTCTTCCAGACTCTCAACGATCAGCCGCGGAAGCACACCTTCCTCTTCGTCGGCTTCACACACGAAGAAAGGCGGCAGATGGCGGTGAGATGCCTGGTGGGGTCGAGGTATTATGTCAGTCACATGACACCGGAAGACCTTGCGCGTACTCGCGCCATGGTGAATATCGACACTCTGGCGCTGGGGCCTACGAAGATCTGGCTGACCCACTCCGATCGCACGCTTGCCAGCGGCTTCTACGGCGTGGCGCAATCCATGAAGCTGCCGGTGGGTGTGGTGAATGCCGACGAGGTCGCCCACGACGATTCCGAGTCGTTCATGCGGCGCAAGATTCCCACGCTCATGATCCATTCGATCACCAACCAGACTCTCCACATCCTCCACAGCCCCGACGACAATCTCGGCGCCGTGAAGCTCGGGGACTACTACGACAGCTATCGGCTGATTGCCGCTTACCTGGCCTGGATCGACGCGCAACTGGACTAATGCTGTAGCGCCGGAGTCCTCAGTTGTCGCGCGGGCAGGACGCTCGCGCCACAGCGGGCAAGATGCCCGCGCTACGAGCCGTCAGCCATCACCATGATTTGCGAAGGCAGTAAGCGCGGCTACTTCAGGCGAACTTTGGAAAAGTCGAACTCGGGCTTGGGGAACTTCAGTTTCATGTCTTCCAGCGTCTCCACCATGATGCTGGAGACGGCGAGGTTGCGGAACCACTTTTTGTTGGCGGGGATGATGAACCAGGGCGCAGCGGGGGTGCTGCAGTGGCTGAGCGCCTCTTCGTACGCTTTCACGTAGTCCGCCCAGTGTTCGCGGTCTTCCAGGTCCGATTCCGCCAGCTTCCACTGCTTGGTACGGTCATTGATTCTCTCCGCGAAGCGCCGCTTCTGTTCGTCCTTGCTGATATGGAGAAAAAACTTCAGGATGGTCACGCTGTTTTCGGCGAGCAGCCGCTCGAAGTTGTTGATCTCGTCATAGCGCTTTGACCAGACGCTGCGAGGCGCGAGACCACGCACCCGAACCACCAGGACGTCCTCGTAGTGGGACCGGTTGAAGATCGCGACCTCGCCTTTGGCGGGAACGGCGGCGTGCACGCGCCACAAAAAATCGTGCGCGAGTTCCTGCGGGGTGGGAGGCTTGAAGGCGGTCACCCGGCAACCCTGGGGGCTCATGCCGGACATCACGTGGCGTATGGTTCCGTCCTTGCCACCGGCGTCCGGCGACTGGAGCACCACCAGAAGCGCGCGCTCTTTGCTGGCCCAGAGCAGGTTCTGCAAGTCGTCGAGCCGGGCGATCTTCCTGGCGGTCTCGTGCTCGACCTTATGACCTTTTTTGAATCCAAAGGAGTCGTCCGGATCCCAATCCGCTAGATTGACCTTGCTGGCCGGCGGGACCACGAATTTGCCGGAAAACCGCATGCGAGATTCCCCTCCGGTTCTCGCTCAACCTTGCGCCGCGGAACCGGAGCCTTCACCGAGACGCGCCAGCGATTCGGCGGTCCTCTGGTACTGGTCCGCCAGTTCGGCGCGGCGGCGCTCAACGCCGGCGACCACTTCCTGCGGCGCTCGATTCCTGAAAGACTCGTTCCCCAGTTGACGGTCCGCCTGTTCAAGTTGCTGCCTGAGCTTGGCCGCTTCGCGCTCGAGGCGCGCCCGCTCGGCGCTCAGATCAGGTGCGCGCTCGTAGAACAGCCGCAGATCGCAGCCTGACGCCAGCGGAACCGGTGAGGCGTCCGATGGCAGGCGCCCGCGCACGAAATTCATTGCCTCAAGACCTGCCAGCCGCAGAATCGGCTCCTGATGGGCGCGAAAGAGCTCCAGCAGGCGCGTGTCCTCGCTCGCCACCTGCGCGCTCGGCTTTTCCTTGTGCAGACCCATTTCGGCCTTGACATTGCGCGCGGCCACGATCAATTCCTGAATGGTTTCGAATTGCTTCTCTGAAACGGGATCGGTGGCCTGCGGATTCACCAGCTCGAAGCGCGTGAGCGAAATCGATCGCGCATCGCCGGAGCGCGGCAGTTGATGCCATAGCTCTTCAGTGATGAACGGCATGAAAGGATGCAGCAGGTGCAGCGCAGCCTCGAAGACTCGCGCCAGGTTGATGGCGGCCGGTGACGCCTTCGTCTTCCGGGCCAGTTCCTCAGCCGGGCGCGCAATCTCCGGCTTGACCCACTCCAGATACCAGTCGCACAGCTCGTGCCAGAAAAAGTGATAGATCGTGTATGCCGCCTCGTGAAAGTGATACTTTGCGAGCGACTCGTTCATGTCGCGCGTCACATCGGCGAGGCGGGAGAACATCCAGCGATCCACCAGCAGTTTCTCGGTCCGGAGTTCGTTAGCCCGGAGTTCCTCGCTTCCGAACTCTCCCGACCCGAGTCCCGATCCTCGAGCCGGGACAGCGTCGAACCCCACGACCGGAACCGGCTTGAGCGCGGCTGCCAGGTGCCGCAACGCCGGTTCCGTCATGTTGGCGAAATTCATCAGGATGAACCGCGCCGCGTTCCAGATCTTGTTGGCGAAATTGCGATGCGACTGCACCTTGTCGTCGCTGAAGGCGATGTCGGTGCCGGGCGCGGCGCTCGAAGCCAGCGCGAAGCGGACCGCGTCTGTGCCGTACCTTTCGGTGATCTCGATGGGGTCGATCACGTTGCCCTTGGTCTTCGACATCTTCTGCCGTTCGGCGTCGCGCACCAGGGCGTGGATGTAAAGCTCGTGGAAGGGCACGTCATCGGTGAATTTCAGGCCCAGCATGATCATGCGAGCGGCCCAGAAGAACAAAATGTCGAACCCCATGATCATGAGATCGTTGGGATAGAAGCGCCGCAGATCCTCCGTCTGTTCGGGCCAGCCGAGCGTGGCGAAGGGCCACAGTCCCGAGCTGAACCAGGTATCAAGCACGTCCGGATCCTGGCGCAGCACGGACTCGGGGCACTTCGTACATGTCTTGGGCGCTTCGCGGGCCACCACGATTTCACCGCAGGCCTCGCAATGCCACGCTGGGATGCGATGTCCCCACCAAAGCTGGCGGGAGATGCACCAGTCGTGGATGCGGTACATCCAGTCGAGGTATATCTTGCGGGAGTTCTCGGGAATGATCCTGATCCGGTCATCTTCCACGGCGCGAATGGCGGGCGTGGCCAGCGGCTGCATCTTCAGGAACCACTGCATGGAGAGCAGCGGCTCCACGATCGTCTTGCAGCGCTCACAGATGGAGACGCTCAGCTTGTAATCTTCCGTCTTTTCGAGCAACCCCGCCGCGGTGAGGTCGCGCACCACGGCTTCGCGCGCCTTTTCGCGCGAGAGCCCGGCGTACGGGCCGGCCTCGCGGGTCATGTGCGCCTCGAAGTCGATCACCGTGATGCGAGGAAGATCGTGGCGCATGCCGATGGCGAAGTCGTTGGGATCGTGCGCGGGCGTCACCTTGACGGCGCCGGTGCCGAACTGGGGATCGACAAACTCATCGCCGATCACCGGAATCACGCGGTTCAGCAGCGGCAGGACCACCTTGCGCCCGATCACTTCGCGATAGCGATTATCGGCCGGATTGACCGCCACCGCCGTATCGCCCAGCATGGTCTCAGGCCGCGTCGTGGCCACGACGACATGTCCCTTGCCGTCCTCGAACGGATAGCGGATGTACCACAAGTGCCCGGGCCGGTCTTCGTGGGCCACTTCCAAGTCTGAAACAGCAGTTCCGCAGCGCGGGCACCAGTTCACGATGTACTGTCCGCGGTAGATCAGCCCCTGCTCATAAAGCCGGACGAAGACTTCGATCACCGCGCGCGAATACGCGGCATCCATGGTGAAGCGCGATCGCGTCCAGTCAACCGAAGCACCCATGCGCTCCATCTGGCGGCGGATGGTGTCGCCGTTCTGCTCCTTCCACTGCCAGCAGCGTTCCAGAAACTTTTCCGGACCCATCTCCAGGCGCCGTCGCTGGCCTTCGCGCTGCCAGGCGCGTCGGGCCTGCGGTCCCTCGTCGAGGTCGGGCAGAGCCTCGCGGCCGAGCTCGCGCTCCACGATCATCTGCGTCGAGATCGAGGCGTGATCCATTCCCGGCAGCCACAGCACGTTCGCGCCGCGCATGCGATGCCAGCGCATGAGGATGTCGATTTCGGTGTGCTCCAGCATGTGACCCATGTGGAGCGAGCCGGTGATGTTCGGGGGCGGAAGCGACAGGCTGAAGCGCGCGCCGGCCGCCTCAGGATTGTCGGACGGACGGTAGAGCTTCTGTTCCACCCAGTACCGCGCCCAGTGCGGCTCGATGGATTCAGGCGAATAGACGGTGGGTATCTCGCGTGGCACGGGCATCCAGTCTTTCAGTTGCTCAGTTTTTCAGTCAGTCAGTCTCTCAGTCCGAGTCGGATGACTGCTCTGGCTGGACAAACCTGGTGAAGTGAATAGGACTCAAATATAGCTCGCGGTCGGAAACGGCGTCAAACTGCTCCTAGGAGCCGGCGGGCGACGCGGCGCGGGCGCAGCGGGCGCACGTGCCGCCCACTTCGAGCCGCGTCACTGCGATCCTGAAACCGCTTTCGTCGCCAATCTCCCGCTTAAGACGCTCGAAGGTGGGACTCGCGTATTCCACGATTTCGCCGCAATGGAAGCACGCCAGGTGCAGGTGATCGGACTGCGTCTTGACCTCGTAATAGTGCTTCTCGCCTTCCAGGTGCATGAGGTCAAGCTCATCGATCAGCGACAATCTCTTGAGCAGCGACAGCGTGCGGTAGACGGTGGCGCGGTTGACGCGTGGATCACGCTTGCGGGCCATTTTCAGCAGAGCCGCGGCGTCCAGGTGCCGCTTGGCGTTCTGAATGATGTCGATCAGCAGGCGGCGCTGTGCCGTCAGGCGGACGCGCTTTGACATCAATTCCTGCTGGAGGATGCGGCGCTCGATAGCGGTTGAAGCCATGACCTTATCTTAATCCAGCTTTTACGGGGGCGCGGACAAGCTGCTAGACTGAATGCGGTGTAGGGGCGGCCCTTGTGGCCACCCAGTGGCACAGCCACTCTTGGCTGTGCGCCACCAGCAAGCGCAACGAACCAGCACAGGCAAGAGTGCCGGTGCCACTGTCGCGGCAGACAGGTGGGCGGCCACAAGGGCCGCCCCTACACTCGCGAGGGTATGACTTCGATGAGCCAACCGAAGATGGTGCGAGTGCGGGCCTTCGCCGGGCCGACAGCGAAAACCGATGCCGAGCTTGCCAAAGGCATTTTGCAAAACCAGGAGATTCCCAGCGTGGTCTCCGGCGGGCAATCTGCCGATCTGCTGCCCGGCGTGGACATGGTCCAGTTGCTCGTCCGTGAGGAGGACGCGGAAGAAGCTGCCGAACTGCTGGAGAGTTTCCTCGACAATCCTTCCAAGACTCCGGCAGACCAGCCATGATCCAGCAGATTAGTCCGGCGCACGGGCTAAACGGCACGGTCCGCATGCCCGGCGACAAGTCGATTTCTCACCGCTACGCCATGCTGAGCGCGATCGCGGAAGGCCGGAGCGAAATCCATTTCTTTTCTCCGGCAGCCGACTCTGGAAGCACGCTCGGGTGTCTCGAGGCTTTGGGCGTGGGGCTTCACTGCGGGCTCGAAGGCGAGAATCAGGAGATGGTAGTGCGCGTCGAAGGGGTTGGACGGGCGGGCCTGAAGCCGCCTGCGGCCGATCTGGACGCGGGCAACTCCGGCTCGACCATGCGGATGCTCTCCGGAATTCTGGCTGCACAGCCTTTCCGTTCGCGGCTGATTGGCGACGCGTCGCTTTCGCGCCGGCCGATGCAACGCATCATTGAGCCGCTCAGCCGGATGGGCGCCCGCATCAAGTCGACGGAAGGAGGTCGGCCGCCGCTCGAGATCGAAGGCGGACCGCTCAACTCCATCCGATACGAGATGCCGGTGCCGAGCGCGCAGGTGAAGTCCGCGGTGCTTCTGGCGGGTTTGTTCGCGGAGGGTCTGACGGAAGTCGTGGAGCCGGCGCCGACGCGCGATCACACCGAGATCGCGCTCGAACAACTGGGAGCCGAGGTGGACCGTGAGGGGCGGACGATCTCAGTGCGCGGGCCGGCATTGTTGCGCGCAGCGAAGCTCTATGTGCCGGGGGATTTCTCCTCGGCGGCGTTCTTCATTGCGGCCGCGCTGGCGCTTCCCGAGTCGAATCTCGTGATCCAGAACGTCGGCCTGAATCCTACGCGCGCGGCGTTGCTCGACGTGCTCGTGCCCATGGGCGCGCGGATCAAGGTCCTGAACCTCGATGAAGTGAACGGCGAGCTGATCGGCGATCTACACGTGGAATCGAGCGAGCTCGAGGGCGGGGAACTGCCGGCGGACTTCGTGCCGGGCCTGATCGACGAGTTGCCCATGCTGGCGGTGCTGGGTACCCGCATGCGAGATGGACTCGCCTTTCGCGGCGCGGCGGAGCTGCGCGTCAAGGAGAGCGATCGATTGCGCGCCGTGGCCGATAATCTTCGCCGCATGGGCGCTGAGGTTGAGGAATGGCCTGACGGTCTGAGGGTCCCGGGCGGGCAGGATCTGCGGGGCGCTGAGGTGGAGAGCTACGGCGATCATCGCATTGCCATGGCGTTCGCCGTCGGCGGGTTATTTGCTGAGGGAGTGACGCAGATCAAGAGTGCGGACGCGGTCGCGGTCTCGTTCCCTGGTTTTTTCGAGCTGCTGGCAACGCATGCCGAGTCATTCGGAAGATAAACTAGAAAACTAGGCTCTGACGCCAGAAGCTTTCCAGGCCAGAGATGCAGCGGAGCCGTAAGAAAAGGCGATTTCACTACAGAGGCCACGGAGGTGCACAGAGGTCTTCTCCGTGAACTCCGTGCCCTCAGTGGTGAATCTCTCCTCGCGCGTGCTATGTCCGGGAGGACGGCGCGGGCGGAGGCTCGGGCGGCGCCGGCGGCATACTCGCTTCGCCTTGTCCCAGGTGAATCGTCCCGTAGGCGGTGCTCAGGTGGATGTTGGGGCCGCCCTTGCCGTAGGAGCCGCTGATCGAAGGCTGGTCGCCGCTGTTGATCACTTTCAGATCGGGACCGTTGAACTCGCTGTCCACTTCTCCGTGCTTCGACACCGCATCGATCTGAAAGGCGCTCTTGGAAGGAATGCTGAGTTGGATCTCGCCCTTGCCCGACTGCACTTCGATCGGATGCGTGGGCACACCTGCGGCGCGCAGTTGAATGTCGCCGTCGGTGTTGGTGATCTTCACGCTATGCGCGAATCCGTCGAGATTGATGTCCTTGGCGCGGGTACTGATTTCGAACGGGCCGCGCACACCGTTGGCTTCGAGGGACCCCGAATCCATGGTCAGCCGCCCGGCGAGTTCCTGGGTGGTCAAATCCGTCCGCGAAGACAGGTAATGGAGCGTCTGGCCGACGTTCGAGAATTCGATGTCGCCGGAAAACTCGCCGTTGACGGTTGCCGTTCCGGTCACGTCGGCGATCTGCACGTCATCGCCGCGCCCTTCCATATCGACGCTGCCCTTGACGTTTGAAACCTGAGTCGATCCCCCTGACTTTTGCAGTTTGAGCAGGCCCTCCACCTGGCTGATATGCGCATCGCCGTGGTCAACAGTGAAGTTCTGACTGCCTTTAAGACCGCTTGCCGTCAGGTCGCCGTGCTCCACGGTCACGTCCGTGGTGACGGCAGCGGGAACGCTGAGAACGACGTCCAGACGCACATTGCGCCCGCCGTCGGGGAGCGAATCGATATTGGACTGCAGCGTGTACTGGCCGCCCTGGTGCGCAAACTCGAACTTCAGCTGGTCGGAGAGCTTCTTCGCCTCCTGTTCGTTATCCGCGTGAACCACTTCTTTGATCGAGGCTTGCAGCGTGGGCTGGCTGCTCGAACGCACTTCCACGTCACCGCGATGGTTGACCAGGACAACGTGGGGCTGCTTCTCCTCGAAGCCCGCGCTCACGCTCTGGGTATAAGTGTAGGAATTGGTGAAGATGCCGTCCCAATCATCGTTATCCCCGACGTGGATCCCCGATTCCAGCCAGCTCCACTGATGCAAAACAACCTTCGAAACCACCGTGCCTGTGATGAGGACCAGAATCAGCAGAATAACCTCGCTCGCTGAGAACAGCGGCGGGGGAGTACTCTCGGGGTGCGCGCGCGCCTGAAGATGATCGATGAGCTTGGAGGCTCCCCAGAAGATGATCACCACCGGCCAGAACTTCGCCAGAATCTCCCAAGGGTGGATAGAGGAATTGAAATTCTGATAGAGAAACAGGATGCCGACAGCGATCAGCGTCAGCGCCCAGAAGATCGATCCGCGACGATAAACATATGCGCTCATGACTCACTCCCCCCGGAGTTCGGGGTTAGGGTTTGGGGGTTAGAGGCTGAACCGACTACCGAGCCGTCTTTTACGGACATCCATCTGGCCGCAAGCCCCGAAATCCCAAAACCCCTAACCCCTAACCCCCGACTAGATCCTCGGTCCTTCGGGCGGACGTGGTGGCCGCCCGGATTCGATCAGCTTCAGGACGCCGAAGACGACCAGCAGAATGGGCCACGTCCTCACAAAATCCCAGCGTGGCACGAATTCGTCGAGAAGCAGCATCACGCCCAGCGTGATCAGCAATACCGGCCAGGTCAGGCTGGCGCGTTGTATAAAGCTGCGTCCGGAGCTCCAGTTGCTTCCCGCTGACAAATTGGTTCCTTGTTCCGTCATCTTTTTTAGTGGTGTCATTTGCCGCATCGTCATTCCCGCGAAAGCGGGAATCCACTTATGGAGCACGCCAGGTCAAGGTCCTTCCTGATGGATTCCCGCTTTCGCGGGAATGACGATGTCCCTGAAACGATTTGAAACCGGCAAATGACACTACTACCTCCTCACTTCCCGTCTTGGCCAGACTTCTCTCCTTGCTTCAGCCGCTGCAGCTCGCGATCAAGCTCCGCCATGCGGATGTTGTGTTCCGCTTCCATCCGGCGGACGGATTCAAACGTCTGCAGTTCGCGGTCGCGAAGACCGCTAAAATTCAGCAAACCGATGATGATCACCACTCCCGCGAACACGGCGAGCGGAACCAGGACTCCAGCTTCCATCGTCGTCACTCCGTCCGGCTGTAACGGCGGTCTGTGACCGCCGGCGATTCGCAAGTCGGCGGTCACAGACCGCCGCTACAACCCGCGATCCTCTCAGGCTGCCGAGGCCCGTGTCACTTTGGCCCTGGCAATCTCCAGTTCCATCTCTTTCATGCGCCGCTCATGCTCGAACTGGCGTATCTGCATCTCCTGGCGTACCTGCAGCTCGTGCTCCCGCGCTTTGTGCGAAAGCGACATGGCGACGATCGCCACGATCATTGCCGTCCCACAGACGATTCCCAGGACCGGTATCAGAATTGGGTTCCCGAGTAGCTCCATTGCTCAGCCTCCTGCAGGCAGCCTTTTCATGCCTGGAATTGGGGCGCTCACGACACGCGCTGCGCCCTGCTCTTCTCGACTTCCAGCTTCAGCCGCTCGATTTCCAGTTCCTTGAGGCGGCGTTCGTGCTCCATCTCGCGCATCCGCAGATCCTGGTGCGCCTGAAGTTCGCGCTCTCGCATCTTACGGAAACTGATCGTGGCCACGATGATGATGACCATCAGAAACGAGCCCAGCGGCACCATAATTCCCGGGTTCCAGTCCATACCATCCTCCTCCGCGATTCTTGTCGAAAACCGGCGCGGTAAGACCGCGCGACATCCACTCTCAGAGCCCCTTGGGGCCTTCCGGCCCGCGGGGTCCCGAGTCTCCACCGCCGGGCGGATGACTTCCTCGCCTCATGCGGTGCTGCAGCAGGATCAATCCAATCACGATCAAGAGAACCGGCCAGAACCGTGTAATAGACTCGAAGACCGGGATGCCAAAGTTGTCGAGCAGGAAGAGGGCTCCCAGGCCGATGAGGAGCGCCGCGCCGACCGGGGCATTCATTTTGAAATCGCCGAGGCCGAGCCACTCCTCCGGAGCCTGACCGAGCTGCTTTCGCCGCGCCGTCTGGTACGAGTCAATCACCATGTAGAAGTAGAAGGCGGCGGCGCCCAGACCAAAGATGGTATCGAACGGCCCGCCGACGCGATTACTCAGGGCAATCAGCGATCCGAAGATGAGCACCTGCACCATGGCCTTGACGATCTGACCGTTGTAAATTGCGCCCACGCCCGGAATGAATCCCAGGAACAGGGCCAGTCCGGGATTGGGTCCCTCGCCACCAAGACCGGCGATGGGCGGCAGCGTCGTCGAGGAGCGCAGGCGATTCGCAAGGCACGACTCACAATAGATCATGCCGCTGACGTCGCGTTTGCACTCGGCGCAGAGCGGGCGTCCGCAATTTGCGCAATAGGCCACAGATTCGGTTTGAGGATGATTGGCACAAGTCATTGATTTGTCCCCCTCACTGAACGTTCCCCATAGGATTCGTGCGTGTACGGGCTAATCTCGTCTGCTTGCAGGGGAGCGTTCGAGATCCAGGTGGAAGCCAGCGGCCCTTCGTCCATCGGAGCGCCGTAGGTTGAGCCGCCGGCCGGGGCCTGGGGCCGCGGTGTTTCGCTCGGCTGGGCGCGCAGGCGCTGCAAACGCGATTGAAATTCGTAGACCACCTTCAGGTCGTAGCAGTATTTTTCCACCCGGCCGATCAGCAAATGCCCGTTCCGGTTCGCCTGATAGAGCCAGTTCACCGGGTTCAGGTCCGCCGGCCTGACATGACGCAGGTTGATGCCCGCCACGTTGATGATCATGGAGATCGAAAACACGGCCATCGCCACGCCGTAGGCGACCCGGGTCTGCATCAACGGCCGAAACCATGCTTGTAACCGCTGTGACAGGTTCGGCTTACGTTCGCCGAGGGTGGCGCGCATGATCTTGGGCACGAGCCACGGCGGAGGCTCCATCGACTCCGCCTGATGGCAGAGATCGAAGGCGTGCCGGACATCCGCGACGATGTTCCGGCAATCCGGGCAGCCCGCCAGATGAGTTTCCAGTTCCGCCCGGCTGGCGGCAGTGAGCTGCCCTTCCAGGTAGTCACTGATCAGATTTTCGAGCTCCAGGTGCGTCATAACCTCGGGCCTGTCCCGCCCTTCACTCCTTCCATACGCTTTATGACTCTCGCCAGTTCCAACCTTCCGCGATTAATTCGGGATTTCACCGTTCCCTCGGGGACGCCCAGTACCTCGGCGATTTCGTCGTAGTCCAGATCCTGGAAATCGCGCAGCACCACGGCCTCGCGCATATCCGGCGAAAGCCGGTTGAGGGCCGACTGCAGCATTTCGTGGCGTTCCCGCGACTCGACCCGCGTGATCGGCTGCTCCTCGGAGCTCGGCTTGTCTTCGAGGCCGCCGGTCTCATCCTCGATCGACGAGGTCAGGCGGTCCTTGTGGGTACGACGATAGTGATCGACAAGGTGGTTACGAGCCACGCGATTCAGCCAGGTTGAGAAGGCTCCTTGCGCAGCATCATACGTCGTCAAGGTTTGAAAAATTTTGATGAACACTTCCTGGGTCAGATCTTCAGCTTCACTGGGGCGGCCTGTGAAGCGATAGCAGAGGTTGTAGATCTTCCGGTTGTGGGCCCGCAACAGCTCTTCCCAAGCAGATTCTTCGCCTCCCAGGCATCGTGCGACGATCTGCGGGTCATCTGCCACTGAGCCGTCCTGAGCTTGAAAACTGAGGCTTAGCCGCGGGATGCCTCACGCGGTCTGGTCCGGCCTGACGTTGCTTCAGGCGGAATTCTATCACGCTGCGCTCTTTGGTTCTGTGATAGGGCAGCTGAAGGCTGGGACCACCAGTCCCCCCCCCACTGCCGATCCAGGCCGTTCAACGAGCGATTTCTCAGCTTCTTTTAGCTTCGTTTTTCGCGCTTTTTTGGTATCCTTTGCTGATTCTAAAGCGGTTCTCAGCTTCGTTTGGGACAAAACTTTGACCGGGGGATGGGGTCTTCGTTTCGCTTTCCGTTCGCATTACGTCGCGGAACTATAGGTCTACGTTGTGAGCTCGATCGACAGGGTGATGGGGGCGCGGCGGTTCCTCCGCGTTCGGCCCCAACGGGTGCGCGCTCCCCTGTAAGCTCTGTTCGAGCCTCATCTATTCCACCGCCAGTCCGGCAGGCTTGGAGCCTACCATCTCTGATTGGGACGGTGGGTAAAAATGAGAAAACTGGGAAACTTTACTTGCGCAATGAATTCAACTGCCTAGGTAACCTATTGGGATGACACGGTTTAGGTGACATCGTTTTGGGTCGCATCCCTCACCGGCCCTTGTACCTCGGGCACCCTCTCCCGAGTGAGAGGGCTGTTTTCTCCTGTTTCTGGTCCTCTTGGCCGGTGGAATCACGGCTGCGAACGCCCACCATGGCAGCGTGGGACTGTTTTCCACCAGTGGGGCTCAACTTGAATGAGCCTGAATAGAAAGTCAGTTTGTTCGGCGGGCCAGAGGAAGCAAAAGGGGCACGGCGTGGATCGTACCCCTTTCCTTGAGCGAGGTCATCTCTCAATGCTTCTTATCCTCTTTGGGAGCAGGCCTCGATTCGGACCTCGGCTGGGCCTTTGGAGCCGGAGCATGCGGCAGAATCTCGCGATCCCTGGCAGGACCGGCGGGTTTCCCCTGCCGCAGATTCTCCTCTTGCTGAGGTTCCAAGGGACGTCCTGGATGCTGCTGCAGCGCCGGTTGATGTGCCGTGAATGGCACATCGCGCGAAGGTGGCGGCGTCCTGGTGATGAATCGCGGAGGTGTACTCGGTGGAGCATATCGTTGCGCTGGCGCAGCCCGCTCTGCCGGGGCAGGCCTGGGTTCAGGGGCCGGTTTGGTTGCCGGGGCTTTTGTCGCCGGCGCAGCCCGCTCCGCCGGAGCGGGTCTGGCTTCAGGGGCTGGTTTATTTGCCGGCGCCTCAGTCGCCCGCGCAGGCGGGGCGGATTCCACCGGAGCCCTGTTCACGTTGGGAGCAGCCGGATGCGCCGGTGTGCCATTGGGTGCGACGCGTGTAGCCGGCTGAGATCCCCGCCCGGCCGGCGGAGGTGCAATGACGCGTGCCGTCCGCACAGGCTGAGCTTTGGCTACCGGTCTCGCCGCGGGCGTCCGGCCACCGAAGGCAGCGGTTCGGGCTGGGGCAACTGCGGGATGGGCGATCACCTGGGCCTTGGCGAGTTGCTGAGGTGTCACTTTGACCGCGGCGTGCGAGACGGGCTGCCCGCTGCGAAACACGTTGCCCGGTACCGCCGTCGTCGCCACATCACGGTAGGCATAATGAATGTTATTAACATTAACGTTCGTGACGTTGGTGACATTGGTGATATTCGTTATGTTAGTCACGTTCCTGACGTTGGTCACATTGACCTGCCGGATGTATGTCGGCGAGGCGTGGTACCAGGGGATATAGGGATCCCGCGGTCCCAAGGGAAACCAGGCTGCCAAGCCGACGCCGCCCGCGCTGAATCCGACGGTGAAGCCTCCGCCACCGACGAAGGCAACGAGGGCAGGAGCAAAAACCGGCCGCACGGCGACGGGTCCGGGCACCCAGCCCCAGGCGCCTCCAATCAGAGCCCAGCGTCCATAGTGGAAGGGAGCATAACCCCAAGGCTCGTCCTCGACCCAAGTCCAGCCCCAAGGCTCAACCCAGGCCCAGTGGCCGTGACGATAGGGCACCCAGCCGGCCTCAACCCCGGACGGGTACCAGACCGGCCCGTAATCCGGCACGGTCTGCCAGCGGCCATATTGACCGAGATCTTCGGCGCCGGGCGTGTAGGGGCTCACATACTGCGCATCGCGGAATCCACGCACGCGGTCATCTCGGCTTTGGCACCACTTATCGAACCCGTCCTGGCCTGGGAAGCCGGTGCCGTTTACCTGCACCGGATTTGTCCCGGTAAGTTGTACGGCCTGCCCGGAGCCAAGTTGCTGGTTCACGTCCCCGGCGCTAATCTGCAGGCCGCCGGTGTTGACGATCACGCGCGTGCCATTGTTCCGGTCGACGTCAACGCGGTACGAGCCGGGGCCTTGAGCAACGAGCGCGCCGTTGGGCGTGTCGATTTCAACCGTCTGTCCGGACGGCAGCTGATAAACGGATACTCGAACGCTGCCTTGTCCAACACCCAATTGCAGGATCTGATCGTTGAAGTTCGCCAGCGTCAGATCGGTGGTTTCAGACATTCGCACGGCGAACGGGCCGGCTTCCAACTCGGCGCGAGCGCCCTCGTCCGCATAGATGCGATCACCGGTCGTTATCGTGTAGTTAATGCTCGCCGGGCTCCAGTCGGTTTCGCCGGAGGGCTGCAGTGATACGTTCCCGTCAGCAACGCTGAGCCGGGCCGCCTGGCTTGGCGGATTGTTGTCGCCTTGATCGGGGGCCCCCTGGTCCTGAGCCCAGACGGGCGCTGCCAAAAGCACGGGCAGCAGAACGAGCAGCATCTTGCGAATTGGAGTTCTTTTGTTCATTTGACCCTCACCTCGGCACACGATATAAAATCAACTTTCACCGGATCTTGCTATTTCGACTTGTTTCCAAGCAGTTTAGATTCCAAAACCCGGAGGGTATCTCGAACGCGGGCTTAACGAGTACTGTATAAGCGATTTACCGGAATACGGCCCTTGATGGGCAACCGTCAGCAGGGGTTTAGCGGCTGGCTGTTTTGCACCATGAGAGTCGCCCGGATGGTGGATAGCTTGATTGGTGCAGACGCGGCGCGGAGATCGAAACGGTAGGCGCCGCAACCCGCGTAACCACCGGTATTAGGCTGCCGTCTATTGCATCAGGGGCAAGTCCGTCGACCGCACTGATCGACGGATTTCGGCGTTCAACTCTCGCGCAGAGTTGTATACAAACGATCCGAATGCGAGGATATCGAGTCTCAGGTTCGCGAATGGAGCATAGACCCGCCAGAGGCCGGAAGGCATCTCAGATTCTGAGGATCTTCAACTCATGAATTCAAAGCACCCTGTGGTTGGCGTGGAAGACGTACCCTCACCCAGCAAGGAATTCGAGAACGGCGGGCCGGAACCTCCGCGCCACCACGGCTGGTTGTGGGTCGCGATCTTGGTGGTCGCTGTGGCCGTGGTGGCGTATCGATTCTGGCCCCGTTCCGCGGCCCAACCTCCGGCAAGCACCGCGGCTTCCGGCGGCGCCAGACGCGGTGCCGGAGGGGTCCCGCCGGTAGTCGCGGTAAAGGCGACACGGGGCAACATCGCCGTCTACATTGTTGATCCCGGATCGATCGCTCCCCTGCACACGGTCACGGTGATGAGCCAGATTAGCGGTTATCTCCAACAAGTTCTCTACAAAGAGGGCGACATGGTACGCCAGGGACAAGTGTTGGCCGAGATCGATTCACGGCCTTACCAGGTGCAGTTGGAAACCGCCCAGGCGACGCTGGCCAGGGACGAGGCCACGCTGAATAATGCGCAAGTTGACCTCAAGCGGTACCAGGAGCTTGTGCCGCTGCGCGCGGTTCCTGAGCAGACGCTGGCCACGCAGCAAGCGACGGTCAAAGCAGACGAGGGTACAGTGCAGAGCGATCACGCGGCAATCGATGCCGCCAACCTGAACCTCACTTATTGCCAGATTACGGCGCCCATCACGGGCCGTGCCGGTTTGCGGCTCATCGATCCTGGTAACTACGTGCAGACCAGCAGCGCCCTGGTGGTCATCACGCAGCTCCAACCCATCACCGCGGTTTTTCCGATTGCCGAGGACTCGCTCCCGACGGTAATCCAAAAGTGGCGCGCCGGGCAGCGGCTGAGCGTCGACGCTCTGGACCGAAACATGAAGAAGCTCGCCACCGGTTATCTCTCGACGATCGATAATCAGATCGACCCCACCACGGGCACGGTCAAGCTGCGGGCCACATTCGAGAATAAGGACGACGCTCTCTTCCCCAATCAATTCATCAATGCCCGACTCCTGGTGGAGGAGAAGCGCGGAGTCACGCTGTTGCCAACGGCCGCCGTTCAGCGCAACAACCAGCAGACTTACGTCTGGTTTGTGAAGCCGGACTCGACGGTGACCGTGCGGCAAGTGCAGTTGGGCACCACGGAAGGGAGTGAAACCGAAATAACCTCGGGTCTCAGCTCGGGCGATACCGTCGTCATGACCGGCGTGGACAGGCTGCAGGAAGGTACCAAGGTGAACGCGCAACTTGAAGGCGCCCGGCAGCAGGCGCCGGCTCAGAGTGGTAGCTGATGAGCCCTTCCCGGATTTTTAT
>Ga0335085_10000889_pt1 | contig 73172 bp, 75 predicted proteins | sample Lox_Sample_45_FD_206712 | JGI IMG/M metagenome (GOLD analysis project Ga0335085, IMG submission 206712) | Soil microbial communities from Loxahatchee National Wildlife Refuge, Florida, United States - Lox_Sample_4.5 | ecosystem: Environmental > Terrestrial > Soil > Wetlands | place: USA... | reverse complement strand
TCGGTTGCGCAGCATCCGCATCATCACACCAATGAACCGTCAGGGCCGGGCTTGTCCCGGCCATCCACGCGCTTATGGCATGCGCGGGACTTCGTGGATGGCCGGGACAAGCCCGGCCATGACGACAAAAGAGGGCGGAGCGAGCAGCGGCGACTCTCTTGCGCTGTATCGAAAGCCGAACCGGACACTCGTGGGACGAGGCCGGCAATGGCGAGCTCATGTTTCGGGCAACAGCGCGCACACATCTATGCGCGCCGCCTGAGTTTGGAAATCTAGTACCGGAGGAATCGATGGCTGTGCGGGTTGCGATCAATGGGTTCGGCCGCATCGGGCGGCTTGTGCTGCGGGCGCTTCACGAGTCCGGGCGCGAGGACGTGCAGGCGGTGGCGATCAACGATCTCGGCCCGGTCGAGACCAACGCCCACCTTCTCAAATACGACAGCGTACACGGCCGCTTCCCCGGCGAGGTCAAGACCGGCGAGAACTGGATGGACCTCGGGCGCGGGCGGATTCACGTCGCCGCCGAGCGCGACCCCGCGAAGCTTCCCTGGAAGGACCTGAAGGTCGACGTGGCGCTGGAATGCACGGGCATCTTCACGAAGCGCGAGACGGCCGCGAAGCATCTCGAGGCGGGCGCCAAGCGCGTCATCGTCTCCGCTCCCGCCGACGGCGTCGATCTCACGCTGGTGATGGGCGTCAACAGCGATCAGCTCAGCGCGAAGCACACCGTGCTCTCGAACGGCTCCTGCACCACGAACTGCCTGGCGCCGGTCGCCTATGTCCTCAACGAGGGCGTTGGCATCGAGCACGGGTTCATGACGACGATCCACGCCTATACCGGCGACCAGAGCACCGTCGACACGCTCCACAAGGACCTGCGCCGCGCACGGGCGGCGGCGCTCTCGATGATCCCGACCTCGACCGGCGCAGCGCGCGCGCTCGGGCTGGTGCTGCCTTCCCTCAAAGGGAAGCTCGACGGCACCGCGATCCGCGTTCCCACCGCCAATGTCTCGCTGATCGACTTCAAGTTCACGGCAGCGCGCGACACCAGCAAGGACGAGATCAACGCGCTCATGGTGAGCGCCGCCAACTCCAACCGCTTCCGCGGCATCCTCGCGGTCAACAAGGAGGAGCTGGTCTCCGTCGACTTCAACCACAACTCCGCGAGCTCGACATTCGACCTCACCCAGACGACCGTGCTGGGGTCGCGCTTCTGCCGCGTGCTCTCCTGGTACGACAACGAATGGGGCTTCTCGAACCGCATGGTCGAGGCGGCGGCGCTGGTGGGCAGGCTCGGCTGAGCCGCTTGCGGCGCGTGGCAGGCAAGCGCGTCATCTTCCATTCCCTCGCCGATGCCCGCGCGGCACTCGCCGCGGCGAGCGCGCTCCATCGGCCGGTCACCCTCGCGAGCGCGCACGGCGCTGGCGGCTATGCGGGGCCGCTCTGGTTCAAGGGCGTGATCGAGGTGGCCGCTGCGGAATTCCCGGAGGCGGCTGCGACGTACGTGCTCGACTGCGCCGACGAAGCCGGCACGGTGCTGCTGGCGCTGCGGCACGGATTGAAGCGCGTGCGGTTCACGGGGAACGCAGCCGCGCGCAAACGGCTCGAGGCGATCGCGGCCAAGCTCGGCGCCGAGATCGAGACGGGCCGCCAGAGAGCGGCGCTCGATCTTCGGGAAGCGCGCGATCCCGAGGCCGCGCTTCGCGCTTATCTGGCGCCGCCCACGCGGGGTCGCAGGCGTCGTTAGCGGTCCTCCCCGGGCTTGGCCCCCGCCGCTTCCATCTGATATACCCCGGCAATCCCAGATCGCTCCCAGGAGATAAGGCCCATGCGAGTAAGCCAAAAGGTCAAGCGCATCCTCGACGGCTACGAGAGCGACAATCCCGGGACCAAGGCAAATCTCGCCCGCATCCTCATGCACGGCAAGCTCGGCGGCACGGGGAAGCTCGTGATCCTGCCGGTCGACCAGGGCTTCGAGCACGGTCCCGCGCGGAGCTTCGCGCCCAACCCACCGGCCTACGATCCGCATTATCACTATCAGCTCGCGATCGACGCGGGGCTCTCGGCCTATGCGGCTCCGCTCGGCTTTCTCGAGGCCGGCGCCGACAGCTTCGCCGGCGCGATCCCGACGATTCTCAAGGTCAACAGCGCCAACAGCATGGCGCGCGCCAAGGAGGCGCCCTCGCAGGCGATCACCGCAGGCGTCAAGGACGCGCTCAGGCTCGGCTCTGCCGCCATCGGCTTCACGATCTATCCGGGCTCGGACGCCGCCTACGACATGATCCGCGACATCACGGAGCTGGCGCGGGAGGCGAAGTCCTACGGGCTCGCGGTGGTGATCTGGTCCTATCCGCGGGGCGGCGCGCTCTCGAAGCAGGGCGAGACCGCCGTCGACATCTGCGCTTATGCCGCGCACATGGCGGCGCTCCTGGGCGCGCACATCATCAAGGTGAAGCCGCCCACCGAGCATCTCGAGCTCGAGGCCGCGAAGAAGGTCTACGAGGCGCAGAGGATCGCGATCGGCACTCTCGCCGATCGGGTGAAACACGTCGTGCAGGCCTGCTTCGACGGCAAACGCATCGTCGTCTTCTCCGGCGGCGAAGCGAAGGATCTCGAGGGCGTCTTCAACGAGGTCCGCGGCATCCGCGACGGCGGGGGCAGCGGCTCGATCATCGGGCGCAACACCTTCCAGCGGCCGAAGGAGGACGCGCTCAAGATGCTCGACACGATCGTCCAGATCTATCAGGGCAAGGCTTGAGCCTCGCGGCCGAGCGCACGCGCCTCTACCTCGTCACGCCTGCGACGCTCGATCCCGCGCGCTTTCGCGACCTGCTCGCGAGCGCGCTCGATGCCGGCGACGTCGCCTGCGTGCAGCTCCGCCTCAAGGACGCGAGCGACGACGCGATCCGGCGGGCCTGCGACGTGCTGCGCCCGGTCGCGCAGGAGCGCGACGTGGCCTTCCTGCTGAACGACCGGCCCGACCTCGCCGCCGCCACCGGCTGCGACGGCGCTCATGTGGGGCAGGAGGACACGCCCTATGCCGAGGCGCGGCGCATCCTGGGCCCGGACCGGATCGTCGGCGTCACCTGCCACGCAAGCCGCGATCTCGCGATGGAGGCCGCGGAGGCCGGCGCCGACTACGTCGCCTTCGGCGCCTTCTTTCCCACGACGACGAAGGCCAGCGGTCACCGCGCGGAGCCGGAGATCCTGCGTTGGTGGAGCGAGATCATGACCGTGCCCTGCGTCGCCATCGGCGGCATCACGCCCGAGAATTGCGCTCCGCTCGTAGAGGCTGGCGCCGATTTCCTCGCGGTCGTCTCCGCGGTCTGGAATCACCCGGAGGGACCGGCGGCGGCGGTCAAGGCCTTCGAGAAGGCGATCGCCGCCGCCGAGAACCGAAACGCGCTAGAAGGCCGTTAGTACGTAAAGGTAGAGCGTGTTGTTGCCGCTCGCCTTGCTTCCGGCACCATCGTAGTTCACCGTGCCGCCGTTGAAGTGGTTGTAGAGCGTGTACTGCAGGCCCACCCTGAAATTGAGCCACGGCCAGAACTCAGGTCCGCCGTTGCTGAAGGGCAGATAGTTCACCTCGAAAATCCAGCCGTCGGAATTCGGGCTGCCATTGTTCGTGCCGTAGAGCGTGGCATCCGACGTGCCGTTGATGTTGAACCAAGCCACGTTGACGCCGTAGGTGTGCTCGTAGAAGTAGCTCGCCTTGATGCGGAAGGTATCGAGCGTGTCGTGCGCATTGGAGGTGAATCCCAACGCGTGGCTGGCGTGGTAATCGGCGTATTCGTGAATGTACATCGCCTGAACGCCCACGGAGTCGCGCTCGCCGTTGAATTGGTATTGCGAATCGAGCCCGATGTCGGTGATGTCGTCGGTGCCGTTGGTCGTAATCCGCTGCGGATAGACGGACGCGTACATTCCGAAAGTGCCGAATTCCCAGGAATTGTTGCCCCAGCTCGGCTCGATTGCGAGGCGCCAATAGGGCGCGAGGCCGCTGAAGCTGTTCGTGCCCGCCGAGGGGACACCGAGCGTCCGCTCCGTATTCGTCGAGAGCGTGCGGTAGCCCGCAATCTCGGCATAGACCATGTGGTTCCACCAGGCGTAGCCACCAAGGCCGAGCACCTGCTCACCGTAGGTCCCGTCGATGATGGTCGCCGCGACCGGCGACGGCGCGATGCCCGAGGTGAAGAAGGGGTAGCCCCAGGCGGGCGTGCTGTTCCAGGGATCCTGTACCGTCGGATTGTTGTTGAGCGTCGCCCCGAATGTGAGATCGGAGCCGAAGAGCGAGCCCTGTCCGGCCCAGCGGACATCGGCATTGTCCCAGGTAAATTGGCGTGCAACGCCGTCAAATGTGCCTTGGATGAACGCGCCGATTCCCTGCTGCGACCAGATTGCGCCGCCGTAGAAGAGGCTCATCTGATCGAGCTCGAAATTGTTGTTGGGGCCGAACCACTGGTTGGCGCCGGGCATATCGGCCTGGGTGTGGGTGAAGCCCGCCTGGATCATTCCAGCGACCGGCGGAAACCAGGGCGCCCAGGCCGGACCCTGACCGCCTCCCTGCACGTAGCCATTTAGCTTGAACTCGCGGCCGAAGGGCGTGAGCTCGGGCAGCGCCGAGTGGCATTGAGCGCAAGGGAAACCCGTCTGGCGCGCGTAACTTGGAATCGCCTGCGCCGACCCGCTCATCACGGCCATTGCCAGGACCGCAAGAGAGAGCCCGATTACTCCCGAAACCCACGCCCTCCGCTGGCCTCCATAGATGATGCTGCTCATCCCCACCCTCCCGTCTCTGCTCCGATCCCAAACGCAAAGACTCGACGGCAAATGATAAATACGACGGCTCCGGCCAAGCTTCACTGACATAGATCAAGGCGCTGAAGCCACAAAACCGGCAGGAAAAAGGGCACTTCCGGTGTCCATCGCGGGACGGCTTGCTGTCCTGCGCACTCGCAGCGAGCAGCGGAGGAGAAAAGCCCATGGGTCTCAGAACAGCGGCCGTCGCGACGGCGGTGGCTCTGACCGCCTGCGTCGCGATCCTGCCGGGGAGCGCCTCGCGCGCGCAGCAGGCGCCTCAAGCGCACCCCATCCCGCAATCGATCCGCCTCGACCACGAGGAGGCGATACGCCAGCTCACGGCCGTCGCGCAACGCAAGGGCCGCACCGGCGAGATCGCGCGCAAGGCGCTCGAGGTCTTCAAGGCGCACATCCGGCGCGAGGAGGAGTACATACTGCCGCCGCTCGCCCTCGCGCCGGCGATCGCCGAGGGCCGCGTGACCCCCGACATGCGCTGGGCGATCGCGATGGTCGACCGCATCAAGGCCGACCGAGAAGTCATCTTCGCGGAGCACACGACCATAACCGCCTGGATGAACCAACTCGCGGAAGCCGCGCGGCGCGCGCACCAGAAGGACGTGCTGGAGCTGGCGCGGACGCTGGTCGCGGATTCGCTCAACGACACCGAGGTGATGGAGCCCGCGGCGATCGTGATCGGCGAGTACCTCCGCGCCAAGCTCCCGCCCGTGCAATAGCGCCGATCTCTCACGCCCTAATTCGGAGCGACGCCATGTCCCGTTTCCTCCTTGCGCTCGCCGTTGCGATTGCCGGCAGCGCCCTTCTTGCGGTCCCCGCGCAAGCGCAGAACGCACAGGCCGGGCAGCAGGTGTTCCGCCAGCAATGCGGCATCTGCCACGACGTAGCGCCCGGCAAGAACCGCATCGGCCCCACGATGTTCGGGATCGTCGGCCGCAAGGCCGGCAGCGAGGCCGGATTCACCTATTCCGACGGCAATAAGAACTCCGGCCTCACCTGGGACGAGGCCACGCTCGACAAGTACCTGGCCGATCCCCGGGCCACCATCCCCGGCACGAAGATGACCTATGCCGGCGTCAAGAACGAGCAGCAGCGGAAGGATCTCATCGCCTACTTGGCGACGCTGCATTGAGCCGAGCTATCGCCGCCGGGGGCTCGCTATTGGCCGCCGTAGAGCGTGCGCGGCAGCCAAAGCACAATCTGAGGGAAGATTATACAGAGCCCGACGCCGATCCACTGTAGGCAGAGGAACGGCACGGCCGAGCGGAAGATCAGCGCCATCGAGATCTGCGGTGGTGCCACGCTCTTCAGGTAGAAGAGCGAGTAGCCAAATGGCGGACTCAAGAACGCCATCTGCATGTTCACCATGAAGATGACGCCGTACCAGAGCGCCACGTCGCCTTGCCCGACGCCGGGAAACCCCAACAGCCCGGTCCATGTCAGGCTCTTCATGATCGGCAGGAAAATCGGCACGGTCAGCAGGAGGATGCCGACCCAATCGAGGAACATGCCGAGGACGAAGAGGATCAGCATCATCAGCATAAGGATGCCATAGGGCGCGAGCCCGGTGCCGAGGATGGAGTTGGCGACGAAGGTCTGGCCGCCCTTCACGATGAAGAATCCCACGAACATGGTGGCGCCGAAGAATATCCACATGACCATGGCCGTGGCCTTGAGCGTGGCGATCGCAGCTTCCTGGATGGCCGGCCAATTGAGCCGGCGGTGCAGACCCGAGACCACGAGCGCGCCGAAAGTGCCGATGCCGGCTGCCTCCACCGGCGTCGCGATGCCCACGAAGATCACTCCGAGAACGAGGATGATCAGCAGGATCGGCGCGATGGTGTTGCGCAGGAGGCGCAGCTTCTCGCGGAAATCGACGCGTTCCTCGGGTGCGAGGGCGGGACCGAGCTTGGGATTAATGTAGCAGCGGACCGTCACGTAGAAGATGTAGAGTCCGGAAAGCAGGAAGCCCGGGAAGATCGAGCCGATCAGCAGCTCGCCCAGGGACTGCTGCGCCACCACCGCGTAGACGATCGCCATGACCGAGGGCGGAATTAGAATCCCGAGCGTTCCGCCCGCCAGCAGTGAGCCGCAGGCGAGCTTCGGGTCGTAGCCGCGCCGGAGCATCGCCGGGAGCGCAATCATCCCCATGGTCACCTCGGTAGCTCCGACGACGCCCACCATCGCGGCGAGCGCCGTGCAGGCGATCACGGTCGCGGAGGCGAGCCCGCCCTTGATCGCGCCCAGCCACTTGTAGATCGTGTCGAAGAGCTCCTCGATTATGCCGGCCTTTTCCAGCATCGCCGCCATGAAGATGAACAGCGGCACCGCGGAGAGCTGATAGTCAGTCATGAAAGGGAAGATGCGCGACGGGACCATGTTGAGGATGGCGCCGCTGCCGAAGACGTAGAGGAAGACGACAGCTAGACTCCCTGTGCAGAACGCCATCGGCAGGCCGAGCGAAAGAAGGATCGCCAATGAGCCAAATAGCAGGATCGTGAGCCAGAGAATGTCGATTTCGAGGCCCATGACTCACGTCCCCCCGCGCGCGACGATCACGATATCCTTGATTAGCTTGGCGATCCCCTGTAGCAGCAGCAGTCCCGCCCCGATCGGGATCATCAGCTTCACGGGCCAATACTGAACGCCCCATTCGGTGAAGGAATGCTCGCCGACTTGAATCGCGTCGAGTGCGAACCGCATGCCGGTGACGAACATCGTGCCGATGAAGATGAAGAAGAAGAGGGAGGTCACGATGTCCGCGATCGCCTTTCCGCGTGGCGAGAACTTTGCGTAGAAGACGTCGACGCGGACATGCTGATCCTCGCGATAGGCAAAAGCGCCGGCGAGCATGTACTGCATGCCGTACATCAGGAACATGCTCTCGTGCACCCAATTGGTCGGCGAGTTGAAGACGTAGCGCGCGAGCACCTCGTAGTAGTAGGCGAAGACGGAGATGACGGCCCAGAACGCAACGTATTCGCCCGCCTTGACGTTGATCCATTCGATCGCGTCGGTGAGGCGCGTGTGGAGGCCCATGGTGGGATCCTCCCCTGTCCCCGCCTCGTGTACGAGCGGCGGCTCGGCGCCGGCCGGCGGCGGAGGCGCTGCAAATTCGGCGGTTCGCGCGCGGCGCGTCAGCGTCGGCAGGAGCGCCGCATCGACAAGCAACATTGCAGCCATCAGCGTTGCGAGCCAGCGGGAGATCCCCCGCCACTTCGCGAGCTCGGTCTCTGCGGCGTCGAATGCAGACTGGCCCTTCGCCGCAGCGGCCTCCGCGGCCTTGAGCGCGGCCGCCTCCTGCTCGCTCGGTGCCGCGCCGGGCAACGGCTTCGCGCGCGCGACGGCGGTATGCGTGGCTTCGAGCTCAGCGCGCGTACGCGAGACGTCCTCACGCGCATCGCGGATCGTGCCATTGGTGTAGATGATCGCGAGAAACACCGGGATGAAGATCACGCCCCAGGCGCTCTTGAGATAGAATCGGTGGATCCCCAGGAACCCCGAGCACACAAGGAAGAGATATCCCACAAAAAGCGAGGGGCCGGACGGCACTCCGCGCCGTCTCTGCCGCAGGACCAGATACCAGGCGATGAGCGGAAAGACGATCAGCGTGCCCCAGTAGAGCCAGTGCGGCAGCACGAAATTCAAGCCAGGCATGATCCCCCCGGAAAAATTCGATCGGAGGCGCGAGCCCTCTCGCAAGCAGGGAGGAGACGCTTTCCCGACGTCTCCTCCCTAGCGCCGGCCTTGCGCCTTGCCCGATCGCTCCCGCCTCAAAGCTCGATCTTCAGTCCTTTGTACATGTCGGGGGTGACGTAGCCGAAGGTCGGCGATTCCATCACCTCGAGCTGGAGCTTGAAAATACGCGCGGCATCCTTGTCCTTGTTGGCCCATTTGAACCAGATTGGAACCGCGATACGCTGGAACTTATCCAGGTCCTCGCTCGGCATGCGGATGATGGTGGTTCCGGCCTGCACGAACTTCGGCCAGGTCTCCATATCCGCCTTCTGGATCGCCGCATGGTGCACGTTCGAATAGAGCTGTACTTCGTCGTTCAGCCACACCTGCATCTTGGGCGAGAGCTTGTTCCAGACGTTGATGTTGACGACGAGATCCATGAGGTCGACCGGCTGATAGATCGACTCGAGGCCGACCGGCCCGGTCCAGATGTATTTCGTGACCTGCTGGAAGCCGAGGTCCCAGTTGACCGCGGGTCCGGTGTAGTCGGCGGCGTCGATGGTGCCCTTCTCGAGCGCGGAGAAGACCTCGCCGCCCGGTAGCAGCGTCGTCTTGGCGCCTGCAGCGGCAAAGCCTTCGGCGATCATGCCGCCGGGCACGCGTAGCTTCAGGTCCTTGAAATCCTCGATCGAGCGGATCGGTTTCTTGGAGTGGATGATGTTGGGGCCGTGATGGATGCGGTTAACGTAGTGAAGACCCTGCTTCGCGAAGATCTCGCGCGCGACCTTCAGGCCGTCGAGACTGTAGAAGAAGATGTCCCACTCGTGCGGAACGCGCAGGCCCATCAGATAGGAGCTCAAGAACGCGGTGGCCGGCAATTTGCCCGCCCAATAGAGCGTGAACGAGTTCATCGCCTCGAGGACGCCGTTCTTCACGCCGTCGAGAAGCTCGAAGTCGCCGACGATCTCCTTTGCCGCGAAGGGCTTGAACTCCAGCTCGCCGCCGGTCTTCTCGACGATGGTGGCGCACCACGCCTTGAACGTCGCGAGTCCCACACCGGCCGGCCAGGAGGTCTGCACTTTCCAGGTCGTCGTCGCGGCCTTGGCGGGATCGCTCACCCACGGCGCGCTCACAGCCGTACCCGCAGCACCGAGCGCCACCGCCGCTCCCGTGGTCTTCAGGAAGCTCCGGCGTCCGACCGCGATTTCCGCAGCCTTCTTCGTATCACTGCCTGTCGTCATCTTGGTTCCCTCCCAGGTGATTTGATCGATCTGCTTCGCTCGAACGAACCGCAGGCTGCACAGGAGCCGCGGTCGCTTCGCCTACTTTTGTATTAAATCATCGCAGATCGGACGCCCCATCACAAGCCGGGGGGCGCAGTTTCTCACGCCACCGGAGCCCAAAGGACATCCTCGATGCGCCCAGCGCCGGTCGCGAGCATCGCCAGCCGATCGAAGCCCAGCGCGATCCCCGCGGAGGGCGGGAGGCCATGGGCAAGCGCCGCGAGAAAATCCTCGTCGATCGGATAGGCGAAGCCGTAGCGAGCGCGCTTGCGCCTCTGATCCGCCTCGAACCGCGCGCGCTGCACCGCAGCATCCGTGAGCTCGCCGAAGGCGTTCGCGAGCTCGAGCCCGCAGACGTAGAGCTCGAAACGCTCCGCGAGCCGAGGATCGAGGGGCTTGGGCCGCGCCAGCGCCGCCATCGAGATCGGGTAGTCGTAGAGGATCGTGGGCACGGGCGTGCCGAGCTTCGGCTCGATCCGCGCGAGGAAGATGCGGAAGAACAAATCCTCCCAGTCGTCGCCGGGACGGGGCGCGATACCCAGGGGGTGCGCAGCCGCCGCAAGGAGATCGAGGCTCGGCGCCGCGGGATCGGGCGCGGTCGCCAGGAGATCGATGCCGCACCAACGCTCGAAGGCGGCGGCGACACTGATTCTGTCGAAGGGCGCGGAGGGATCGGCGCGCCGGCCCTGCCACTGGAATTCCTTCTTCCCGGCCGCCGCGAGCGCCGCCCGCAGCAGCCCCTCGCAATCCGTCATCAACTCCTCGTAGGAGGCGTGGGCGCGATACCATTCGAGCATGGTGAATTCGGGATGATGCGTGGCGCTGCGCTCGCCGTTGCGGAAGACGCGCGCGAGCTGGAAGAGCCGCGGCACGCCCGCCGCCAGCAGCTTCTTCATCGCGAATTCAGGCGACGTGTGCAGATAGCGCGTCCGCCTGCCCTCGCCGGGCTCATCGAGCGCGGTCTCGAAGGCCATCAGATGCGGCTCGAGCCCCGGGCTCACCTGAAGCGCCGGCGTCTCGACCTCGGCGAAATCCCGCGCGGCGAAGAAGGCCCGCGTTGCAGCGGCGATGCGCGCGCGCGCTTCCAGGAACCCGCGCTTCCGCGCGAAGCGGTCGGGCCGCCACCAGCCCTCGCGCGTCTCGCCCATCCCGCCCTCCGGTCTCCCCGGAGAGCAGGCTTAGCGCGGGATCAGAACTGGAACAAGTTCCGGAGATCGCCGATCGCCGGGCGGTTCTGCGGCACGTAGGGATCGTCGGCGGACGGAACGGGGTTCGGGAGGTTGTCGCGGCTTCGCGGCGAGAGCGGCGGCAGGCCCCAATTCATCTCGATGAATTTAAGGATCGAGGCGTGGTCGTAATAGGTGTGGTCGACCGAGCCTTTCCTGGCGAAGGGCGAGATTGCGATGAAGGGGACGCGCGTGCCATCGCCGAAGAAATCGATGATCTGGATGTAGCCGGAATCGTAATAGCCGCCGCCCTCGTCCATCGTGACGAGGATCGCGGTCTTGCTCCAGATATCGGGATGCGCCTCGACCTTCTCGATCAGACTCCTCACGAAGGCCTCGTAGCGCGCGACATATGAATAGGCGGGGTGCCCGGATTCGGGATTCGGCGGCGTGACGAAGGCAACCGCCGGCATCGTCTCGGGCGATGCGAGGTCGCGGTCGAGCGCCTCGAGGCTCTGAAGATTCGTGCGAAGCGGCCCCGTCATGACCGCGATCGAATGCAGGAAGGGATCGCAGATGTCGCAATAGAGATTGCGCGCGATCCCGTTCGCCGTCCGCCCGCCGTGATACCACTTCCACGTGACGCCCCTGGCCGAGAGCGCCTCCGCGATCGTGGGCGCGACCTGCGGCGGAAGCACGAACTTGTCGGGCCCGAGCGCCTGGCGCTCGCCCGCCGCCGTGAAGCCCGCACGGTAGTTGTTGACGAGATAATAGGCGCCGGGCTCGCAGTTGCCGTCGTTGAAGGGCTTGTAGGGCAGTGCCGCCAGATGGTCGCGGATCGCCTTGACCCCGGGCTCGCTCGCGTCGGAGCAATTGACGTAGGAGCCGGACTGATATCCGGACTGCGTATACCAATTGTCGGTCCCGGGCCGCGGGTCCGGGTTCTCGATCTGGTTTGCGGGCGGCACGGCGAGCCTGCCGTCGACGAGATAAGGCGCCGCGTGCCCGGTGCTGAGCGCGATGAAATTTGCGCCCGTCCCGCCCATGATCGGCTGGTGGTAGTTGTCGGCGATGGCGTAGCTTCGCGCGAGATCGCGCAGATAGGGCGCGTCGCCCGCGGCCATGTTGTAGAAGCCCATGGCGACGCCGCCCTGATTGGTGCTGGAAGTGGGGTCGTCGCGCTTCTGCGATCCTTCGCCCGAGGTCAAGGCGACCCAGACGAAGAGATCGTTCCGGCCGCCGTCGTACTGCTGCCACATCTGGAAGAATCGATGCACGGGATCGCCCACCGCCGCCATCCAATCCGCATAGCGCGCGATCTGGAAGGGGCCATTCGGGAGGTCCGTGGGGAAGCGTGCGTCCGCGGCGAAGCGCGGCTGATTAAGCGCGTAGGTCGTGCCGGGCTGCGGCAGGCTCGGATAGGCGCCGGTGATGCGCGGCGTCACGGCATAGCGGTCCCTCGCCTCGGCGGTGCCTTGCAGGGCCAGGGCGAAATTGGGGCCGGGAGTGCCGTCCGCCTTGACGATGCCCTTCGAGAGGAGGTTCGCGACCCTCTGCCCCGCGGGAGGCTCGTAGGTCGCGAAGAGGTTGTCGAAGCTGATGTTCTCGCCCACGACGATGATCAGGTGCTCGATCGGCGTGGTGGCGGCGCTCGCGACGCCCGGCGCCCATAGGAGCGCGGCAAGGAGCAGCAGGCGGAGCGATCGTCCCATGGCCGCGGAAACCTGTGATCGGGAACCGGACGGGCGAGGCTAGCGGGCGCGGATGACACTGCGCTGACATCGCGCCGTTGCCAAGGCTCGGGCGTATTCCCCTTCCTTTGGCACGGCCAAGCTGCTAGGAAGCACCGCCGCCGCGGCGGGCGGACCCCTAAGAAGCCTGAAAATACCGAGTTCAGCGTCATGAAGATCAATGCCATCGACATCAAGCCCGGCAACGTGCTGGAGCACCAGGGCAAGCTCTGGATCGTCCTCAAGCGCGAGCTGGTGCAGCCCGGCAAGGGCGGCGCCTTTGCGCAGGTGGAGATGCGGGACCTCAAGTCCGGCGCCAAGGTGAACGAGCGTTACCGCACCCAAGAGACGGTCGAGCGCGTCCACCTCGACGAGAAGGACATGCAGTTCCTCTACTTCGAGGGCGACCACGCGACCTTCATGGACACCGAGACCTATGAGCAGATCACCGTCGACCGCGAGCTCATCGGCGAGCCCGCGGACTTCCTCAAGGACAACATGATGGTGACGGTGCAGCTCTACGAAGGCTCGCCGATGTCCGTGACCCTGCCGCAGACCGTCGTGATGACGGTGGTCGAGGCCGACGCCGTCGTGCGCGGACAGACCGCCTCCTCCTCCTACAAGCCCGGCAAGCTCGACAACGGCCGGCGCGTCATGATCCCGCCGCACATCGAGGCCGGCACGAGGATCGTCGTCAATACCAGCGACGGCAGCTACGTCGAGCGCGCCAAGGACTGATGCGTCGGAGCGGGCGAGAATCCCCATGGCCGTCCGTTCCGCCCTCATCAACGTGATGGCCGGCGCCGCCCTCAAGGCGGCGCGCGGCCTCATTCGCGACTTCGGCGAGGTCGAGCAGCTCCAGGTCTCGGTCAAGGGACCCGGCGACTTCGTGACGCAGGCCGACATCAAGGCCGAGAAGGTGCTGCGCCAGGAGCTCGCGCGCGCGCGGCCCGGCTATGGCTTCCTCATGGAGGAGAGCGGCGAGACGCCCGGTGCCGACGGCCGCCACCGCTGGATAGTCGATCCCCTCGACGGCACCACGAACTTCATGCACGGCATTCCCCAGTTCTGCATCTCGATCGGCCTCGAGCGCGAGGGCGAGCTCGTCGCGGGCGTCATCTACGAGCCCCTGCGCGACGAGATGTTCTGGGCGGAAAAGGGCGCGGGCGCCTACGTCAACGACCGCCGCTTGCGCGTCTCGGCGCGTCGCCAGCTCGGCGAGGCCGTGATCGCCACGGGCATCCCGACCATCCGCGGCGGCGTCGACCGTGAGCTCTACATGCGCACGCTCTCGGCGGTGATGGCCGCGACGGTGGGCGTACGCCGCGCCGGCGCCGCCGCGCTCGACCTCGCCTACGTCGCGGCTGGGCGCTACGACGCCTTCTGGGAATTCGGCCTGAGCTCCTGGGACATGGCCGCCGGGATCGTGCTCATTCGCGAGGCAGGCGGCTACGTCAGCGACATCGCGGGGGGCCACGACATGATGACGAGCGGCAACCTCCTCGCCGCCAATGCGCACCTGCATCTGCCGCTGGCGGCGCTCCTCAAGGAAGCGCTGCGCGGGCCGGTTGCGGGGTGAATCCGGGGTGGCGGGTGGTGCCCGGATTGAGGTATTTTGGGCGGGCCTCGAAGCGGGGCTTGGCGGCAGATTACCGGACGTCTCGGACCTTCTTGGGAGATCGGTGAAAGAGCATGGGCGGCTCACCACCTTCGGCTCGACGGCGCCATGCAATCCTGCTCGCGAGCGCCGTGGCGGCCGCGCTCTTTACCGTAACGCTGCCGGCCCTCGCGCAAGCACCGGTCGTGGTCGGCGGCCGCAGCAATCAGCCCAGCGTCTATGTCGACGAGAGCGTCCTCAATTCCCTGGGGCCGTCGCCCACCGCTTCCGAAGTAATGCGCAACCCGCGGCAGGGCTCGTCCACCTCGACCGGCTCTCCGCGGCTTCATCCGCCGCGGGGCGAGCGCCCGGCCGCGTCCACGCCGCATCCCCGCAGGAAATCGACCGCTCAGACCGGTTCCAAACCCAGCGGCAAGAAGACGGCAACGAAACCGTCGAGCAAGAAACCGAGCGCACAAACCGCCTCGACGGGCGCGAGCCCAGCGCCGCCACAAGCAAGCGCTCCCGCCCCAGCGCCGCCGCCGCAGCCTGCACAGGTCGCGACGACCAACCCGAGCCCGCCCTCTCAGCCGCAACCCGCGCCGAGCACGACAGCGCCTGCAACGCCCGCTCCGGGGCCAGTTCAAGCCGCGGCACCTCCGTCGGCGCCGCCGGCTCCTGCGGCTGCCCCTGCTCCGGCCGCGGCACCGCCGCCCGCGGCCGCTCCCCCGGCTGCGGCATCCGCGCCCTCGGCTCCGGCGGCTGCGGCTGCGGCCGCGCCTCAGAGTGCGGCGCCGGCGGCTCCACCTGCGGCGGCACCGCCCGCTCCTGGTCCGACGCCTGCGCCGCCGCCCGCGCCTCGCACCGCCGCCAATACCGCGCCTGCGCCGCAGCAGAGCGCGAGCCTGCCGCCCTCGGGCGGCCTGCCCGCGCGGCTCATGTTTCCGCCGAACGTGACGGATCTCCCGGATCAGGCGAAGGCGCCGCTCGATGCGGTCGCCAAGGCGATGAAGGCGGATTCGAACCTCAAGGTCCAGCTCATGGCCTATGCCAGCGGAGCGGCGGAGCAGACGAGCCAGGCTCGCCGCATCTCGCTCTCGCGCGCGATTGCGGTGCGCTCCTATTTGATCGAGCAGGGTGTCAACAGCATGCGCATCGACGTGCACGCGCTCGGCAACAAGACCGACAGCGGCGGCCCGCTCGACCGGGTCGACGTGGTCGCGGTAGATAAGTGAGACTTGCCCCCTTCGTCGCAGCGGAGGTTCCGCCGCCATGACCCGGCCGCAACCCTATCTCCTGCACATGGCGCTCTTCGTGGCGGCGGTGCTGCTGGTCTGCGCGCTGCTCTTCTCCTCGCTCGAGCATTTCTTCCTGGGGAACCCCGCGGTCAACGGCACCATCGTCGGCATAATGCTCGCGGGAACCGTGTACGTTTTCCGCCAGGTCATGCGGCTCAACCCGGAGGTCGCCTGGATCGAGCGCTATCGGCGCAACCAGGCGCAGCCGAGCCGCGCCCGCCCGCCCCGCCTCATCGCGCCGATCGTGCAGATGCTGGCGGAGCGCAAGAGCGGACGCGTGAGCCTCTCCGCGACCTCGATGCGCACGCTCCTCGACGGCATCGCGACCCGGCTCGAGGAGACTCGCGAGACCTCGCGCTATCTGATCGGCCTCCTCATCTGCCTCGGACTTCTCGGCACCTTCTACGGGCTCCTCGAGACCGTGGGCACGGTGGGAGACGTGCTCGGCGCCTTGAGCTTCGGCGGAAGCAGCGACGTGACCGGCGCATTCAACCAGCTCAAGACGGGCCTCCAATCGCCGCTCGAGGGCATGCGCACGGCATTCAGCGCCTCGCTCTTCGGCCTTGCGGGCTTCCTGGTGCTGGGCTTCCTCGATCTCCAGGCGGGCCTCGCGCAGAACCGCTTCTACAACGAGCTCGAGGAGTGGCTCGCGAGCTTCACGCGGCTTGCGGGCGGCGGCGGCTTGGCCGAGGGCGGCGACACGCCCGTCCCCGCCTACATCCAAGCTCTCCTGGAGCAGACCGCCGACAGCCTCGAAAGCCTGCAGCGCATCCTCGGCCGCGGCGAGGAGAGCCGCATCACCGCCAACGCCAACATCGTGAGCCTGACCGAGCGTCTGGGCGCGCTCACGGACCAGATGCGGACCGAGCAGAGCCTCCTCGTGCGCCTCGCCGAGGGGCAGATGGAGCTGAAGCCGGTGCTGCAGCGCCTCGCCGACGCCGGTAGCCAGCGCTCGCCGGTCCAGGAGGAGGCGCGCAACCACCTCCGCAACATCGAGGTCCACCTCGCCCGCCTCTACGAGGACGTCTCGCAGGGCCGCAGCAGTGCCGTGCAGGAGATCAGGAGCGAGATCCGGCTCCTCGCGCGCACCATCGCCGCTCTCGCCGAGGAGGCGGAGCGCTGAGGCGCCGATAGCATGGCCTTCCCCTCCCGCCGTCAGCGCCGCCCCGGCATCGACATCTGGCCGGGCTTCGTCGATGCGCTCTCGCAGCTCCTCATCGTCATCATCTTCGTGCTGCTGATCTTCACGGTGGCGCAGTTCTATCTGACGAACGCGCTCTCCGGCAGCAACGAGGCGCTCGCACAGCTCAACCAGCAGGTCGAGAACCTGAAGCAGCTCCTGAGCCTCGAGAACGCCACGAGCGACGATCTCCGCCGCAACCTCAAGCAGATCTCCGAGCAGCTCAAGGCCTCGATCACCGAGCGCGACAAGCTCCAGGCCCAAGTGGCCGAGCTCACCGCGCGGACCGACGAGCTTCGCGCCAATGCCCGGAACATGGGCGCGGACAAGGACGCGCTCCTCAATCAGAAGGAGACGGAGCTGCAGGCGAAGGACGCAGCGCTAATCCAGGCCGAGAGCCAGCTCGCGCTCCTCAACCAGCAGATCGCGGCCTTGCGCGATCAGCTCCAGCGCCTCGCGGCCGCGCTCGACGTCTCCGAGCAGAAGGCGAAGGAGCAGGAGGTGCAGATCGCCGATCTGGGCCGCCGTCTCAACGTAGCGCTCGCCAACAAGGTTCAGGAGCTCGCGACCTACCGCTCGGAGTTCTTCGGGCGCCTGCGCGAGATCCTCGGCAATCGGCCGGACATCCGCATCGTCGGCGACCGCTTCGTCTTCCAGTCCGAGGTCCTGTTCGCGCCGGGGAGTGCCGATCTCGGCCCCGAGGCCAAGTCCGAGCTCGATCTCCTCGCCGGTGCGCTCAAGGACATCGCCGCGAAAATCCCGCAGGAGATCCCCTGGGTGCTCCGGGTGGACGGCCATACCGACAAGCGCCCCATCAGCACGCCCCAGTTTCCCTCGAACTGGGAGCTGTCGACCGCGCGCGCGATCGCCGTCACCAAATATTTGATTTCGCAAGGAATTCCGCCGAGCCGTCTTGCCGCCGCGGGGTTCGGAGAGTTCCAACCCATCGATGCCGGCGAGGGCGAGGACGCCTACCGCAAGAACCGCCGGATCGAGTTCAAGCTGACGGAGCGCTGAGCGCGGCCCCCGGGGTTGCGCGGCATCCTCCGCTTCGCTATAAAGCCGCTCCTTTTGCGAAGGACCGGGTCCATGAAAGAAGGCATTCACCCCGATTACCACGAGATCAACGTGGTGATGACCGACGGCACCAGCTACAAGACCCGCTCCACCTATGGGAAGGCGGGCGACACGCTGCGCCTCGACATCGACTCGAAGTCCCACCCGGCCTGGACCGGCGGCCAGCAGAAGCTGCTCGACACCGGCGGCCAGCTCGCGCGCTTCAACAAGCGCTTCGGCAATCTCGGCAGCAGCAAGAAGTAGCCAGCGGCGGGCTCAGCCCGCTTGGCGTCGCGCGAGCTCGTCGAGGCGCGCGACGCGGACATAGAGCCGGTGGCTCTTGTCGAGGAGCGCCACCAGCCGTCCCGGCAGGCCTCGCCAGTCCTCCTCGCCTCCATCCATGCAGACGCGAACGCCCGCCAGGATCTCCTGCTGCGAGAGCGCGTCCGCGCGGCTCATCTCGCCGGCATGCACCGCGCGCTGCACCAGGAGCCACGCCATGATCTGCGTAAGCCGCGCCGTCATGCGCATCGTCTCCGCGCAGAGCCGCAAGCGCTCGGGCGGCCCGAGACCGCGGCGGTCGAAAGGCTCGAGAAGGGAGAGATAGCCGCGCGCGTCCTCGACGAGCCGGAGCGCCTCGTCGTAGGTCTTGCTGAAGAATGCCGTCGGCTGCGTCTCCAATCCTGCGCTCCAGGATGAGCGGCTCGCTCATGCCGCAATAGCCTTAACATCCTCCGACCGAGTCTGACGAGCCCTCCGCTCCGCCCGGCACACCCTTGAACCGGCGGCGCGAATTCCCATCTATCGATTGCCGGATGCCGCAGGAGCGGGTCCGGCACCAACCCTCCGCGCGGCACGGCCCTTCCTGGGCGAGCCCGCGCGGCCCATGTTGCTCAACCAGAGGATATGGCCATGAATGCACTCGATTTTTCCCCGCTTTTCCGTTCCACCATCGGGTTCGATCGCCTGATGCAGCTCGCCGACGCCGCGACGCGGTCGGACGGCGGCTATCCCCCTTATGACATCGAGGTCGCCGGCGAGAATGCCTATCGCCTGACGATGGCGGTGGCGGGCTTCACGCCCGACGAGCTCGAGATCACCGTCAAGGAGAACGCGCTGGTCGTCTCCGGCAAGGCGAAGGCCGAGGGCCAGGAGACCCGCTCCCTCTATCGCGGCATCGCGCGCCGCGCGTTCGAGCGCCGCTTCCAGCTCGCGGACTTCATCAAGGTGAAGAGCGCGAGCCTCGAGAACGGCCTCCTGAGCATCGCGCTCGAGCGCGAGGTTCCGGAGGAGAAGAAGCCCCGCAAGATCGACATCGGCACCGGCAACGGCGCCGCCAAGCTCGAGCAGAAGGCGGCTTGATCCAAGCGACCTGAACGAGGGTCCCGCGACGAAGGGCGGCCGAGCGATCGGCCGCCCTTTCCGTTTGCCGCACTCTCAGTGCTTCAGACGTCCGAGCGCGTTCGAGAGCAGCAGATAGAGTTTCCCCACATCCGCGGTGACGAAGGTCGCGCCCAGCACGTCCTGGTGGTCGACCTCGCGCGCCTGCGCGAGCAGCGTCTCGAACTGGTTCAGGTAGCGCAGCACGTAGTCGCGGAAGCCGGGATCGGATTCGAACTTCTGCATGACGAGGTTGGGTGCGTTGCGGTCCTGGAGGCGGAGGAGCTGGCGCGTGAAGATCGCGCGGTCGCCGGCGTGATATCGCTTCCAGATCTGGTCGGGGATTTCCGCCTCGAGCACGCGGCTCAGATCGACCGCGATCGATTGCAGCGTCTCGATGATGAAGGTGGCGGCGCTGAGGAATGTATCCTGCTGCACGGAGATCGCGCTCTTGCGCACGCGCTCGGCCTGGGCCGCGGCCTCGGTCGCGGCGCGCGTCAAGCTCTCGACTTGGCTTCCGAAGGCGACCGTGGCGTCCTTCGCGCGCGAGGTCGCGTCCTCGGCGGCGGCGGTGAGCTCGCTCGCCTGGCGGCGATAGGTCTCGCCCATGCTCTGTAGCCGCTCCGCCGCCTTGTCGGTGGCGGCGGCGAGCTCGCCGGTCTGCTCGCGCAGTACCGTCCGCGCCTCTATGAGGCGCGCGCTCGCATGCTCGGAGACGCCCTGGAGATCGCGCTGCTGGCGCCGCAGCGCCTCGTTCGTCTGGTCGCTGCGGAGCGCCACGGTCTCGGCTGCCGCGGCGAGCGCGATCGCCTGGTTGCGCGCTGCCTCGCTCAGCTCCTTGAGCCGCGTCGCCGCCATCTCGCTCGTGGAGGACAGGACAGCGACGCGATCCCCGAAGGCCGCCCCCGCCTCCTCGACGCTTCCGGCGGCGCGGTCGGCGGCCGTCGCGAGATCGTGCGCCTGCTGGCGGAAGACCGCGCCGCTGTCGCGGACCTTGGCGTTGGCGCCGTCGCTCGCGGCACCGAGCTGCTGCGCGCGCTCGGCGAAGCGCTCGCCGAGCTCCGCGAGCCGGCCCACGGTGCGCTCCGCCGCCTCCTGCACGTCCTGCGCGCGCGCCCGCATGAGCTCGCCCGTCTGCGCTAAACGCTGCGCCGCCGCATCGCTCGCACCCGCGACGGCGCGGCTCTGCTCCGCGAGGAGCTGGCCCACCTCCTCGCTGCGGCCGAGCGCGCGTTCTGTCGACTGCACGACCTCGGCCGATCTGCTCTTCAGCATCTGATCGAGGCTCGCGCCCATTGTGCCGAGCTGGTCGGCGAGCGCGCGCAGATCGCGCACCTGCTGCTGCACCGCGACGCCGATCGCGTCCGTCTGGTGGAGCGCCTCGCCGGCAGCGTCCTTGAGCTGGCGCGCCTGCTCGCGGAAGACCTCGCCGACCGTGCCCGAGCGCTCCATCGCGTGCTCGGAGGCGCGGGAGAGCTCCTGCATCTGCTGCTGCAGCAGGGTGCGGATCTCGCCGACCTGCGCGGAGACCGCGTTCCGCGCGGAGTTGAGCCGCCCGATCTGCTGCGCGAAGGCCTCCTGGAGCTGCGCCACCTGCGCCGTCGCGTGGTCGGCGCCCTCCCTGATCTTCCCGACGCGGAGGGCGAGGGTCTCACCGACGCTCTCGATCTTGGCCGTCGCCTCCGCGGCGGCGGCGCCGAGACGGTCGACCTGCTGATCGAAGCCTTCGCCCGCGCGCCGGATGCGCGCCGCGGCCTGCTCCGCCGCGGCCTGCACGTCGAGCGCCTGGGTGCGCAGCCCCACCGCCGATTCGCCGACACGCGCCGCGGCGGCCTCGGCCGCGCTGTTGAGGGTCTCGCCGCCGTCGCGGAAGCCCTCGACGGCCTGTCGGACGCTGCCGACGCTGCCCTGCGCCGCCGCGCTCAATTCCTGGCTGCGCTGGCGGAGCTGCTCGCCTACGGCCTGGAGCCGCACGCCCACCTGCTCGGTCGCCGCGAGAAGCTCGCGCGCCTGCTGGCGCAGCGCTTCGCCCACCTCCTCGACCCGGGCGCTCGTCTGGCGCGTGCTCTGCTCTACGTAGCCCGCCTGTCCCGCGAAGCCGTCGCCGAGCTCCTTGAGGCGCTGCAGCGCGTCCACGGCGCTCGCCTTGAGCGACTGTGCCTGGCGCGCGAGCGACGCGCCGAGCTGCTCGGCCTGGGCACCGGCATCGCCGCTGAAGCGCGTGAGCTCCGCCGTGAAGCCGCGAAGCGCGCTCGCGAGCACCTCGCTCTGCGCCGCCGCCCGCTCGCTCGCGACGGTCATGCCCTCGGTCTCGCTGCGGAGCGCCTCGTGGCCGCGACGGGCGCTGGTGGTGACGCCGACGGCGGCCTGATCGAGGCGCTCGGCGGCGGTGATGAGCTGCTGCTCGATCTCGCGGCTCCTGCCGGCGACGCGCTCGGCGGCCTTGCCGGCGATCTCCTCGATCATCTCGTCGAAGCGGCGGAGCGAATCCTCGACGCGCTTGACGGAGCCTGCGATCTCGTCGGCCGTGCGCGCGCCCGCGGCACGGAATTCCCCGAGCGCGCGCTCGGCCCCGGTCTCGAGCGCGACCACTGCCTCGCTGCTCGCGGCCCTCGCGCGCTCCGCGGCCTTCTCGGCGCCGATGTTGAAGGCATGGCCGATCGCCATCTCCACCAGCGTCACCTGGCTCCCGAGCCGCTCGATCGCGGTCTCGAGGTCGCGATCGACCGTCTCCTCGACGGCGCGAGCCTGCGCCTGGAGAGCCTCGCTGAGCCTCCCGACGGCCTCGGAGGTGGAAGCGAGCCGCTCCTCCGAGCGCTGCGCGCGCTCGGCGGCGGCAGCGACCGCGGCGACGATGTCCTTGAGGCGATCCGCCAGCAGCGCCGACGCGCTGTCGAGGTGATCGACCGCGGCGACGGCGGCGGCGCTGAGCGCCGTGCTCTGCGCCTCCAGATTGGCGCTCACGCTGTGCGCGCGCTCCTCCGCGGCCTCGGAGGGATAGATCAGCGCATCGAGGCGCTCGGCCAGCTTCCGCGCGCTCTCACCGAGGGAGCGCATGCGCGCGTAGAGGCCGGTCACGATCCAGATGAGCGCCAGCGGGACGACGACGCCGAGGACGGCGATCGCCCTCTCATGCGGCAGACCCGAGGAGAAATTTTCCCAGCCGAGCTCGAATTGAATGTAGAGGCCGCAAAGCGTGAGCCAGACCAGGGAGAGAACCGGCCCCGACACCAGCGCCCGAAAAAGCTTGGACAATCCCTCCCCCGCTACCCCTTTTGAGCCTGCTCTTCCGCAGGCTCGCTCATCCCGGACTAGCCGTCAACCGACGGTGGAGGATGGTAAGAGCCGCTGCAACGCAGAGCGAATCGGGGCGGGAATGGGCACGGGACGGCGGCTCGCTCGATCGACAAAGACGTGGACGAAGTGGCCTGTGGCCGCAGGCTCCGCCTCGCCGCGACGAAAGAGGCCGATCTCGTAGCGGACGCTCGAGTTCCCGAGCCGCCCGACCCGAAGGCCGGCATCGACGACGTCGGGGAAGGCGATCGAGCGATGGAAGCGGCAAAGACTCTCGACGGCGATGCCGATGACGGGCCCGGAGTGAATGTCGAGCCGGCCCTCGCGCACGAGATACTCGTTAACGACCGTGTCGAAGTAAGAATAGTAAATGACGTTGTTGACGTGCCCGTAGATGTCGTTGTCCATCCAACGCGTCGCGATCTCCAGGAAATGCGGGTAGCTCCCGCGCCGCTCTTCCGCGCCTTCGGCCATCGCCTGCTGCTCCAAGCCAATCCTCGCGCGGGTCTGGTGCCCGAGATCGCAAGCGAAGTCAAACGCGGCACTCCCTCATCCGCCGGGCTTCGTAAGCAACGCCCACATGTTGTCGCTAGTGGGCAGGCGGCCCGTGAGGCCGAAGCTCAGCGCGAACCCCGCGCGGCCGGCCATTTCGCCGAGGGTGCGCGGCGTGAAATAGTTGAGGTGATCCGGGTAGCGGAAACCGCACCAGCGCAAGCCCATGATCCGGCGGTTGAGCGATGCGTAATTGGGCACCTTGACGACGGCGAAGCCGCCGGGCGCGAGTACTCGCGAGAGCTGCCGCAGCACAGGTAGCGGCTCCGCCTCGTGCTCGAGGTAGGAGCGGAGCGAGGCTGCCGCGAAGAAGCTCTCGGGGAAGCGGCGCAGGCCTTCCACACAGGCGGCGTTAATCGCGTAACCCCCTCGCGCGCGAAAGGCGCGGTCGGCGATGGCCGCCGCCTGCGTCGAGATCTCGATGCCGTAGGGGATGAAGCAATCGGGAAAGCTCGCCATCGCCTGCCCGTCGCCGCAGCCGAGATCGACCACGTTTCCCACACGGATGCGGGAGGCGACGTAGCCCAGCACGGTCCGCTTCGGCAGCAGATGCATCCGGAAGCGCGTGCGCTTGCTGGCCTTATAGGAGAAGGGACGGAGCTCCGCGCGCCGCCGCTCCTCCACCTTGGTCGTGCGCTCCCAGGCCATGGCCTCGAACTGCGCTTCGAATTCCGGGGCCCGATCGATGTAGACGAAGCCGCAGGCTGAGCAGTTCTTCACCATCCAAGGCTTACGCGAGTATCGTCCCGCGGGCGCGTTGCTGTTGTCCTCGCCGCAGAGCGGGCAATCGCGCGGACGGACCGGGATCGCCCCGAAATCCTCGGAGACAATGAACTCTGGTTCGCGCACCCGGCCCCCTTTGCGAACCAGTGGCAAGCGGAACTATAATAGCGGGTACTTTGTCGCATGGAAACTACTCCCGCCCCAGCTACCCTACCCATATTGGGGGGCTAGAGTAAGGTCTTGAGCGCGGCGAGCGTGGCTGCGGGGTGCTCGATCATCATCATGTGGCCGATGCCCGGAAGCACCGTCACCTCTGCACCAGGGATCGTCTCGGCGAAGGCCTTGCCCTTGGCGGCGGGCGTCATGCGGTCCTCCGCCCCCAGCAGGAAAAGCGTGGGGCACCGGATCGCTGCGGCCGCGGCGGTCGCCCCTTTGTAGGCCGCGCAGGCCGCGAGGTCGGCGGCGAGAGCGACGGCGGAGGCGCGCTCGAGGAGGCGGAGCGTCTCGCCCTGAAGCCAGAGCCCCGGCGCGAGGTTGTGGCCGAGCTGAGAGCGTAGGGCGAGCCCCCAGCTCGTCATGAGTTCGAGCGCGGTATGGGCACCCTCGCGCGCGGCAGCGATGAGGTCCGGATGCACGGCCATATCCGGCGCGAAGCCCAGCAGTGCCACGGCGTCGATGCGCGCGGCGGCGCGCGCGGCGGTCTCGAGGGCGACGAGCGCGCCCATGCTGTGGCCCGCGATCCGCGCCCGGCTTGCGCCGACGGCGTCGAGCGCTCCCAGCACCCAGTCCGCCATCGCTCCGATGCTCTCGAGCGCCGGGCCGTCGCTCATCCCGTGTCCCGGAAGATCAAGCGCGAGCACGCTTCGCCCGCGATGGGCGATCGCGCGCGTCTGCAGCGCCCAGACCGTGTGATCCATGCCGGCGCCGTGCAGGAACACGACGGCGGGGAGCGCCGGATCGAAGGCGCGCCCCCCGGTCCCCGCGAAGACGCGCTTGCCCTCGACAATCAGCTCCATCGCCCGCTACTCCGCCGCCTTCGGCAGCGACTTCTGCGCCGTGCGGAGCGCCTGCGCCAGATCCGTGACGATGTCCTCGGCATCCTCGAGGCCGACGGAGAGGCGGATCATGTCCTCGCCGATCCCCGCCGCCGCGAGCTGCGCCGCGCTCATCTGCTGATGCGTGGTGCTCGCGGGATGGATCACCAGCGTCTTGGCGTCGCCGACGTTGGCGAGATGCGAAACGAGCCGCAGGGAATCGATGAAGCGCTTGCCCGCGGCGCGGCCGCCCTTGATGCCGAAGCTCACCATCGAGCCCGCGCCCTTCGGCAGGACGCGCTTGGCGAGCTCGTGGTCGCGGTGAGTGGGCAGCTCGGGATGGAGCACCCAGGCGACGGCGTCGCTCTTGGTCAGGAATTCGAGGACTCGCCGCGTATTCGCGACATGCCGCTCCATCCGCAAGGGCAAGGTCTCGACGCCCTGGAGGATGTAGAAGGCGTTCGCGGGGCTCATGCAGGCGCCGAAGTCGCGCAACCCCTCCGCGCGCGCGCGCATGACGAAGGCTTGCGTCCCGTATTCCTCCGCGAAGTCGATGCCGTGATAGCCGGCATAGGGCATGGTGAGCGTCGGGAATTTGCCGGATTTCTCCCAATCGAAGCGGCCGCCATCGACGAGCGCGCCGCCGATCGCGAGCCCGTGGCCGCCGAGCCACTTCGTCGCGGAGTGCACGACGAGATCGGCGCCGAGATCGAGGACACGACAGAGATAGGGCGTGGCGAAAGTGGCGTCGACGAGGAGCGGCAGCCCCGCCTCGTGCGCGACCGCCGCGACCGCCGGCACGTTCAAGACCTCGAGGCCGGGATTGCCGAGGATCTCCGCGAAGACCAGCCGCGTCTCCGGCCGGATCGCCGCGCGGAAAGCCTCGGGGTCGCGGGGATCGACGAAGCTCGCCTCGATCCCGAAGCGGGGCAGCGTGAGCTTGAGGAGATTGATCGATCCGCCGTAGAGCGAGGCCGCCGCGACGATGTGTCCGCCCGCGCCCATGAGCGTCGCGATCGCGAGGTGGAGCGCCGCCTGTCCGCTCGCAGTGCAGATCGCGCCGACGCCGCCCTCGAGCGCCGCGAGGCGCTCCTCCAGCACTGCGACGGTGGGATTGGCGATCCGCGAATAGATGAAGCCGGGCTCCTCCAGGTTGAAGAGCGCCGCCGCGTGGTCGCTGTCGCGGAAGACGAAGCTCGTGGTCTGATAGATCGGCACGGCCCTCGCGCCGGTCGCGGGGTCCGGCCGCTGGCCCGCGTGCAGGCTCAGCGTGGAGAAGCCGGGAAAGCGGATGTCGGGCATGGCGAGGCCTCGCTGCGGGGAACGAGACCGCCACCATACACGAAAAGAAAGGTGCGGAAGACGCCGCGCGGCGCCGTGCCGCTCGCGGGAAAGACTAGCGGAAGGTTCTTAACGGCGGCTGAAGCGACGGGCGCTTTTCCGCCGCGACCCTCTCACTGCGCCGTCCAGCCGCCGTCGATCGAGAGCGTCGTACCCGTCACCGTGGCGGCGGCATCGCTCGCGAGGTAGACGGCGAGCGCGCCGATCTGCTCCGGTGTCGAGAATTGCAGCATCGGCTGCTTCTCGCTGAGGAGCTCCTTCTTTGCCTCCTCGACGCTGCAGCCTTTCTCCTTCGCTCGCGCCTCCACCTGCTTCTGGACGAGCGGCGTCAGCACCCAGCCGGGACAGATGGCGTTGCAGGTGATCCCGTCATTGGCGGCCTCCATCGCCACGACCTTGGTCATCCCGACGATACCGTGCTTCGCGGAGACGTAGGCGACCTTCTGCACGCTCGCGACGAGACCGTGCGCGGAGGCGATGTTCACGATGCGACCCCATTTGCGCTGCTTCATTCCCGGAAGCGCTGCCTTGATCGCATGGAACGCCGCCGAGAGATTGATCGCGATGATGGCGTTCCACTTGTCCTCCGGAAACTCCTCGACCGGCGCCGTGAATTGAATGCCCGCGTTGTTGACGAGCACGTCCACCGAGCCCAGCTCCTTCGCGGCCTGCTGGATCATCTCGCGGATGTCGCCGGGCTTCGACATGTCCGCCGGGGAATAACCCGACTTGATGCCGTGCGTGCTGGCGAAATCCTGGCGGATCTTCTCGATCTGCGCCTTGTCGCCGAAGCCGTTGAGCATGATGCCGCAGCCCTGCGCCGCGAGCGCATGGGCGATGCCGAGGCCTATACCACTGGTCGAGCCGGTGACGACGGCGTTCTTGCCTTTGAGCATGGGAGGGCTCCTGAGGGGCTGGGGTGGTCGAAGAGAGAGGTAGGCCGGACGGGACCCCTAGCCAGCCTCCATTACCGTTTGAAAAGCTGCTCAGCTCCGCTCTTCTGGGCGCGCTTGCGGGCGATCTCGGCGCGGGCGCGCTCGATCTCGGCCTCGAGGCCGGCGATGTAGGATTCGAGCTCGGCGATCGCCATCGGGCTCAGGTCCTTGAGCTGCGGCTTCTTGCGCTGGGGCAGCAGGTCCTCTTCGTCCACAGGCGGCATCTCCTCGGCTGTTGCCAGTCTCGCGCGATCCCGCTAGACACGCAATCCGCCACTCGCCGCCCGGATGAAATTCCCGACAGGAACGACCCGATGACCACGCTCCCGGACACCATGACCGCGATCGAGATCACGAAGCCCGGCGGTCCCGAGGTGCTGAAGGCGACGACGCGGCCGATGCCGCTTCCCGGCGCGGGCGAGGTTCTGGTCGAGGTGAAGGCCGCCGGCGTCAACCGGCCGGACGTGCAGCAGCGCCAAGGCGGCTACGACCCTCCGCCGGGCGCGTCGGACATCCCGGGCCTCGAGATCGCGGGCCGGGTTGCCCAGGTGGGCCTCGGCGTCCACCAGTTCAAGATCGGCGACGAGGTCTGCTCCCTCGTCGCTGGCGGCGGCTATGCCACCCATTGCGTGGCGCCGGTGCCGCAGACGCTCCCCGTCCCTAAGGGTCTCGGCATGGTCGAGGCGGCGGCCGTGCCGGAGACCTTCTTCACGGTCTGGACCAACCTCTTCGAGCGCGTGCGATTACAGGCGGGCGAGACCGTCATGATCCACGGCGGCTCGAGCGGCATCGGCACGACCGCGATCCAGCTCGCCCGCGCCTTCGGCGCGGCGCAGATCTTCGCGACCGCGGGCTCGGCCGAGAAGTGCCGCGCCTGCGAGGCCCTCGGCGCCACCCACGCGATCGACTACAAGACCGCCGACTTCCTCGCGGTCGTCAAGGAGAAGACCGGCGGGCGCGGCGTCGACGTGATCCTCGATATGATCGGCGGCGACTACATGCAGAAGAACCTGAGCGCCCTCGCGATGGAGGGCCGCCTCGTCAACGTGGCATATCTCCGGGGCAACAAGATCGAGGTCAACTTCGCGCCGGTGATGCTGAAGCGCCTCACCATCACGGGCTCGACGCTCCGCCCGCGCACGGTCGAGCAGAAGGGCGCGATCGCCAATGCCCTCCGCCGGCAGGTCTGGCCGCTCCTCGAGAAGAAGACGGTGAAGCCCGTGATCTACCGCACCTATCCCCTGGCGGAGGCGGGGGCGGCGCACCGGCTCATGGAAAGCTCCGAGCACATCGGAAAAATCGTTCTCACGACCTGAGTTGAGCCCCTTCCCTCCGGGGGTGCGAGAGGCTATATAGCCTCTAACTCTCTTCCTGGATCGTGCGCTGGCCTGGCTCCCTGAGGATGCCGGAAATGCACGTTTCACCAAACACTTAGGAGGCACTATGGCACTCCCTTTGATGCCGAAGGCCACGGCCGTATGGCTCGTCGAGAACACGGCCCTTACCTTCGAGCAGATCGCCGAGTTCTGCGGCCTGCATGCCCTCGAGGTGCAGGCGATCGCCGACGGCGAGGTCGCGGCCCAGATGCAGGGACTCGATCCCGTCGCCAACGGCCAGATCACTACCGAGGAGATCAAGCGCTGCGAGCAGGATCCGACCGCCCGGCTCGAGCTCGCGAAGGAAGCGCTGCCGGAGCCGCTCGTAAAGCACAAGGGCCCGCGCTACACGCCGATCTCCAAGCGCCAGGACAAGCCCGACGCGATCGCCTGGCTCCTCAAGAATCATCCGGAGCTCAGCGACGGCCAGATCTCGAAGCTCGTTGGCACCACCAAGCCCACGATCGCGGCGGTGCGCGACCGCACGCATTGGAACTCGCCCAACATCAAGCCCCGGCATCCCGTAGCCCTCGGCCTCTGCACCCTCCCTGAGCTCGAAGCAGCGGTCCAGCGCGCAAGCAAAGGGAAGCGCCGGGCCGTCGTCGACGACATCGCCGAGCCCGTGACCGGCGAGAGCGAGAGCATGACCGCCGGCTGAGCCCGCCTGGTTTCCGCGCGCGGAAGTCGCCGCCGGCGCGCGCGGCGGGATATACTGCGACGATGGAATCGGGCGACGCAGTCGGGGCGCGAGTCTGGCTGGGCTTCCTGGCGATGTGCCTGGGAATGTTCATGGCGATTCTGGACATCCAGATCGTCGCGAGCTCGCTTCCCGACATCCAGATCGCGCTGGGCATCCCGATGCACCGCCTGAGCTGGATCCAGACCGCCTATTTGATCGCGGAGGTGATCGCGATCCCCCTTACGGGCTGGCTGACGCGCCTCCTCTCGCTGCGCTGGATGTACGCGGCGGCGACGGCGGGCTTCACCTTCGCCAGCATCGGTTGCGCGCTCAGCACGGGTTTCGCCTCGCTGATCCTCTGGCGCACCTTCCAGGGCTTCTTCGGCGGCGCCGTCATCCCCGCGGTCTTCACTTCGGTCTTCATGCTGTTTCCGCGGAGGTCGCACGTGCGCGCGACCACGATCGCCGGCGTCTTCGCGGTGCTGGCCCCGACGCTCGGCCCGATCCTCGGGGGCTACATCACGGAGACCTATTCCTGGCACTGGCTCTTCTTCATCAACGTGGTGCCCGGCATCGTCGTGGCGCTTACGGTCGCGGCGCTGCTGCGAGCCGACGCCACGGACTGGTCGCTCATCAGGCGCTTCGACTACGCGAGTCTCGGTCTCGTGGCGGTTTGCCTTGCGAGCCTCGAGCTGCTGCTCAAGGAAGGACCGCCGCGCAATTGGGCGGACAGCCTCGTCGCGGGACTGGCATTCGCCTGCCTCGCGAGCGGCTATCTCGTAATTCGCCGCAACCTCACTCGCGCGAACCCGCTCGTGGCGCTCACTCACTTCCGCGACCGTTTCTTCTCCGTCGCCTGCGCCTACAGCTTCATCACCGGCGCCGGCCTCTACGGCTCCGTCTATCTGATGCCGCTCTTCCTGGGCTTCGTGCGCGAGCACACTCCGCTCGAGATCGGTACCATCATGCTCGTGAGCGGCGTGGCGCAGCTCGGCTCGGCGCCGTTGGCGGCGCAACTCGAGCGCCGGCTCGACGCGCGCTGGCTTCTCGCCGCGGGCTTCGGCGTCTTCGCGGCGGGCCTCGTCAGCAACGGCTTTGCCACCTTCGAGACCGATTTCGATGGACTCCTCTGGCCGCAGATCCTCCGCGGCGCCGCGGTCATGTTCTGCATCCTCCCCGCGACCAGCCTCGCGCTCGAGCATCAGCCGATGTCCTGCGTCGCGGACGCGAGCGGCCTCTTCAATCTCATGCGCAACCTCGGTGGCGCGATCGGGATCGCCGTGATCGATACCGTGCTGGAGATGCGTCCCGCGGCCCATGTGGCGCGCATCGTCGAGCGGCTGCAGGCGGGCGATCCCGTGACCGCGGCCTTCGTCGGCCTGCCGCTCGACCGCTTCCACGGCGAGCCTCTCGGCCCCATCGACGAGGCGACGAAGGAGACAGTGCAGCCGCTCGTTGAGCGCGCCGCCGCGGTCGCGAGCTTCAACGACGCCTATTTCGTGCTCGGCGGCATCTTCGCGCTGTCGCTGCTGCTGCTCGTGTTCCTGCGCGGCACGCATCCTGCGCATGCGCGGCTCCGGCCGATCGAGGGCCTTTGATCCCATGAAGCGGCCGCCCGTTTCGCGCTCCGCCGCGCAGGAGCTGCGGACGCTCCGCGATTTCCTGCGCTTTGCCGTGAGCCGCTTCAACGCGGCCGGCCTGGTCTACGGCCACGGCACCGTGACCGCGCGCGACGAGGCCGCGTTCATCGTGCTGGAGGGCCTGCACCTGGCGATCGACGAGCTCGATTCCTATCTCGACGCGCGGCTCACCGCCGCGGAGCGCGCGCATCTAGCGGAGCTAATCGAGCTCCGTGTCGCGACACGGAAGCCCGCGCCCTATCTGCTGGGACGCGCCTATGTCGGCGGCGTGCCTTTTCGCGTCGACGAGCGCGTCATCGTGCCCCGCTCCTACATCGGCGAATTGCTGCGCGGAGAGCTCTTCGGCGGCGAGACGAGCGCGCTCGTCGGCGATCCCCGGCGCATCCGTCGCGCGCTCGACCTTTGCACGGGCTCCGGCTGTCTCGCGGTGCTCGCGGCACTCGCCTTCCCCGAGGCCGAGATCGATGCCGTCGATCTCTCCGCGGCCGCGCTCGAGGTCGCGCGAGCGAACGTCGAGGAGCATGGACTCTCCGAGCGCATCCGCCTCCTCGAAGGCGATCTGTTCGCGCCCGTCGCGGAAGAGCGCTACGACCTCATCCTCGCCAATCCGCCCTATGTCGATGCCGAGGCCATGGCGGCGCTGCCGCCGGAGTACCGGCACGAGCCCGCGTTGGCGCTGGCGGGCGGCGCGGACGGGCTCGACGTCGCCCGCCGGATCCTCGCGGAGCTGCGGGCGCATCTCGAGCCCGGCGGCGGCCTTCTCTGTGAGATCGGCCGCGGCCGCGAGCGGCTCGAAGCGGAATTCCCGGACCTGCCCTTCCTATGGCTCGACACCGAGGGTAGCGAAGGAGAGGTCTTTTGGCTCGCCGCCGACGGTCAACTGAGGAGTTGACTATCAACACATAGGTTGTTAGTTTCGCCGAATGAGCACTGCGGCGGCCGAGCCGATCGAGCAGGAGGAGTCCGAGGAGGCGGTCCTCGACCGCGTCTTCTTCGCACTCTCCGATCCCGTGCGACGCGAGATCCTCCGCCAGCTCGACGAGGCGCCGAGGCTCGTCTCCGAGTTGGCGTATCCCTTCCCGATCTCGCTGCAGGCGGTATCGCGGCACATCCAGGTGCTCGTGCGCGCAGGGCTGGTGCGCCAGGAGCGCACCGGACGGATCAGCCGCTGCAGCCTCGAGGCCGGTCCGATCCTGCCCGCGGCGGTCTGGATCAACCGCTACAGCAAGTACTGGCAGCAGCAGTTCGACCTCTTGGCCGCGGGATTGCGGCGGATCGAGCGCGAGCGATCGACGAAAGCGACGAAATCCCGCGCCCCGGCGAAACCCAAGGGCTCCAAAGGAGGCTCCCGATGAAACCGCATGCCGTCGTTCCCGAGGCGGAGTGGCTCGAGGCCCGCAAGAGGCTCCTTGCGAAGGAGAAGGAATTCACGCGCGCCCGCGACGTGCTGAGCCGGGAGCGGCGCGAGCTGCCCTGGGTGCGCGTCGAGAAGCACTACGTTTTCGACGGGCCCAAAGGGCGCGAGACGCTCGCCGACCTCTTCGCGGGCCGGCATCAGCTCGTCGTCTATCACTTCATGTTCGATAGGGATTGGGAGGCCGGCTGCAAGAGCTGCTCCTTCTGGGCTGACAATTTTAACGGCGCCGTCGTGCACCTCGCGCATCGCGATGTGACCCTCATCGCGATCTCGCGCGCGCCCTTCGCAAAGCTCGATGCCTACCGCAAGCGCATGGGCTGGAGCTTCAAGTGGGTGTCCTCGTCCGGGTCGGACTTCAACCGGGACTATCACGTCTCGCACACGAAGGAGGAGATCGCGGCGAAGGACGGGTACTACAATTACACGCGTCAGCCGCCTTATGCCTCGGAATCGCCGGGAATCAGCGTCTTCTATCGCGACGACGACGGCGCGATCTATCACACCTATTCTTGCTATGCGCGCGGCCTCGACATGCTCAACGGCGCCTATCACTACCTCGATCTCGTACCCAAGGGCCGCGACGAGGACGAATTGCCGGCCTCGCAGGCTTGGGTGCGCCGGCACGATGAATACGAGCGCTGAGCGCGCAAGGAAGGAGGACCGAGCGATGAGTTACAGGGACACGGCCAAGAAACTCGCGGGCTATCGCGAGGAAATCGCGGCTCTGCGCAAGAAGATGCGCGCGGCACAGGCGGAGATCGAGCCCGAAGAAGTGCGCGACTACGCATTTTCGACTCTCGGCGGCTCCGTGCGACTCAGCGACCTCTTCGGCACGAAGCCCGATCTCTTCGTGATCCACAACATGGGCAAGTCCTGCCCCTATTGCACGCTCTGGGCCGACGGCTTCAACGGCGTCTACCACCACCTCGCGGATCGCGCGGGCTTCGCGGTCTCGAGCCCCGATGCGCCCGAGGTGCAGAAGGAATTCGCGGCGGGCCGCGGCTGGCGCTTCCCGATGGTGAGCCACCAGGGCACGAGCTTCGCCGCGGATATGGGGTACCTGCGGGAGTCCGGCGGGTTTTCGCCGGGCATCTCGGCGTATCGGCGCGAGGGCACGCGCATCCTCCGAGTGTCGGACGCGCCCTTCCATCCCGGCGACGACTTCGCTTCCTTCTGGCACGTGCTCGACCTGCTGCCGGAGGGGCCGGGCGACTGGTCGCCGAAATACAGCTACCCCGCCCAGCGCGCTCCGTAGCCCGCGCTCTTCAGGCTCTCAGCGATCTCCCCGAGGATCGCGGGGTCGTCGATGGTCGCGGGCATGCGGTACTCCTCGCCGTCCGCGATCTTGCGCATGGTCCCGCGGAGGATCTTGCCGGAGCGCGTCTTGGGGAGGCGCTGCACCACGATCGCGGTCTTGAAGCTCGCGACCGGGCCGATCCGCTCGCGCACGAGGCTCACGGCCTCGCTTGCGATCTCCTGCGCCCCCTTCTTGACGCCGGCCTTCAGCACGAGGAAACCCAGCGGCACCTGGCCCTTGAGCTGGTCGTTGACCCCGATCACCGCGCACTCCGCGACGTCCGGATGCGAGGCCAGCACCTCCTCGATGCCGCCGGTCGAGAGCCGATGGCCCGCGACGTTGATGATGTCGTCGGTGCGGGTCATCACGAAGACGTAGCCGTCCTCGTCGATGTAGCCGGCATCCGCGGTCTGGTAATAGCCGGGGTATTCCTGGAGATAGGACTGCACGAAGCGATCGTCGGCGTTCCAGAGCGTCGGCAGCGTGCCCGGCGGCAGCGGCAGCTTCGCCACGAGCGCGCCGATCTCGCCGCGCTTCACCTCGTGCCCTTCGGGATCGAGAACGCGGAGATCCCAGCCCGGCATGGGCTTGGTCGAGGAGCCCGGCTTCACCGGCATGAGCTCGATCCCCGCGGGGTTGGCGGTGATGGGCCAGCCCGTCTCGGTCTGCCACCAGTGATCGATGATCGGAACCTTGAGCTGCGCTTGCGCCCATTCGACCGTGGGTGGGTCCGCGCGCTCGCCCGCGAGGAAGAGCGCGCGGAACTTCGAGAGATCGTGCTTGCGCATGAGGTGCCCGTCGGGGTCCTCGCGCTTGATCGCGCGGAAGGCCGTGGGCGCCGTGAAGAGTGCCACCGCGCCGTGCTCCGCGATGATGCGCCAGAAGACGCCGGCATCGGGCGTCCCCACGGGCTTCCCCTCGAAGAGGATCGAAGTGCAGCCGTAGATGAGCGGCGCGTAGACGATGTAGGAATGGCCGACCACCCAGCCCACGTCGGAGGCGGTCCACCAGGTCTCGCCGGGCTTGATGCCGTAGACGTTCGCCATCGACCAATGGAGCGCCACGGCGTGGCCGCCGTTGTGGCGCACGATGCCCTTGGGAATGCCGGTCGTGCCGGAGGTGTAGAGGATATAGAGCGGATCGGTCGCCTCGACCGGCACGCAGTCCGCGGGCTTCGCCTTCGCCACGAGCTCCTGCCAGTCGTGGTCGCGGCCTGTGGCGAGCGGCGCCTGCTGCATCGGCCGTTGCAGGATGACGCAGGAGCTGGGCTTGGCGCTCGAAAGCTCGATCGCGTGATCGAGGAGAGGCTTATAGGGAATGACCCGCTGTACCTCGATGCCGCAGGAGGCCGAGAGGATCACCTTGGGCTTGGCGTCGTCGATGCGCGTCGCGAGCTCGGGCGCGGCGAAGCCGCCGAAGACGACGGAGTGGATGGCGCCGATGCGCGCGCAGGCGAGCATCGCCATCGCGGCCTCCGGCACCATCGGCATGTAGATGAGGACGCGGTCGCCCTTGGCCACACCCAAGCCCACGAGCGCGCCCGCGAGCCGCGCCACGGCGTCGCGGAGCTCGCGATAGGTGAATTTCTTGATCTCGCCGGTGACAGGGCTGTCGTAGATGAGCGCGGTCCGGCTGGCTCGGCCGCCCTCGACGTGGCGGTCGAGCGCATTCCAGCAGGTGTTGAGCCGCGCCCCCTTGAACCACAGGAAGAAGGGCGCCCGGCTGCGGTCGAGCACCTGGTCCCAGCGCCGCTCCCAATCGATGGCTTGGGCCGCCTCGGCCCAGAAGCCCTCGGGGTCGGCGAGCGAGCGGCGATAGACCTCGTCGTAGCGTGGCATGGCGGGTGTACCCCTGGGATTGCTGCCCGATCTTCACATGAGCGGCTTCCCGTCGTAAATCCAGTGCGATGAGCAATCCCTTCGAGACCGACCTCGACCGCAATGCCGCGAACTACGTCCCGCTGACGCCGCTGAGCTTCCTCGAGCGCAGCGCCAGCGTGTTCCCGGACCGGACTGCCGTGCTGCACGGCAAGCGCCGCTACAGCTGGGCCGAGACCTATCGCCGCTGCCGCCGGCTCGCGAGCGCGCTCCGGAAGCGCGGCGTGGGCCTCGGCGACACGGTCGCGGTGATGGCTCCCAACGTGCCCGAGGCCTTCGAGGCGCATTTCGGCGTTCCCATGGCGGGCGCGGTGCTGAACGCGCTCAACATCCGCCTCGACGCCGAGACCATCGCCTTCATCCTCACGCACGGCGAGGCGAAGGTTCTGCTCACGGACCGCGAGTTCTCGCCGGTCATCGAGAAGGCGCTCTCGCTCCTCGAGCGCAAGCCGCTCGTCGTCGACATCGACGATCCCCTTGCCGTCGGCGGCAAGCATCTGGCCGCGCTCGACTACGAGGCGCTCCTCGCGGAAGGCGATCCAGATTTCGCCTGGGAACGCCCCAGCGACGAGTGGGGTGCGATCGCGCTCAATTATACTTCGGGCACGACGGGCAATCCCAAGGGCGTGGTCTATCACCACCGCGGCGCCTGTCTAAACGCGCTCGGCAACATCCTCGTGTGGTCGATACCGCAGCATCCCGTTTATCTCTGGACGCTGCCGATGTTCCACTGCAATGGCTGGTGCTTCCCCTGGACCGTGACGGCGCTCGCGGGGACCCATGTCTGCCTGCGCCGCGTCGAGGCGAAGGCGATCTATGACGCAATCGCCGAGCGCGGCGTCACGCATCTCTGCGGCGCGCCCATCGTCATGAACATGCTGTTGAACGCGCCGGCGGCGGAGCGGCGGGACCTGCCGGGTCCGGTCGCGATGATGACCGCGGGAGCGGCGCCGCCCGCGGCCGTCATCGAGGGCATGGAGAAGCTGGGCTTCCGCATCACCCACGTCTACGGCTTGACCGAGGTCTACGGTCCCTCCGTGGTCTGCGCCTGGCATGAGGAGTGGGACGCGAGGCCCGCGCATGAGCGAGCGGCGCTCAAGGCGCGTCAGGGCGTCAACTATCCCGTGCTCGAGGGCTTGATGGTAGCGGATGCGAGGACGCTCACGCCGGTGCCCATGGATGGCGAGACCATGGGCGAGGTCTTCATGCGCGGCAATATCGTGATGAAGGGCTATCTCAAGAATCCGAGCGCCACCGAGGAGGCCTTCGCCGGCGGCTGGTTCCACACGGGCGACCTCGGCGTCTGGCACGAGGACGGATACATCGAGCTCAAGGACCGCTCGAAGGACATCATCATCTCCGGCGGCGAGAACATCTCCACGATCGAGGTCGAGGGCGTGCTCTACCGCCACCCCGCGGTGCTCGAGGCCGCCGTGGTCGCGCGCGCGGATGAAAAATGGGGCGAGGCCCCCTGCGCCTTCGTCACCTTGAAGCCCGGCCACGAGGCCACGAGCGACGACATTATCGCCTTCTGCCGCGAGCGCCTCGCGCGCTTCAAGGTGCCCAAGACCGTCCTCTTCGGCGCGCTCCCGAAGACCTCGACCGGCAAGATCCAGAAATTCGTGCTCCGCCAGCAGGCGAAGGCGCTCTCCTAGCCTCGCCTCAGCGGACCTCGACGTCCTTCCAGAACCCGAAGCGGTCCTTCGTCTGCATCATCTTGGGCTGCGGCGCCTCGTAGGCCCATGCGGCGCGCTCGTGCCGGACGCCGTCGATCACGACGTCGTAGAACTGTACGCCGTGCGGACAGGCGCGGTCGGATTCCGTCTTGGGCGCCCTCACGAGCCATTCCCGATGCACCGAGCGCCCCGGGAAATACTGGTAGCCATCGACCTCGACGGTGTCGTTGCTCTCGGCAATCACGCGTCCCTTCAGGGTTGCTTTCATGGCAGGCTCCTTCGTCAGCGAGTATGCCGCATCGCTCAGTTCCTGAAAATGTTGCGTCTGATCCAGGGTCCGAGGCCGGTGTTGCCCTGGGTGAAGGACTGTCCGGTCTGCTCCATCCGCGCGCGAATGCCCGTCGGGTTCCAGCCCGTGAGCTGCGCGAGCGTCGCGGCCTCCTTCTCGAACCGATCGGGCAGCGCGGCCAGGTACTGATCGCCGGCCTTGCAGTTTGCGGAGCCCTGGAACGGATGGCGCAGGACGTAGCGGCCCTGGAAGTTCGAGCGGTCGCGCGTCTCCTGGAACGCCAGGTCCTCCGGAAAATGCGCGGCATCGTAGCGGACGTGGAGACGCGTGACGTAAGCCTCGGAGCCGTTGGATCGGTAGGGCTTGTCGTCGTCGATGCCGATCCAGCGCGCTCCCAGCTCGACGAGCTCCTTATTCTTCAGGGGATCGGCGGCGCAGGGGTCGCACCAGCCCATGTCCCAGGCGTACTCCACGAAGACCGCGCGCATGTCCTCGCGCTCGACCGCGCGCTCGAACATCGCCTTGTAGAAGGCCGGAAACTCCTCCTTGACGTAGAGCGGCACCTCCACGTCGGAGGGAAGCTTCACCGTGCGGTAATTCGAGGTCTCGACGCGGCCCTTGCGCGTGAGGGCGAGAACGATCAGGTCCTGCGGCCCGCTCGCGTTCACCGTGCCGAGGCGGAGCGGCAGCATGAACTTCTTGGTCTCGTAGCGGACCTGCAGCGGGCGCAGGAATTTGTTGCCTTGAAGCTGCATCCGCTCGAGGCTCACCTTCGCGACGAAGAAGTGCATTTTCTGCTTGATGTAGCTCGCGAGCACCGCCTCGGCGCCGTCGGGAATGCGGTAGCCGTTGTCGGTGAGCCAATTGACGAGCCCGTCGCTCTGCTCGGCGGAAAGGATCGAGACGTCGTATTCCGCGACGTCGTAGCTCGCCTCGACGGTTACGCCGGCGTAACGGACGGCCTTATTGACCGTTGTCGGCGCGGGCGTCGGCGCGCTGCTGCCCCGAGCGACCATGTCGTACATCCGCCGGGCGCAGGGGTCCTCGTCGAAATACTCGACGAGCCGTGGCGCGGTGAAGGCGTCGAGGTGGTCGATGGTCTTGATGTCGACGACGCCGATCTGCTTGCGCTCGATGAAGGTCGGCACGGGGATAACGACCGCGAATTCCTTGGGATCGCCCTCGTAGTCGTTCGCCATGGTGACGGCGGTCTTGCCGTCGTCCCAGGCGAGCACGACCTTCGAGGATTTGTTGAAGAGCTTGCTGTCGGCCTTGGCGACGTAGAAGCCGCAGAAGGCGGACGCGGGTGCCACGGCGACGCCGAGCTGCGCCGCGATCGCGCCGAGGGCGACCGCAGCTTTGAGGCGGCGGGAAATGCGAGGCGACATCCTGATGCTCCCTTCTAGGACGGCTTGGACCATTGGAAGCGCTCCGCCGGCAGGAGCCGGTCGAGGGCCGGCGTCAAGAGCGAGACCGCAACCAGCGCGACCGGGAGCGCCGGTCTGAGTTGCTGGAAGAAGGCGAGCCAATGCGCGAGGAGCGCCACCGCGAGCGCGAGGACGAGGCGCCCGAGGCGTGAATCCGGCGCCGTCCGCGGATCGGAGATCATGAAGAAGGCGAAGAGCAGCAGCGCCCCGTTCTCGAGCTGATGCAGCGGGATCGCGAGGGGATCCCCGAGCCACTCCGCGCGCGCGAGCAGGAGCGCGGCATGAGCACCGAGGAAGAAGAGCGCGATGTCAGTCCGGCGCGATGCCTGCAGCACGAGGATCGCGAAGAAGGCCAGGAGCGCCGCAAACCAGATGCTCGCTCCCCATTGCCCCGGCGAGATCCAGACCCGGTCGGTCGCGAAAAGGAGTGTCACGATCGCGATCGCCGCGGGGTTCCAGAGATGCTTTCCGTCGATGCGGATCGCGAATTTCGCGACGATGGCGATGACGCCTGCGACCGCCATCAGCGCGGGATCGTCGGTGCGCAAGAGGAGGCTCAGCGAGAAGCCCGTGATGAGCGGCGACCGCAGATCGAGCCTAGGCAGGCGCCAGAGTTGGGAGCAGGTGACCTGCGCACCGAGCGTGGCCGCAATCGCAAGGAGGCTCGGCAGCGGCCGCGCGCCGAAATCGAGCCAGGCCATGTTGAGAGCGAGCAGCGTAGCGAGGGCGCCGATCTGAAAGTGGCGGGCATCGGAAAGCCAGGCTCGCCACGGAAGCGCCGTAATGCGCTCTCTGACCGGAATATGCTCGGGAAGCGCAATTGCCTCGACACTACCGGAGGGGGCCATGGCCGCACCGCTCGCCTGGGATCGATCGGGCGATGCTCAACTGGGAATTGGGCTGAACTGCGGCGCCGGGATGGAAAGATTCGAGCAGCGCATTGACGTCGCCCGCCTTCCAAGCCGAAACTGAAATGACATATGGAGGTGAGCTGAGCGGTCTAACGCGCCGAATTCTCGCGAGCTTGTCTTTCGGGGGGCACCGACATGAGGAACGGCAAGAAGCGCAAAGCGCGCGCGGAGGGCACTGCCGAGGTCCAGCGCCATGCGAAGGAGGGCGTGAGCCTCGAGCGTGCCTGGCGCGTCACCGGCAAGCCCAAGGTGCTGTTCCCGCCAAAGGAATACAAATACGTCAATGAGCTCGCCCAGCTGCAGTTCGAGCTCATCAAGCTCCAGGAATGGGTGCGCCTGAACGGCCTCAAGGTCGGGGTCCTTTTGGCGGGCCGCCACGCCGCGGGCAAAGGCGGCGTCATCAAGCGGATCGCCGAGCCGCTCAATCCCAGGATTTGCCGTATCGTGGCGCTCGGCACCCCCACGGACCGCGAGCGCGGCCAGTGGTATTTCCAGCGCTATGTCGCGGAGCTGCCGGGCCGCGGCGAGATCGTGCTGTTCGATCGAAGCTGGTACAACCGCGCCGGCGTCGAGCGAGTCATGGGATTTTGCACGGACGAGGAATACTGGGAATTCCTGCGAGCGTGCCCGGTCTTCGAGGAGATGCTGATCCGCTCGGGCATCTATCTCGTCAAGTACTGGTTCTCCGTCAGCGACGAGCAGCAGGAAGAGCGATTCCGCGAGCGCATGCGCAATCCCTTCAAGCGCTGGAAGCTCAGCCCCATGGATTTGGAAGCACGCAAGCGCTGGGTCGAATACTCCAAGGCCAAGGACACGATGTTCGAGTACACAGACACGAAACTGAGCCCCTGGCACGTCGTCGATGCCGACAACAAGAAGCGTGCGCGGCTCAACTGCATTCACCATCTTCTGGAGCAAGTCCCCTATCGCGACATGAGCCCGATCCAGTTTCCGCTGCCGAAGCGCCAGTCCGAGACCGGGTACATTCGTCCCAAAAAATCGAGCCAGAATTTCGTGCCGAAAGTTTATTGAGGGGTGGCGCCGCGGCCATCGTCACGGCAGGATGTCGCTAACTTCGGCGGGAGGAAGCCCGATGATTCTCGAGATCGCCCAAATCGCCGTGAAGCCCGGCCTCGAGTCCGAGTTCGAATCCGGCGTCGCCAAGGCCGCGCCGCTTTTCCGGCGCGCCAAGGGCTGCAAGGGAATGGAATTGCAGCGCTCGATCGAGAAGCCCGGCCGCTACCGGCTCCTCGTCAAATGGGAGACGCTCGAGAACCACACCGTCGACTTCCGCGGCTCGGCGGATTTCCAGGAATGGCGCAAGCTCGTGGGGCATTGCTTCGAGAGCCCGCCGGAGGTCGAGCACACGCGGCAGGCCGTCGCGGGGTTCTGATCCCGCGCGCTCAGTCCGCGTGGCCGACCGCGGCCACCTCGCTCATGCGGATGTCGAGGCTGTCGAAGAGCGGGGAGTCCGCGCGCTGCGGCGTTGCCGATGCGGCATAGTAGCGCGCGTTCTTCATCGTCAGGATCGACCCGTCGGCGCTCACGCCCGCGAGCGTCCCCGAGACGATGGGACCGCTTCGCAGGAAGACCATCACCGGCTTCTGCTTCGCTGCTTCGGCCTTGACGATTTGCGCGAGCGCCGCCTCCTCGCCGGCGGCCCAGGCCGGCAGCGCCGAGACATATGAAAGGGCAATCGCCGCCGCCAACACGAGCGCGCGAATCATGGCTGGACCCCAATAAGTGAGTTTTCGCTCCCCCGACACTAGCGTGTCGGGTCGAGGCCGTGCCAATCCCGATTGCGTGAGGCTAGTGCTGGTGCTCTAGCTGGAAGATCTCGTCCTTGATCCTCAGTTTCTGCCGCTTGATGTCGTGGATCATGTCTTCGTTGGGCATCGGCCTATGGCTTTCTTCTTCAAGGGCTTGTTCCAGGCTCTGATGCTTGGCCCGCAGGGCCTCGATACGATCCTGTACCGACATGCGGCTCCTCCTTGTGCAAGACGAGCGAGGCCTCCATGGTCCGCCTGTGGAGGCCGGAGATCAATAGGGATATGCTGCGTCGGCCGGCGCGATTCCAGACCCCCCGCGGTTCAATCGGCCGGATCGGGCGGCGGAGGCGGGCGTGCAGGACAAACCTCGGATGGTCGTGGGGATCAGCGGCGCCTCCGGAGTCGTCTACGGAGTGCGGCTCCTCGCGATGCTTCGGCCGATGCCGGTCGAGACCCATCTCGTGATGACCCGGACCGCCGAGGTGACGCTCGCTCACGAAATGGACATGAAATTGCGCGAGGTCCACGCCCTTGCGGATCGTGTGCATGCCGCGAGCGATCTCGCGGCGCCGATCTCGTCGGGCTCCTTCAAGACGCTCGGCATGATCGTCGCCCCCTGCTCCATCCGCAGCCTCGCGGAGATCGCGACCGGCGCCACCTCGACGCTGCTCACGCGCGCGGCCGACGTGGCGCTGAAGGAGCGCCGCCGTGTCGTCCTCATGGTGCGGGAGACGCCGCTCCACACGGGGCATCTGCGCAGCATGGCGGCCGTCTCCGAGCTCGGCGCCATCGTGGCGCCGCCCGTACCCGCCTTCTATGCGCGGCCGCAAAGCCTCGAGGAGATGATCGACCACAGCTTGGGCCGCGTGCTCGATCTCTTCGGGATCGAGAGCGGCACGGTACAGCGTTGGGGCGAGCCCCGCCCGCCCGAGGTGGCGCCGCTCCGCCGCCCGCGCTCGCGCTGAGTCACCGAAGCTCGGCGACGGCCGGCGGCTCATATCCCGGCTGCCTGAGGCGGAGGCGATCGAGAACCGCTCCGACCTCGAGCCGCTCGCGCGCGGGCGCGCAATAGAAGCCGTCGACGCGTCCGGGGAGCAACCCGCCGGTCTCCGCGACGAAAACGAGGCAGGGTCCGGCGGCGGTATCCGCGATGGCATAGCGGAAGAGGCCGAGGGCGGCCGATCGCTCCGCGGCGGACCGGAACCGCGGTGAAGCCTCGGCGACGGTGGGCCAGCTGCGGGCGATTTCCTCTGGCGACACGAGGCGAGAGAAGGTCCGCTCACGGCCCAGGCGGACGTAGCGCACGCTCGCGCGCGGCCGCTCCCGCTCCGGCGCCGACAGAAAGGAGATCTCTACGAGGTAGGCCAGGTCCGGCGGCGCCGCCCAGAAGCTCCTGGCGATCGAGCGCGCGAGCCCCGGCGGATCGAAGGCGAGCATCGCGGCCTGCGGCGGAATCGTGTGCCATTCGAGCTCGGCCGCAAGCTGCCGGCTCGAGAGAGCGCCGAGGTCTCCGAGGATTTGCGCGACACGGGGCTCCGCAACGCTCTGCGCGAGCCCCACGGCGAGCCTCCGGTCATAGAGCGCGCGCAGTACCGCCTCGTCCGCTTCGCTGAGAGTGTCGCTCCAGCGGATCGGCCCCATCACCGACGGCAGCACCGAGGAGTGATGGGGGAAGCCATAAGCGTGCATGAGCTCGTGATCGAGGCAGGCGGAAAAGGTGCGTGCGGGCTCGGTCGCGATGAAGATGCGCGCGCGGCGGATGCCGCTCTCGTCGTAGGTGGTTCGCGCGGAGCAGGCTGCGAGCTCCTCGCGGACGGGCACCCGCGTCCCTCGCACGAACTCGAAGACGAGGGTCGCCTCGGCCCCGTTGGCCGGCGCGACCGCGACGCCCGTCAGCGCCTGAAAGCGCGCGAGGCGCTCCGCGATCAGGCGGTCGGCGCCCGGCGGCGCGGGGCCCACGATCGCGTAGGTAAGCGAGCGATCGGCCCAGCGGAGCAAGGTCGGCGAAGCTCCCTCCGGCGCCGCGGCGTTGCCGTAGGCGAGCTCGTCGAAGAAGCGCACTAGGCGCGCCGAGGAAACCGCCTCTCGGCTCGGCGGCGCCGCGGCGGGCTCAGCGCGCGGCGAGGCGCTCGACGCCGATTGCTGGCCGGCCGTGCAGGCGGAAAGCAGCAGCAGCGCCGCGAGCGCCGGGCCGCGCCATCTCACGGAGCGACCACTGCCGCCAGAGCTGCCTCAATCGGTGTCGCCAATCCGCGCTCGTCTTGGCTCGAAAGGCAGAGGCCGAGGTTCGCAGCCGCAAGACGACGGCGCTCTGCGAGGGTTACGCCCGGCCTCGCCGCGGGCGCTCCCTCGGCCATCAGCCGCTGCGCCACCTGCTCCGCCGAGATTTCCAGGGCCTTCGCGGCGGAATAGACGGGCTCGGTTTGCGCAACCGTGGCCGCCTTGATACCTCGGCGCGCGCTCCGCAGCGGGATCAGCACGCTCTCGCGCCAGAGGCGCGCGCGTGCGCCGGCGGCGTCCCGCTCCTGCGCCGTCAGCGCGACGCCCTCATGGAGGCCGAGCCAACAGGCATAGAGCAGGAGGTTCACGTCGTGGCCGAAGCGGTCCTGCAGCCCGATGAGCGCGGGCGAGACGCCTTCGCGCCCATAGAAGGCGAGAGTGAAGGACCAGAAGGAGTCGCCGCGCATTTCAGTCATCCCCGAGAGAGATTCCGAGCCCGCGTGCCGTGCGCACCAGCGTGCCCCCTGGGTCGACGGTCTGCGGCGCGCGGATCGCCGCGGCCATCGGCACGTCGACGACCGCGCGGTTCTGCCAGGCTACCATGCGGTCGGAGGCGCCGGCGACCACGAGATCGACGGCGTGAACGCCGAAGGCCTGCGCGACGAGCCGGTCGCTCCAGGTGGGCTCGCCGCCGCGCTGCACGTGGCCCAGCACGGTCACGCGGATCTCGGCTCCCGTCGCCGGCGCGAGCGCCTCCGCGAGCCTGTGCCCGACGCCGCCATAGGTGCCGCCGGTCAAGCGCTGCCGGACCCGATGGCCCGTGGGATCGGGCACTGCCTCGGCGACGACGATGAGCGCGAAGTTCCGCCCGCGCCGGCGCAGCAGCGCGATGTGCCGCGCGACCGTCGCAACCTTATAGGGGATCTCCGGAATGAGGATCACGTCCGCGCCGCCGGCGATCCCCGCCGCGAGCGCGATGTGGCCGGCATCGCGGCCCATTACCTCGAGGATCATCACGCGATCGTGGCTCGCCGCCGTCGGCTGCAGCCGGTCAAGCGCCTCGGTCGCGACGGCGACGGCGGTGTGATAGCCCACGGCGCTCTCGGTCGCGCCCAGGTCGTTGTCGATGGTCTTGGGGATGCCCACGAGGCGGATGCCGCCCTGCTGCGCGAGCCGGCGCAGGATCGCGAAGCTGCCGTCGCCCCCGACGCCGATCAGCGCCTCGGCGCCGCAGAGCCCGAAGCCCTCGATCACCTCGCGCGAGCGGTCGCGCCGACGGCCGCCCGGCATCGGAAAGGCGAAAGGATCACCCTTGTTCGTCGTGCCGAGGATCGTGCCGCCCATGCGCAGGAGCGTGCTCCCGGCCATCCCGAGGTCGAGCTCGGCCGCATCGACCGGGCGGCGCAGAAGTCCCATCGTGCCCTGGCGAATGCCAATGACGCGCCAGCCGTAGCCCTCGATGGCGCGATGCATGACGGCGCGAATGATCGCGTTGAGGCCCGCGCAGTCGCCGCCGCTCGTCAGCAGCGCCAGGGTGCGTCCTCGCGCGGATTTGGCCATCGTCCGCCTGCTCCCGACCCGCTCCGGAATGGGGGTTCCGCTTCGCCTTACCGAGCATAGTCTGGTATACTGCGTCCCTCACGAGAAAACCCGCAGACTGCCGCTGGCGATGGACCTCGACCTCGAAGCGATCAAGGCGCGTGTGGAGCAATTGAAGAGCGAGCACCGCGATCTCGACGAGGCGATTGCGCGGATCAGCGAGAAGGCGCCCTTCAACCAGCTCCAAATTCAACGCCTGAAGAAGCGCAAGCTCGTGCTCAAGGACTTGATCGCCAAGCTCGAGAGCCAGCTCGTGCCGGACATCATCGCCTGACCGGGCGCGATATATACTACAGCGACTATATGTAATTACGCTGCGGAGCCGGCGCGTTGGCGGTCGCGCTTATGCTCGTACATGGCGCGGTCGGCCGAATCGATTATCTCGCCGGCGTTCTCCTCGCCGCTGAAGGCATGCACGCCATAGGCGACCTGCAGCGGGATCGGGCGGCCCTGCCACATCAGCGGCCGGCGGCGCACGGCCTCCGCGAGCTGAAGCGCCTTCGCGTCCGCGAGGGTCTTGTCGGACTGCATGAGCAGTACGCCGAACTCGTCGCCGCCGAGTCGGGCGACCACGTCGGAGTTGCGGACGTTCTCGACGAGGGTACGCGAGATCTGCGCCAGCGCCGCATCGCCCGCCGCATGTCCGTAGGCGTCGTTGATGACCTTGAGGTCGTTCACGTCGACGTAGACGATGCTCGCGGGCGCTCCGTAGCGCTGGGCGAAGGCGATCATGCGCGTGACCTCGCGCAGGAAGGCCCGCCGGTTCGCGATGGGGATGAGCGGATCCTCGTCGGCGAGTCGCTCGAGGAAGTCGACGCGCTTGCGCGCCTCGCCGAGATCGCGCCGGAGCTGATCGACCTCGGCAAGGAGTGTTAAGAGTGCTTGTCGTACCTTGGGAGTGATCTCCGCTTCCGGCAGGCCCGCGAGCTCCACGGCATCGGCCCGCCGGGCTACGCCGGCATAGGCCGCGGCCGCGCCCGCAACGCGCTCCGGCCGGCGGAGCGACGCAACGCGGGACGAGGACCTGGTATCGCGGATTTCCATTCGGGCGCGGGCTATGTTGGGACGCCGCTTCTGACGTCCTTGGCCAGTAAACAGCAATTGAATTAACAACCGCCTAACCCGACGCCCGCGGAGCGCTTGCCCTTGCCTGATCGATCCCCAATAATGCGCGCCTTCTTCGCGGGGGCGCCGAGGCTTGACGCGCATGGCGGCGGAACGGCCGACGGTCGGCATCATCATGGGTAGCCAATCCGATTGGGAGACGCTGCGGCACGCGGCGGCGACCCTCGAGCACCTGCACATCCCCCACGAGACGCGAATCGTCTCCGCCCACCGCACGCCGGAGCGGCTCTACGACTATGCGCGCGAGGCGCGAAGGCGCGGCCTCAAGGTGATCATCGCGGGCGCCGGCGGCGCTGCGCATCTGCCGGGGATGGCAGCCTCGATGACGACGCTGCCCGTACTCGGCGTGCCGATCGAGACCAAGGCGCTCAAGGGTCTCGACAGCCTGCTCTCGATCGTCCAGATGCCCGGCGGCGTCCCCGTCGGCACCCTCGCCATCGGCAAGGCCGGTGCCATCAACGCCGCCCTCCTCGCCGCCGCCATCCTCGCCACATCCGATGCCAAGATCGCGGCGGCGCTGGAGCGGTTCCGAGCGGAGCAGACCTCGGGCGTCGCCGAGCGCCCGAGCGACGAGCCCACGCAGGCCGGATGATTGCACCCGGCGCCACCATCGGCATTCTCGGCGGCGGCCAACTCGGCCGCATGACCGTGCTCGCCGCCGCGAGCCTCGGTTACAAGTGCCACGTCTACTGCCCCGATCCCGAGGGTCCGGCGAAGCTGGTCACGCCCTTCGCCACCACCGCGGCCTACGAGGATTGGGCGGCGCTAGAGCGCTTCGCCGCGGCGGTCGATGTCGTGACCTTCGAGTTCGAGAACGTTCCCGCGGACACCGCGAATTTTCTCGCGCGGCTGAAGCCGGTGCGTCCGAGCCCCTCCGTGCTGAAGATCTCGCAGGACCGGCTGCGCGAGAAGGATTTCCTGCGCTCGATCGACGTCGCGACCGCGGACTACCGCGACGTCGGCGACCCTGCCGCCCTTGCCCGCGCCGTGCGCGACCTCGGCCTTCCCTGCGTCCTCAAGACGGTACGCTACGGCTATGATGGGAAGGGTCAGGTGAAGATCGCAGCCGACGGCGATTTCGAGGCGCGCTGGGCCGAGATGGGCGCGCCTCAGGGCATCCTCGAGCGCTTCGTCGACTTCGGCTGCGAGATCTCAGTGATCGTCGCGCGTACCGGCGCCGGCGCCACCGCGACATATGTCCCCGTCGAGAACCAGCACGCCCACCACATTCTCGACACCACCATCGCGCCCGCGCGTATCGCGCCGGAAGTGGCGATGCGCGCTGAGGCGGTGGCGCGGCACATCGCCGAGCGGCTCGATCTCGTGGGTCTCCTAGCGGTCGAGATGTTCGTGACGCCGGCCGGACAGATCCTCGTCAACGAGCTCGCCCCGCGGCCGCACAACTCCGGCCACTGGACCATCGACGCCTGCGTCACGAGCCAGTTCGAGCAGCTCGTGCGCGCGATCTGCGATCTTCCGCTGGGCTCGACCGAGCGCCATTCCGACGCCGTCATGAAGAATCTGATCGGCGCCGACGTCGAGAAATGGCGCGAGGCACTCCACGAGGCGAGTGCCAAGCTCCACCTCTATGGCAAGACCGAGGCGCGCCCGGGCCGCAAGATGGGCCACGTGACCCGCCTCACGCCGCGACGCTGACCCCCAGCGAGGCTCCCATGCAAGACCTGCTTCCCACGGCCGAGGCGATCGGCGCCCGCTTGAAGGCGCGGGGCGAGACGCTCGTCGTCGCGGAATCCTCGACCGGGGGGCTGATCTCGGCGGCGCTCCTCGCGGTGCCCGGAGCTTCCGCCTATTTCCTCGGCGGAGCCGTGGTCTACACGCGTCAGTCGCGGCGGGAGCTCCTGGGCATTCCGGACCCGGCACTCGCGGCAATGCGGCCCTCGACCGAGCCCTACGCGCTGCTGCTCGCGAGGACCGCGCGTGAGCGCTTCGGCTCGACCTGGGCGATCGGCGAGACCGGAGCGACCGGCCCCACCGGCAACCGCTACGGCGACGCCGCGGGACACTGCTGCCTCGCGGTCGCGGGTCCGAGCGAGACCGCGATCACACTCGAGACCGGCACTCCCGACCGCGCCGCCAACATGCGCGCCTTCGCCGCGGCGGCGCTCGATCTTCTCGCGAAGAGCCTGGGCTGATCCGGCTTTGACGCTACGCGAGCGCATCACCGAGCATTGCGGCGGGCGTTGCGAGATCCTGACGGTGCGCCGCTCGCCGCAGTTCCGAGCGCACCTCTTCGTCGCGGACGTCACCCGCGGCGGCAGGCCCACGCGCATTCTCGGCGCGGTCGACCGCGACCTCCGGGTCATGGAGCAGTCGGCGATGGACCTCATGCGCCCAGAGCGTCTGGTCTACGGCTACGAGCGCATGATGCTGGTGGCCTTCTCGCTCGTGCCCGCGCCGAAGCGCGCCCTGCTGCTGGGTCTGGGCGGGGGCGCGATGTGCCGGCACCTCGCGGCATATCTCCCGGATTGCGAGGTCACCGTCGTCGAGCGCGATCCCGTCGTGCGCCGTCTCGCGCGCGAGCATTTCCATCTGGCGCGTCATGTCCGCATGGCCGAGGCCGAGGCGGTTATCGCCGAGGCGCGGGACCGCTACGACGTGGTCCTCGTCGACCTCTATGACGGCGGGGGCGCTGCGGTGACGCCGCGGCGCTTCTGGGGGGATTGCGTGAGCGCGCTCCGCCCCGGCGGCTGCCTCGCCATCAACTGGGCCGAGTTCGTGGGCGTGAGCCGCGTACAAGAAGAGGTGAAGGCCATCCGCAAGGTCGCCCCCAAATCCTTCTTCCTCGTGGAGCACGATCCCCGCCCCAACATCATCCAGCTCGCCCCGACGCTCCGCGGCTTCCGCAGGGACGATCTCGCGGCGCGCTGGCGCGATTTCGCGGAGGCTCGAAAGCTGCCGCGATCCGGCCGCGCGATCCTCAGCGGCTGCGACGTCGTGGGCCGGTATCCGGTGCTCTAAGATTGCCGATCAATCCCGCGGCATCACGTCGAAGGCGATAGAGATGCGGCGCTGGTCCGACACGAAGGGGATGGTGCGGTGATAGAAGTAGGAGGGAAAGAGGATCATCAACCCCTCCTCCGGCCGCACCGGCATGATGCCCGTCGGCTCCGTGATCGGGAAATCCGCGGGCGGGCGTCCCAGCTCGAAGAAGCCTTCCTGGCCGTGCTCAGGCTTCCCCACGATGTCCGGCAGCAGCGGGTAGTAGACGCCGCTGATGTAGCCGTCCATGTGGATGTGCGGATCGAGATTGCCCTGGAAATGCAGCACGGCTCCCCAGGAGGCCCAGGCCCATTTCCTCGGCGGCTTCATCAGGAAGCGGTGGTTCGAGCCCTTGGGAATCCGCGCGAGATAGTCCTCCACACCCTTCCGCGCTATCGCCTCGAGCGCCGCCGCGGGCCCCTCCTTGGGGCCGAAGAACTCCGTCGTGATCGCGAGCGCGGGATGGTGGTAATGCGGATCGGCCTCGGGCGGGACGTGCAGCGTCGGGTGGCCGAGCGTGAAGTCCACGAGCGCCCGGTTGAACTCCGCGAGATCGGCGTAGCCCGGGGGCGTCTCCACTTTGTAGGTGTGCACGAAGTCGAAATCGAGGAGATGACGCGCGGCGTCGCGCTCGCCGATCTGATATAGCGCCAGACCCTCGAGAGCGAGCGCCTCCATGTTGCCGGGGGAGACCGCAAGCCAGCGCTCGCAGGCCTCGATGGTGCCGCCGGCGTCGCCGGCATGGAGCAGCGCGTTCGCGAGATTGCTGTAGGGAACGATCCAATCCGGCCGTTTCGCGATCACCGCGCGGTAGACCTCGATCGCCTCCTCGCGTCGGCCCGCTTTTTCCAGCGCGATGCCGAGGTTGCGTCGCGCCTCCAGGGCGTCGGGATCGAGACGCAGCACGCGGCGATAGGACTCGACCGCCTCGGCATGGCGGCCGAGCGCATGGAGCGCATTGCCGAGATTGTTGTGCGCGGGCACCAGATCGGGCTTCAGCCGCGCCGCCTTCGCATAAGCGGTGGCGGCTTCCTCGACGCGCTCGAGCCGCATGAGCGCGTTGCCGAGATTGTAATGGCCCTCCGCGAAATCCGGCCGGCGCTGCACCGCCTTGCGATAGAAGGCCGCAGCGCCCTCGGCGTCGCCGAGCTCGAGCGCGATCATGCCCGCGAAGCCCAGCAGGTCCGGCCGGTCCGGCTGCAGCTTGAGGATCTGTCGGCAGAGATGGAGCGCCTCCGCGCGCTGCCCCGCGCGGTAGGCGGCGACCGCCTGTTGCTGCAAGGTCGAGATCGCCATCGCGCGGCCCCTAGCGCCGGCGCGCGAGCCGGAGGAAGAGGAAGGGATCGGGCAGGCGGGAGGCGAATTCCCGTATCCGTCCGCCGAGCTGCGGTATCGCCATCGCGTCCGCCAAGCGCCGGTCGAGGAAGGCCAGCGTCTCCTCGCCGCCGGGAGAGCGGTCGTCGAGCCAATAGAGCGTGGTCGCGGCATAGACGCCCGCGAGCAGGCCGCGCTTGGTGTAGAAATTGAAATCGGTGGCGGTGTCGCCCGCGGCGTACCAGAGCGCATCGACGGCGTCGTAAAGGAGCCGCATTCCCAGCGGTACGTTCTGCGGCGCCGCGAGCAGCGAGAGCGCGCGGCGGACGGCCTCCCGGTGCGGCGCCAGGATTGCGAGCCGCGTGCGCACGCCGGTCGCGATGCGCTCGCGGACCTTCATCTTGTCGAGGCCGAGCGGTGCGAGGGCGCGGAGCGTCTCGCGATCGGCCCAATGGCTGAATTCCGCGACGAGGTCGCGCGGGCCCCCGGGGCAGAGGCTCGGGAGCTCCTGCGGATCGAGGCCCATCCGCTCCGCCGCCTTCTGCATGGCGAAGGAGGTCCAGCCGTCGAAGGGAACCTCCGGCAGGATCGCCTGCAGCAGCGCGTCCAGGGTCTCGCGATCCTCCATCGCGCCTACTCCGCGGCCTTGGCGGCCGCCTCGGCGAGGTCGATCGGATAGCGCTGCCACTCCTCGACGAAGGCGATGAGGCGGTGATCGGTCATGCGCTCGAGATAGAGGATGCCGTCGAGATGGTCGCACTCGTGCTGGACGACGCGGGCATGGAAGCCCTCGACGCTCCGGTCGATGGTCCCGCCCTCGGGGGTGAGGCCGCGGTAGCGGATGCGCGCCCAGCGCGGAACTGCCCCGCGCAGCCCCGGTACCGAGAGGCAGCCCTCCCAGCCGAGCTCGCGCTCGGGCCCCGAGGGCTCGATCACGGGATTGACGATCGCGACCAGCTCCGAGGGAGTATCGAGCGGCCGGCCGGTGGTGCGCTCGGCCGGCACCTTGAAGATCACGACCCGCTCGGAGACGTGCACCTGGGGTGCCGCAAGGCCGGCGCCGCCGATGTCCTCGAGCGTCTCGAACATGTCCGATACGAGCTCTCGGATGCGCGGCGCGGTGGGGTCGGCGACGGGCCCTGCCACCTGGCGAAGCACCGGGTGGCCCATGCGGGCGATTTTCAGGATGGCCATGGCGCCTATATAAGCCCTTTGTCCGGCAGCGGCAAACCCGCATCCCCCGGCTTCACAACGGGTTAGACCTGTGCTATAGGGCGCTGCGTGAAGTTGGGCCGCGGCCTCGAGCCCGGCCCGTTTCGCTTCGGTAAAACCCGGTTTCAACGGCTCCAAAGGAGAGTGCTGCTCGTGCAAGTTCTCGTTCGCGACAACAACGTCGACCAGGCGCTGCGCGCCCTCAAGAAAAAGCTTCAGCGCGAAGGCGTCTTCCGGGAAATGAAGATCCGTCGCAACTACGAGAAGCCGTCCGAGCGCCGTGCCCGCGAGAAAGCCGAGGCCGTCCGCCGCTATCGCAAGCTCCTCAGAAAGCGCATGGAGCGCGAGGGCTACTAGCTCCGCCGCATCCATCGCGTGACCGCAAAGCCGCCCGGCGCCGCCGTGGCGGCTTTGGTGTTTTGCTCCCAAGGCGGACGAAGGGGCTAAGGCCTTAGGGGACCGAGAACGACATCGAATGGACCGCTCACGTCTCACGCTCGGTCTTTGACGTGGCGAGGCGGCCGGTCTCGGTCTCTTCGCCCCCGGTGGTGGCCCGTAGATCGTGCTGCTCCGATCCGGACCGCGCACGACCGCGACCCACTACCCGCGCGAGGAACTGCGCCGCCCGCGGGCTTTCGGGGCGGCGAAAGAAGCGGTGCGGCTCGGCGGTTTCCACGATGCGGCCGCGGTCCATGAAGATCACGCGGTCCGCGACCTCCTCGGCGAATCCCATCTCATGGGTGACGATCAGCATCGTCATCCCTTCCTGGGCGAGCGTCCTCATGACATCGAGAACCTCGCTTACGAGCTCGGGGTCGAGCGAGGACGTCGGCTCATCGAACAGCATCACCTGCGGCTCCATCGCGAGCGCGCGGGCAATCGCGACACGTTGCTGCTGACCGCCGGAGAGCTCCGAGGGATAGGCGTGCTGCTTATCCTCGAGCCCAATGCGCCGCAGCAGACCGAGCGCGAGGTCTCGGGCATGCGCGCGCGGAAGGCGGCGAACGCGGAGCGGCGCCTCCATGATGTTCTGGAGGGCGGTCATGTGACCCCAGAGATTGAAGCTCTGGAAAACCATGCCAACAGACATGCGTAGACGGTTGATCGATGCCTCGCTCGGTGCGCGGCGGCGGCCCACGGAATCGATGGTGTGCCCGACGGGCTCGCCGTTGAGCCATATCCGCCCGCCAGTCGGCTCCTCGAGATAGTTGAGGCATCGCAGGAGCGTGCTTTTCCCCGAGCCGCTCGGTCCGATGAGGCAGATCTTCTCGCCGGGACGCACGGTCATGTCGATGCCGTCGAGCGCGCGAATGGGACCATAATCCTTGGTCACGCCCTCCAGGCGGAAGACAAGCGGGGCGGCGCCGCTCATGCTTCGGTGTAGTCCAGTTCGAGGGGCGACCCGAGCGAGGCGGCGAGATTCTGTCGCCGCCGCTTGGTGAGCCACAGATTGGCGAGGGACATGAGTCCGGTTACGGTGCTGGTGAGCGCCCAATAGAGCACGGCGGCCATCGCGTAGGTCTCGGCCGGCGCAAAGGTCTCGCCGATGACGAACTGCGCGGCCATCGCAACTTCCGGGACCGTTATCACCGAGAGCACCGAGCATTCCTTGATGATCCCCGTCGCCTGATTGGCGAGCGATGGGATCAGGTAGCCCCACATCTGCGGAAAGACGATGCGCTGCAAAGCGAGCCGATAGGACATGCCGACGGCTCGCGCCGACTCCAGTTGTCCCAGCGGCACCGAGCGGATCGCGCCGCGAAAGCTCTCGGAGAAAGTCGCCGTGCCGAAGATGCTGAGCGTCACGATGCCCGCGACGCCGGCGTCGACGCGAATGCCGAGAGCCGCGAGGCCGTAAAAGAAGAGAAAAGCCTGCACGAGGAATGGCGTGTTGCGAATTGCCTCGACGTAGCAGGTCGCCATCCAGCGCAGCGACGGCCGCGTGGAGAGCCGTCCCACCGCAACGACCGGCGCGAGCATTAGCGCGATGGCGATCGCGCTCAGGCTGAACAGCACGGTGTTCACGAGCCCGCCGAGCAGGAGCGGCAAGCCGTAGCTGACGACGGAGGAATCGAACGTCATATCGCCACCCCGCGTCGCGACGACGTCCGCCGTAGTTGCCGCGTCACTTCGCCGACGGCCAAGCACATCACGCCGTAGATCGCGGCGGTCGCGACCAGGACGGCGTAGGGATGCGACGAAGTCGCAAGTTGATACTGGGCCTGGCGCGTCAGCTCGACATAGCCGACGATCGAGATCAGCGCGGACCCCTTCAGCAATGCCGAGAACTCGACGGTGAGCGGCGGCATGATCAGCACGAAAACCTGCGGCAGCACGATGCGCGCCCAAATCCAGAAGCGCGGCATCGCGAGCGCGCGCGCCGCCTCCGTCTGGCCCGGCGGGATCGCAGTGAGCGCGCCGCGAATCATTTCACGAATATGCGCGCCACCGTTGACGCCGAGCGCCACGACACCGGCCCAGAACGGCGTCACGTCGAGGCCGATCCTCGGAAGCAAGTAATAGATGACAAGAAGCTGCACCAGCAGAGGGGTTCCGCGGATGAAGCTCACATATGCCGCGACGAGCGCGCGCAGCGGCGCTCCCGCTTGTCCAACGACCGCGGCGAGAACGCCCAGCACCACCGCGAGGCAGGTGCCGCAGGTCGCGATCTCGAGCGTTGCGATCGCACCGCGCAGAAGCGGAAGGATCGCTTCCGGCATTCGCCGTCAGATGGCGCCGGGCGGCAGGTAGCCGGAGATCGGAACGTCCATGGTCAGCCCGAACCATTTCTGCTGGAGCTTCTGCATGTCGCCGCTGTCCCGCAGCTTCCTCAGGCCCGCATTGATCGCGTCCCGCAGCTCGGTATCGTCCGGACGCGTTGCCCAGGCGTAATGGAAGGGATCGCCGAAGAACCCGACCAGCTCGAACTTGTCCGGAAATTTCTTAATCTGCGCGTTCATCGTGAGCGCTGTCGTGACCCAGGCATCGACCTGACCGTTGGCGAGCGCCAGAGCGAGATCGGTGCTGCCCTGGAAATATTTGATCTCGGCGAACCCTTTGCCGGATTTCTTCAGCTCCTCGTTGCGAGCCAGGATCATGGACGTCGGACCGGAGGGCGGCACGACGGCGCCCATGATCACGCCGGTTAGGTCATCCACGGAGATCTTCCGAGAGTCCTCCTTGCGCTTCCAGATGCCGATCGGCGCCACCGCGATCGGCATCGTGTAGGCGACCCGCTTGGCGCGATCGGGAAGGATGAGAAGCGCCGTGCAGATGAAATCGAACTTGTTCTCGAAGAGCCCCGTAAGCAGGCCCGCGAACGGCAGATCGAGCTGGTTCAGCTTCACACCCCAATCCGCAATGACTGCGTCGAGCAGGTCCTTGTCGTAGCCGACGATCTTGCCGTCCTGGATGAACTCGAACGGCGGGTAGTCCGCCTGCGTGCCGACATTGGCGATCCCACGCTGCTTGATCACCTCCACACCGGCCGCGCGGGCGCGGGTACTGTAGGCCAATGCCACAGCCGCCGCGCCGAGCGCCAAGCGCCGACGGGTCATACGGATAGGCGGTTCGGCTCGGTTTGGCATGTTCCCTCGCAATCAGTCGTAGATTTCCGGATTGAGCAGTCCCGGTGGACGCTGTCCCTTGATGACCTTGACCACATTGCGCGCGACGGAAGCCATGCGTGCGCCGCGCACGGCCCAGGTCGCACCACCATTGTGCGGCGCGAGCACCACGTTCTCGAGCCGTCGCAGCTCGTCGGGCACGAAGGGATCGTGGGTCTCCGGCGGCTCGTTCCAATAGACGTCGAGAGCCGCCCCGGCGATCGTGCCGTTCTGCAGGGCGCGGATCATTGCGGGCTCATCCACCAGACGTCCGCGCGCCGTGTTCACGAAATAGGCAGAAGGCTTCATCATCGCGAATTCGCGCTCGCCCATGAGCTTGTGCGTTGACGGGTTGTAATCGCAGGCCAGCACAAGAAAGTCGCTCCGCCGGATCACCTCGTCCCGCTCCGCAACCCAGGAAACGCCGAGCTCACTCTCCTCTTTTTCGCTCAGACGCTTTCGCTTCGTGTAGAGAACGTTCATGCGAAGCGCGCTCAGCGCCGGCACCATGTAGGTTCCGACGAGCCCCATGCCGATCATGCCGACAGTCTTCTCGGGACAGCCGATGCCCATCAGGGCGAGCGTCTGCTCCTGCTTGAAATGGCCGGCGCGTGTGTAGCGGTCACTCTCGACGATCCGATAGGCGAGCGCGACGATCATGCCCACAGTAAGATCGGCGGTTGCGAGGCTGACGCCGCCGCGCACCGCAATGCCGATGCCGGGGCCCCAGCGATCCGCCGGGTCCTCCGCTACGATCGGCAGCTTACGAGCAGTTGCCGCCGCTACGTCGATGTTCGCCCCGGATTTCGTCAATGCGCCGATGCCCTTGAGGCCCGGATTGGCGGCAATCACCTCGGCAGGAACGATCGTGTCGCCGAGCACGAACAGCCAATCCGACCGACGTGCGTTCATCACGAGCTCGTCGGTGCCGATCTGCCGGTCATGATGCGGGTAGACCGTGACCTCGCCAGCCTCGCGCAGAATGTCAAGCGCGACTTCGGGAATGGGCTGAGCAACAAAAATCTTCGGTCGCATTCGGCACTCCTGCGCCGACGCTCCGCGGCGCATCAGGCAATCCGCACGCCAAATCCTGGGCCGGGTAGATCGAGACAATCAAGCCGGCATCCCCCCGGATGAAGGAATTCTTCGCCGACCACGAGGGCAGCATATGCCCAGTCACCTCCGTCCCGCAACAATCGGATCGCCCGAGAAGCGAGCAGGGCGATACCGCTCTCCGATGAACGCCGCGAACGCTCGCGCCACTGAGGGCCGCTCATGACTCTATTGGCCCGACCGGCTTGGCTTCGAGCCGGCTGTCCAGCGCCTCGGCCGCGGCGATCGCCATTGCGGCGCGATAGGCGAAGACGAGCGCGGGTCCGAGGTTGATACCGGGGCCGGGATAATGGCCGCGCATGATCGAGGCCATGTCGTTCCCGCAGGCGAAAAGGCCCGGGATGGGCTCGCCCATTGCGGAAAGCACGCGCCCGTCGGCGTCGGTCTTGAGGCCGACGCTCGTCCCGAGCACGCTTGGATAGAGGGCCATCCCGTAGAAAGGCGGTGTCTCGATGCGGCCGAGGCACGGGTTAGGCGCATGGCCGGGATCGCCGTTGTGACGATCGAAGTCGGTCGAGCCCTTCCCGAATTCCTCGTCGACGCCGGTCTCGGCGCAGCGATTGTGCCGCTGCACGGTCTCGCGAAGACCCGCGGCGTCGACGCCGATCTCGCGCGCGAGCGCGTCGAGCGAGGCCGCCTCGACGAGATAGCCTCTCGCGGTGAACTTGCGCCAGCGGCGCCGCGCCGGCGGAATGCGGCCGAGCCCGTATTTCGCGATGAATTCGCGGTCGCAGACGAGCCAAGCCGGAATGGTCGGCACCGTCCTATGCGAGGCGAGCATCCCCGTCACGAAGTAATGGTAGGAGACGGCCTCGTCGACGAAGCGCCGGCCTTCCGCATTGACCGCGACGAGGCCGGGCTTTGCACGATCGAGCATCAGGTGCGGGAAGGCGCCGCGACCGCCCGCGAGCCATCTCGTGTCGGAGACCGGCGTCCAGAATGCGGGCGACGCGTGGTCCTCCTCGACGAGCGCCCCAACCGCGCGCGCGAGCTCGATGCCGTCGCCGGAGGCGCCGGAGAAGGCCAGCGCGTGCGCGAGCGGCGGCCGTACGTAGCGATTCAGCCGCTCGACGCTGCCGCCGAAGCCTCCGGTCGCGAGCACGATCCCGCGCCGCGCGCCCACGCGAATGGGCTTCCCCTCGGCCGAAAGCACGGCACCCGAGATACGGTCCTCCGCCGTCGTCATCTGCTGCAGCGGCGCATTGAGCAGGATACGGACATTGTTCCGGCGCAGGCTGTAGAGGAGCCTCGCGACGAGCGCATTCCCCATCAAAAGCCGGGTCCCCCGCCGGTAGCGCAGGCGATCTCTCGCATGCCGCCACAACAGGGACGCAGCGGAGCGGAAAGCAGCGCGCGAGGCGAAGGGGCGAGTGAGCGGCTCGATGTCGGCCCGGCCGATCATCATGCCGCCGAGCGCCATGAATTCGCCGATGGGCGGCCGCAGCAAGGCGAAGTCCATCCCAAGCAGGCGGCCGTCGAAGGGCAGCGGCGCGAGCGGCCGGCCGCCCATCGTCCATCCCGGGCGATTGGCGAGATAATCGGGGTGTCGAGCGTAGGCCGCGAATTTTACTTCGCTGAGACGGTCGAGATAGTCGACCGCTTGCGGCGCAGTCCTGAGGTAGGTCTCGCGGCGTTCGTCGGAGGCCCTACCGATCACCGCATCGAGATACCGCCGCGCGTCGTCGATCCCGTCGGTAAAGCCGGCCTCCCGGCTCTGCCGGGTGCCGGGCACCCAGATCGTGCCGGCGGAAGTCGCGCTGGTGCCGCCGACTTTGGCGGATTTCTCGCACAGCAGGACATCGAGGCCCTCGAGCGCGCAGACCAGCGCCGCGGTCATGCCGGCCGCCCCGGCACCCACCACCAGCGCGTCGACCTCGATATCCGCCTCGCCTTCGCCTTGCATAACGCTTGCCCGTCTCAAGCTCTCGTTACGCGAGCGATGGCCTCAGGGCTGTAGTCGCCCTCGGGAAAGCCGAAGAACTCGCGCATCGCCGCGAGCTGGTTGTCCATCATCACCGTGCCCGGCTGCACGTGGCAGCCGCGCTCCCTCGCCGCGGCCAAGAACGGAGTGATCTGCGGATCGACGACGACGTCTCCGGCGATCGCATCGCCGGAGAGGCCGGTGCAGTCGATGGGAATCGGATCGCCCGCTTTCATCCCGAGCGGGCTCGCGTTCACGACCAGGTCGAAGCCCCTCGCCGCTGCGGGCGAGACGCCCGAGGGCGTGCCGGCGGCTTCGAGGCGGCGTGCGAGATTGGCCGCGCGCTCCGCGAGGATGTCCGCGACGTGGACGGAGGCCGTGCCCGCCTCCGCGATGGCGAAGGCGATGGCGCTGCCGACGCCGCCGGAGCCCACGACGAGCGCACGGCGCCCCTCGATCCGCTGGGCGCTTCGGGCCAATCCCTTCACGAAGCCGACGCCGTCGACGATGTCGCCCGTCAAGCTCCCGTCGGTCTCTCGCCGCACGACGTTGGCGGAGCCGACGCGGCGGGCTCGCGGCGTCAGCCCATCCAGGAGCGCAACGACCGCCTGCTTGTGCGGGATGGTGACGATGAGTCCGGCGATATTTCGTACGGTGCGAAGCCCGGCGACGAACCTCGGGAGATCCGGCGGCGCAACCTGGGCGGGCACGCAGACCGCATTGAATCCGTTGGCGCGGAAGAGCGCGCTCAGGACCTCCGGCGACCGGACCTGACGGATCGGATCGCCCACGATGGGCAGAAGCTGCGTCGCGCCGTCGACGATCTTTTGCATCAGGCGACATCCTCGGCGGCCAGAAGGTAGGCGAGATCATAGACGGCCGCTTGCTCCTCGGCGATACGGACCGCCTCGCTCAGGAGGGCACGGATCGCGGGCATCGCTGCCTCCACCTCACGCCGGCCGGTACCGTCAACGAGCACCACGGCGTCGAAGACCTCCTCGCCGGTTGCCGTCCGCAGCTCGGCCTCGCGGGTCTTGACCCGCGAGGTATCCGGCGAGGCCACGCCGAAGTGCGCGCCGGTGATGCCGTCGAGAACCGCGATGCGATAGGCGAGCCTCTCCGCCGCCGCCTCGAAATCGGCGAGGCCGTCGCCCGGCAGGTTCAGCCTGATGGTGGCGAGCGCGCCGCCGATCCCTCGCCCGACGCTCGCGGAGAGCACGCAGGCGGAGCGGGCGAGGTTCCGGAAGCTCGGGAGGTTGCGCGTCGTCCAGTGCGTTGGGTTGTTCAGTCGCGCGCGATAGTCGTCGGAGCTCAGCGTCTCCAGGGTCGCGGTCTCGTAGAGAGTGAACCAGCGCTGATGAGCGAGACCCCAATCGACGTAACGGCGGCCGACCAGAAAGCCAGGCACGCCCAGACGCTCCGGCATGTGCTGGCGCGTGTGCCAGGTGCCGTACTCGGCCTCGCCGGCGCTGGCGACGTCGTGCCAGATCGCCATGAAAGCCCGACCTTTGAGAGCCATCGCCCCGCTCCTTGCGATATCCGGTTTGTCCCGAAGGCCGGTTTTGACTTGGATGAACCTTGCCGCAGATAGCTCTGCGATGTTAGCGGCGTGCCGCCAATAGGAGTAGCAATGACACGAATACGGTTTTGGCTCCATGCCATCGCCACCGCTGCGGCGATCGGGTCGGCGCTGGCGGCCTGCGCGCCCTGGGGGACCACAGAGCGTGAGATCGACTACCAGCAATGCCGCTGGGGTGTCGGCTGCCAGGCACGCTGCGCCGAGGGCTATGAAGGCTATATTCCTTATTGCGGCCGCGACTGAGGCCGCCTCGCCGCTCAGTAGACGACGACGCTGCGGATCGATTTGCCTTCGTGCATGAGGTCGAAGCCGCGGTTGATCTCCTCGAGCTTCAGGGTATGAGTGATCAGGGGATCGATCTCGATCTTTCCGTCCATGTACCAGTCGACGATCTTGGGCACGTCGGTGCGGCCGCGGGCGCCGCCGAAGGCCGTCCCCTTCCAGACGCGGCCGGTCACGAGCTGGAAGGGCCGCGTGCGGATCTCCTGGCCGGCGCCGGCTACGCCGATGATGACGCTGACGCCCCAGCCCTTGTGACAGCATTCGAGAGCCTGGCGCATTACGTCGACGTTGCCGATGCACTCGAAGCTGTAATCGGCTCCGCCCTTAGTCAGGCTGACGAGATAGGGAACGATATCGGCGCCCGCCTCTTTCGGATCGACGAAATGCGTCATGCCGAAGCGCTCCGCGAGCGCGCGGCGCGCGGGATTGATGTCGACGCCGACGATCATTTCGGCGCCCGCCATCCTCGCGCCCTGGACGACGTTGAGCCCGATGCCGCCCAATCCGAAGACCACTACCCGGGCGCCGGGCTCGACCTTCGCGGTGTTGATCACCGCGCCGATCCCCGTGGTGACGCCGCAGCCGATGTAGCAGACCTTGTCGAAGGGCGCGTCCTCGCGGATCTTCGCGAGCGCGATCTCCGGGACCACCGTGTGGTTGGCGAAGGTCGAGGTCCCCATGTAGTGGAGGACCCGGCTGCCGCCGAGCGAGAATCGGCTCGTCCCGTCGGGCATCAGCCCCTGCCCCTGCGTCGCCCGGATCGCCTGGCAGAGATTCGTCTTGCGGCTGAGGCAATACTCGCACTGCCGGCATTCCGGTGTGTAGAGCGGGATCACGTGGTCCCCGCGATTGAGGCTGGTGACGCCGGGTCCGACCTCGAGGACGACGCCCGCGCCTTCGTGACCGAGAATCGCGGGAAAGAGCCCCTCGGGGTCCGCGCCCGAGAGCGTATAGGCATCGGTATGGCAGATACCGGTGGCCTTGATCTCCACCAGCACCTCGCCCTGCCGCGGCCCCTCGAGGTCAACCATCTCGATGCTGAGGGGGGCACCTGCCTTCTGCGCCACCGCCGCGCGCGTCTTCATGGAAGCCTCCCCGTAGAGAGAACTCGTCAGGCGCCCAGCGCCTTGACGATCTCCTCGCACATCTTCTTGGCGTCGCCGAAGAGCATCATGGTGTTGTCGCGGTAGAAGAGCTCGTTCTCGACACCGGCATAGCCCGAGGCCATCGAGCGCTTGACGAAGAGCACGGTCTTCGCCCTCTCGACGTCCAGGATCGGCATGCCGTAGATCGGCGATTTCGGATCGGTCTTGGCCGCTGGGTTGGTCACGTCATTGGCGCCGATCACGAAGGCCACATCCGTGGTCGCGAAGTCGCGGTTGATCTCCTCGAGCTCCAGCACCTCGTCATAGGGAACGTTCGCCTCGGCGAGCAGCACGTTCATGTGGCCGGGCATGCGTCCCGCCACCGGGTGGATCGCGTAGCGGACGGTGACGCCCTCCTTCTTGAGGATATCGGCCATCTCCCGGAGCGCGTGCTGCGCCTGCGCGACCGCCATGCCGTAGCCGGGCACGATGATGACGGAAGCCGCGTTCTTGAGGATGAAGGCAGCGTCGTCGGCGCTCCCGGACTTGACGGTCCGGTCTCCGGCGGCCGCACTTGCTACCGTGCCGCCCTCGGTGCCGAAGCCGCCGAGGATCACGTTGAAGATCGAGCGGTTCATCCCCTTGCACATGATGTAACTCAGGATGGCGCCCGAGGAGCCCACCAGCGCGCCCGTGACGATCAGGAGCGCGTTCGCGAGCGTGAAGCCGATGCCGCACGCGGCCCAGCCCGAGTATGAGTTGAGCATGGAGATGACGACGGGCATGTCGGCGCCGCCGATCGGCAGGATAAGCAGCAAGCCCAGCGCAAAAGAGAGCAGCACGATCAGCCAGAAATAGATCCAGGACTGATCGAGCACGAAGAGCACGATGAGCGCCACGAGCAGCACGCCGAGCGCGGCGTTGAGGAGGTGCTGGCCCGGAAACATCAGGGGCTTCCCCGAGATGAGCGCCTGGAGCTTCGCGAAGGCGACGACCGAGCCCGTGAAGGTGATGGCGCCGATCGCCGTGCCGAGGCTCATCTCGACGAGGCTCGAGCGGTGGATCGCGCCGACGGTGCCGATGTTGTAGGCGTCGGGAGCGTAATAGGCGGCAGCGGCGACGCAGACCGCTGCCAGGCCCACGAGGCTGTGAAAGGCCGCGACGAGCTGCGGCAGCGCCGTCATCTGGATGCGGAGCGCAATGAAGGTGCCGATCGCGCCGCCGATGGCGATGCCGACGACGATGCCGATGTAGCCCGTCACGATCGGGAGCGCGAGCGTGGTGCCGACCGCGATCACCATGCCGACGATGCCGAAAAGGTTGCCGCCCCGCGCCGAAGTCGGCGAGGAAAGGCCGCGCAGCGCCATGATGAAGCAGACGGAGGCGACGAGATAAAGAAGTGCCGCGAGGTTCTCGTTCATGGGACGCGCCTCGCTACTTCGACTTCTTCTTGAACATCTGCAGCATGCGCTGCGTCACGATGAAGCCGCCGAAGATGTTGACGGCGGCGAGCGCCACCGCGAGCGTTCCCATGGCCTTCGAGAAGCTGAAGCCGTAAGGGCCGGCGGCGATGAGGGCGCCCACGACGATGACGCTGGAGATCGCGTTGGTGACGCTCATCAGCGGGGAATGCAGCGCGGGGGTCACGCGCCAGACCACGTAGTAGCCCACGAAGACCGCGAGCACGAAGATCGTGAGGAAGTAGACCAGGAGATCGGTGTGGCCGCTGCCTTGAGCAACCTGCGCCGCCTGCGCCGCGACCTGCTGCGCCAGCGTGTCGAGGCCGTTCGCGAGCGAATGCGCCTGGTTCGCGAGGTCCTGGGCACTGGTGGCAACGGGCGAATCGGCCATGTCTCAGGCTCCTGCAGCAGAAGGCGCCGCGGGCGCCAGTTGGGGATGCACGACGGCGCCGTCCTTGGTGATGAGCGTCGCCTTCACGATCTCGTCGGCGGTGTCGATCTTGAGATGCTTCTCCTTGTCGACGATGAGCGCGAGGAAGCTCAGGAGGTTCCGGGAGTAGAGCTGGCTCGCATCGACCGCGATGCGCGAGGGCACGTTGGCGTGGCCGACGATCCGCACGCCATTCTCGGTCACGACCGTCTCGCCGAAGCGCGCGCCCTCGCAATTCCCGCCCTGCTCCACCGCGAGGTCGACGATGACCGAGCCCGGACGCATCACGCTGACCATCTCGCGGCTGATGAGGATCGGCGCCTTGCGTCCCGGGATGAGCGCAGTGCAGATGACGATATCGGTCTTCTTGAGCGCCTCGGTCACGTGCTCGCGCTGACGGCGGGCGAAGTCCTCGCCCATCTCCTTGGCATAGCCGCCCGCGGTCTCCATCGCCTTCATGGCCTCGATGTCGACCACCAGGAAGGTCGCGCCAAGGCTCTCCACCTGCTCCTTCGCCGCGAGACGCACGTCGGTCGCGGAGACGACGGCTCCGAGACGCCGCGCGGTCGCGATCGCCTGGAGCCCAGCCACGCCCGCGCCCATGACGAGCACGCGCGCGGGCGGCACCGTGCCCGCGGCCGTCATCATCATGGGCATGGCGCGGCCGAACTCGTCGGCGGCGTCGATCACGGCCTTATAGCCCGCGAGGTTCGATTGCGAGGAGAGCACGTCCATCGCCTGTGCGCGGGTGATGCGCGGAACGAGCTCCATCGCGAAGCTCGCGATGCCCGCCGCGGCATAGGCCTTCACGTCCTCGGGCTGCTGCAGCGGCTGCAGGAGACCGATCAGCACGGCCCCGCGCTTCATCGCCGCGACCTCGTCGACCCCGCTCTCGCCCCCTCGCAGCGGCCGCTGGACCTTGAGGACGATGTCGCCGGCGCCGAGCGCATCCGCGGCGTTGGCCGCGACGGTGGCGCCCGCCGCGCGGTAGGCGTCGTCGGGAAAGGCCGCGCCCTCTCCGGCACCGCTCTCAACAACGACCTCCAGCCCCTGCCCAACCAGCCGTTTCACCGTGTCCGGAGTCGCCGCCACGCGACGCTCGTGGGCACGCCGCTCCTTGGGGATGCTTATCTTCATGAGGCGTCTCTGCTCTGGCGTGGGAGAGTGCGGGACGGATCGGGGGCCGACACAATGCCCGGCGAGGTTTGGTTTGTGAAGCCCGCCCGGAGGTGCATGATGGACCGCCAACTACGTCATTTCAAAGACTTGCCCCCGAGGCTCGGGATCGCGGTGCATTCGGCCTGCGCCAAAGCTGACCTTTCCATTCCGTACCTGCATTGCATAGAATGCAGGCATTCCCGTTCGAGGGCGACTTGAGAGTTTCTTACGTCGAATCAATGCCTTCGGACATTACCCTTTGGCGGCCTGGGAGGGCTGCGCCGGTTGCCCTCACGGAATAAACCGTTTCACGACCCGTTATCCCCGCGTCAGGCCGACCCGGGCGGGCCGGCGTCGTCGGGCTCAGGCCCGGCGAGCGCCCGCTTCAGCGATCAGCTGGTGGCTGTGCTGCCACGACTCCGGCGCTTTGCACGCGGCCTGACCGGCTCCGCCTTCGAAGCGGATGACCTGGTTCAAGCGGCTTGCGAGCGGGCGCTCACCCGCGAGCACCAGTTCCAGGAAGGCACCCGCTTCGACAGCTGGATGTTCCGCATCGTGCAGACGATCTGGATCGACCAGATCCGCGCGCGGGACGTTCGCAAGGAGGAGCCCGAGGCGGAAGGGGAGCGCGTCGGCACCAACGAGCCGATGCGCCGAGTAGAGGCAAGGCTGGGGCTCGCCGAGGTATCGGAGGCGCTCAAGCAATTGCCGCCGGAGCAGCGAGTGGCGCTGCTCCTCGTGACGGTGGATGGGTTGAGTTACAAGGAGGCGGCCGCGGTCGCCGAGGTGCCGGTAGGCACCATCATGAGCCGTCTTGCGCGAGCGCGGGTTGCGCTTGCGGCACGGCTCGAAGGCGGCGGCTCCTCCGGGAGTAGGGACGATGCAGAGGCCGACTGACGAGCAGCTGATCGCCTATCTCGACGGCGAGACGGACGGCGCGACCTCGAGCGAGATGGCGGCGGCCATCGCAGGCGACCCCGCGCTCGCGCGCCAGGCCGAGGCGCTGCGCCGGAGCGCCACGACGCTTCGTGCCGCATTCGACGACATCCTGCACGAGCCCCTGCCGGAGCGGCTCGTCGTCGCATGCCGCGGCGAGGAGAAGGTGATTCGCTTCCCGGAGCCGCGCCCCGCCCAGGCGAAGCGCATGGCGAGGGGCTGGCGGGAATGGACCTCCGTGGCCGCGGCGGCCGCGATCGCGGGCCTCGTCCTCGGCGGCACCCTCGGCTATTTCCTCGCGCCGAAGCCCGCTCCGCAGGTCGCGACCAATCCGCCCCCGGCGCCCAATCTCACGGCTTCGAGCTCCAATTGGCTCGACAATGCCGCGGGCTATTACAAGATGTTCGTGAATTCGGGCGCGGACGACCGGCGGCTCGTCGACATCCCCGCCAATCCCCAGAGCGAGGCCGAGCGCAAGCTCGCGAACCAGCTCCCGCAGGGCTTCCGCACCCCCAACCTGCAGCCCTGGGGCCTCGTCTTCGTGGGCGCGCGGCTCCTCTTCATCGAGGGGCGCGCGGGCGCGCAACTCTTCTACACAACCGACAACAAGGCGCTTGGGCCGATCACCGTCGTGGTCGCCAGCACCACCGCGCCCGATCTCGCCCCGACCTTCGATCGCCGCGGCGACCTCAACGTGCTCTATTGGCGGCACGGCGGCCATATGTACGCGATCCTCGGCACGCCCGATATCGGCTACCTCTGGAACATCCACAACGATCTCGCCTGGCAGTTCGACGCGATCTGAAGAAGAGAGCTATCAGCTGTCAGCTGTCAGCTTGTTGTCTCGGACGTTCGGGTCGAGATTCGCCGGGCGCAGGACTTCGCCCACCCGAACGATGATGGTCGCCATCGGCTGAAAGCTGACGGCTGAGAGCTGACAGCTCCCTTATGCTGCCCCCCGGAACTGTGTTGCGTAGAGCTCTGCGAAGGCGCCGCCGCGGTTGAGGAGCTCCTGGAAAGCGCCGTGCTCGACGATGACGCCGTCGCGCAGGACCAGGATCAGGTCGGCATCGCGCACGGTCGAGAGCCGGTGCGCGATGACGAAGGTGGTCCGACCCTCCGTCAGGCGGCGGATGCCCTCCATCACCATCGCCTCCGTCTCGACGTCGAGAGCGGAGGTCGGCTCGTCGAGGATCAGGATCGGCGCATTGCGCAGGATCGCGCGCGCGATGGTGAGGCGCTGCTTCTCTCCCTCCGAGAGCGTCCCGGCCCCCTCGCCGATCACGGTGTCATACCCCTGCGGCAGCTTCCGGATGTGGTCGTCGATGCGCGCGAGGCGTGCCGCGGCCTCGATCTCGGCATCGCTGGCGCCGGGCCTGCCGTAGGCGATGTTGTCCTTGACCGAGAGTGGGAAGACCAGCGGCGGCTGCAGCACCATCGAGATCTGTCCGCGGAGCGCCGCGAGGTGATACTCGCGCACGTCGAGGCCGTCGATCAGCACCGTGCCGGCGCTGGGATCGAAAAAGCGCGGCAGCAGGCTCAGGAGCGTCGATTTGCCGGCGCCCGTGGGGCCCACGATCGCAACCTTCGTGCCAGGGGCAACCTCGAGATCGATCCGCTTCAGCACCGCCATCTCCGGCCGGTAGCGGAAGGAGACGCCGCGCCAGGCGATCGCGCCGCGCGCTCCCTCCAGCGGGAAGTCGCGCGTGCCGTCCTTGAGATCGGATTCGATGTCGAGCACCTCGAAGCAGCGGCGCGCGCCCACCCGGGCGCCCGCGATCAGGCCCCAGCTCTGGGTGATCTGATTGACCGGCGCATAGAGCTGGGCGAGATAGGAGATGAAGACGACGAGCTCGCCGATGCTGAGCCGGCCGCTCAAGACCGCGCTCGCGCCGACGTAGAGGACGAGCGCAGTGCCGGCGGCGATCACGCCATTGACCACCGCCGAATATAGCGTCTGCCAGCCGTAAAGGCGCAGCGTCGCGGTGAGGCTCGCGCGGCTCGCGCCCATGAAGCGGCGGTGCTCCTCCTCCTCCTTGGTGAAGGCCTGCACGACCTTGATCGAGCTCATCGCCCACTGGACGAGGCTGTAGACGAGGCTCTCGCGCTCGCGCACCTCGGTCGCGACCGTCGTGATCTTGCGGTTGAAGAGCGCGATCAACACGAACAGCGCCGGAACGACGGTGAGCGCGATCACGGTCAAGAGCCAATCCAGCGGGAACAGCACGGCAAGCATGCCCGCGAGCAGGATCAGTGCCGAGAGGATCGGCAGCGCGCCGTTCATGATCATGGTCTGGACGGCGAAGCTGTCCGCCGTCACGCGATACATGAGGTCACCGACCTTCTGCCGGCTGTGAAAGGCAAGCGAGAGCCGCTGCAGATGCGCCATGAGCGCGCCGCGGAGGTCGTTCACCATCCGCTGCCCCACGCCGATGGTGGTGAGGTTGTGGAGGAGCGTGAGGAGCCCGCCGCTCACATGCACCAGCACGAGCGCGATGCACGCGCCCGCAAGCAGCGTCGGAAGCGACCAGCCCTGGAGCCAGGCGAGTCCCACGGGCTTGCCGCCGAGCACGTGGTCGATCACGACCTGAAGCGGCCAGGGCTTCAGGAGCTCGAAGCCCGCGATCGCGAAGATCTGGACGAAGGCGAAGAGCAGCCGCCAGCGGTACGGCCGGAGAAAGGGCAATAGCCGGCGCAGCATCGGCGCCGCCCTGTCCTCAGGCCGCGCTCGGCGCCAGCGCAGGCTCCGCGCGCTCCTTGCGGATGGGCGCGACCGGGGTCAGTCCCGCCTGCCGCGCGACGCCATCGGCAATCTCGTGCATGATGCGCCCGAGCTCGACCGTGTGATGCACGATCAGCAACCCGTGGACGAGCCCCGCTAGCGCGATCGCCGTGGACACCACCGGCGCGCCCAGCGCGAGCGCGAGCACCGCGGATCCGAGATATCCCTTGAGCACCAGCTTCGCGAGCCGTGAGAAAGCGAAGGTGCAGCGCACTCGGAGAAGCCGCTTGCTTCCGCCGTGGTTCTCGACACAGCAGAGCACGAGCGCGCGGCTCCAGAGGCCGCGGGAAATCTTGAGGTCCCAGTCGCTCCAGCCGGCATCCATCACGACGAAATACTTGAGCGGCGCCAGCACGCGCATGAGTCCCGCGAGGATCGTCTCCTTCTCGTCGCCGCGCTCGCTCCAATAGGATAGGAGGAGCGCGCGGCTGCGCCAGGAGACGCGGGCATTCTGCTCGATGCCGCCGATGGTCTCGAGCCGCTCCTCTGAGCTCAGCCCCTTGAAGCGCCACTTGAGCCGCTCCCATCCCCGCAGGAAGGGGCCGATGTAGATCAGGAGCGCCACCAGTGCCCGCGCCTCGACGCCGCGGAAGCGCTTGTCGATCGGCGCCTTCAGGCCGCCATTGACCGCGAGCGAGAGGCTCAGCAGCAACGGCGCCAGCAGCAGCCAATACCAGCCGCCGAGCGCCCCGCCGAGGATTGCGAGGAGAAGCGAGGCGACGTTCCACTCGAAGCTCAGCGGCAGCACTGCTGCGAGTGAGGAGGGCGGCTCGTACATGGTCTGGAATAGCCCGCGGCCGAAGACGCCGGAATAGATCAGCGGCTGGCGCGAGAGCAGCAGCGAGGCCGAGAGGTCGCCGTAGATGCGTCCCAGCCACTTCGCCTGTCCGAAGAGGTTGAAGCGGAAGGGGTGCTTCGCGTAGACGAGCGCCTCCGCCTTGCCGTAGCCGCGCTGCTGGCCGATATAGGCGCGGACGGTGTTGCGGCGGAAGTGCCAGACGGTCGCCGCGGGACTGAAGCCGATGGTGTGGCCCGCATCCTGGAAGCGCCAGCAGATGTCGACGTCGTCGCCCGCCGCGCGATAGAGCGGATCGAATCCGCCGAGCGCCAGGAGCGCGTCGCGGCGGAAGGCCATGTTGCAGCCCGCGATGTGCTCGGCGGTGTCGTCGGTGAGGAGGACGTGCGTGGGTCCGCCTGGCGAGACCGCGACCGCGGAGGGAACGAGGCTGTCCTCGGGCGGCGGGAAGTTCGGGCCGCCGCAGGCGACGAGGCCGCGGCGCTCCATGGTCGAGACGAGATAGGTCAGCCAATCGGGGTCGGCGACGCAGTCGCTGTCGGTATAGGCCACGATCTCGCCGGTCGCGGCCTCCGCGCCGACGTTCCGTGCGACGCTCAGGCCCTTATTGGGCTGGCTGATGATGCGGCAGTAGGGGAAGCGCTGCGAGATCTCGAGGGTGCGGTCGGTCGACCCGTCGTTGACGACGATCACTTCGTAGTTCGGATACTTCAGCACCTCGAGCGAGGCGAGGCAGGCCTCCATCGTGCGCTCGGCGTTGTAGGCGCAGACGACGACCGAGACGCGCGGCGGCAGCGCGAGCTGCGGCGGGATCGGCTCCCGGAAGCGGCGGGCCACGGCCGCGAAGGCGGGCTTCGGCAAGCGGTCGCGGCCGACGAGGCCGAAGGCCCAGTTCTCGATGAGGTGCCCGCCCGTGAACCATTCGTCGGTCCAGGCGAAGACGAAAGTGCCGGCGACGCCCATGTCGAAAGCCGCACGGATTTGCCAGGAGAGGATGCGCGCCTGCTCCTCCTGCCCCTCCCGGATGGAGTCGATCCCGAACTCCGTCAGCACCAGCGGCCGGTCGACCGCGAGATTCTGGAGCTTCGAGAGATAGCGCCGGAACGCGTCCTCGTCGTGGAGGTAGACGTTGAAGCAGAGGAAATCCGTGAAATCGATCGTGAGGTATTCGGTCGAGGGGAAATTGGCGTAGCTCACGAGACCCGTGGGGTCCTCGGCCTTCACCGCGCGCATGAGGCGCATGAGGAAGGCGCGCACGCGCTTCGGCCCGTGCCAGCGCACCATGTCCGGCGGGATCTCGTTGCCGATGAGATAGGCGAAGATCGCGGGATGGCGCCGCAAGCCGCGGACGGCCTCGCTCACGCCCTTCACGATCTCGTTGCGGAGCTTGCGGCTCTCGAGAAAGGCCACGTGCTGCGACCACGGCAGTCCTACGAGCATGCGCAGGCCCGCCGCCGCCGCCATGTCCAGGAGCCAGATCGGCGGCACGGTGAAGACGCGGACTACGGTCGCGCCCATCTCCGCCATCATCGCGAAGTCCCTGGCGACGGTGTCGCGCTCCGGGAACTGGTCGCCATGCGAGCCGATCGCGAAGGGTCCGTAGGTCACGCCCTTCACGTGGAACTTCCGCTCACCCACGAAGAAGAACTTGCCGTAGACGCGGACCGGCTCGAGGGTCGCGGCGGCGCTCGTCTCGCCGACGCGCGGCAGTGCCGGCAGTATGACTGCGGTCTCGTTCATCGTACCTGCCTCCGTCGTGCCGCCGGCGCCTCAGGCTCCGGCAGCCGTCTGCCGCTCATTGGGGTCCCGGCCGTGCCAGGCCCAAGCGGTCTTGATGATGGTGTCGAGATCGGAAAGCCGCGGGACCCAGCCCAGCACCTCGCGCGCGCGGCGGGCGTCGGCGACCAGCACCGGAGGATCGCCGGGGCGGCGCACAGTTTCGCGGCGGGGAATGCGGCAGCCTGTGATGCGCTCGGCGGCCACAATCACCTCGCGCACGGAGCGGCCGGCCCCAGTGCCGAGGTTGAGGGTCTGGCTGAGGCCGCCCTTCAGCAGGAGTTGCAGGGCCGACACGTGCGCCTCGACGAGGTCCTGCACGTGGATGTAATCGCGGATCGCGGTGCCGTCGGGGGTGGGGTAGTCGGTGCCGTAGATGTCGATCTGCGGCCGGCGTCCCAGCGCGGTTTCCAGGACCAGCGGGATGAGGTGGGTCTCGGGCCGGTGATCCTCGCCGGTCTCGCCCGCGGGGTCGGCTCCGGCCGCGTTGAAATAGCGCAGGCTCGCATAGGTGAAGCCGTGCGCGGCGCCATACCAGTGGAGCATCCGCTCCACCATGAGCTTCGTCTCCCCGTAGGGGTTGATCGGGCGCTGATGGGTGCTCTCGGCAATGGGCATCCGCTCAGGGTGCCCATAGGTTGCGCAGGTCGAGGAAAAAACGATCCGCTTGAGGCCCCGCTCCCGCATCGCCTCGAGGAGGCCCAGGCTGTTGACGACGTTATTGCGGAAGTAGAGGTCGGGCTTCGCCACGGATTCCCCGACATAGGCGAAGGCCGCGAAATGCATGACCGCGGCAATGTCGTAGCGCCGAAGGGTGTCGGCGAGGCGGCCGGTATCGGCGAGATCGGCCTCGATCAGAGGCCCCCACTTCACCGCTTCCCGATGGCCGTTCACGAGACTGTCGTAAGCCACGGGCCGAAACCCCGCCTGGGCGAGTGCCTTGCAGGCGTGGCTGCCGATGTAGCCGGCGCCGCCGGTCACCAGGATCGTGTGGCTCATTGTCGCGTATCAGACAGCCGTTCGGACGAGGACCCGATATTCGTTCCCGAGAACGGCCGCCAGTGCCCCCTTCTTCCCCTGCGGCCTCATTTTTTTGGCCGCTCGTCTCTACTGCGAACCGGGCTGGAGAACAAGAGGCCGGAAACGTGAAAATCGGCCGTTAACCAACGGATCTTCGCGGCTTTCTTGACGGAAGGGGGAGGTTGGTGAGATGAACGGCGGGCGAGGGGCCGCGGGGCTTCCGGGCGGAATTTTCACCCGGGGTTCGCGTTATCACGGGCCATCATCGGGAGTACACATGCGCATTGCCGTCATCGGCACCGGATACGTCGGTCTCGTCTCCGGCGCTTGCTTCTCCGAATTCGGGGTATCTGTCACCTGCGTCGACAAGGACGCCAGCAAGATCGAGCGCCTGAAGGCCGGAGAGATCCCGATCTACGAGCCCGGCCTAGAGGGGCTGGTGGCGAGCAACACGAGGGCTGGGCGCCTCGGCTTCACCACGGACCTCCCCGCAGCGGTCGCGGGCGCGGACGCGGTCTTCATTGCGGTCGGCACCCCCTCGCGCCGGGGCGACGGCCATGCCGACCTCTCCTACGTATACGGCGCCGCCGAGGAGATCGCGCGGGCACTCACGGGCCATGCGGTGGTCGTGACGAAATCGACGGTGCCCGTGGGCACCGGACGCCAGGTGGAGCAGATCCTGCGCCGGCTGCGCCCCGACGGCGCATTCGACGTCGTCTCCAACCCCGAATTCCTTCGCGAGGGCTCCGCAATCGGCGACTTCATGCGGCCCGACCGCGTCGTGATCGGCGCCGAGAGCGAACGGGCGCGCGAGGTGATGCGGGCGCTCTATCGGCCGCTCTACCTCATCGAGACGCCCATCGTCTTCACGACCATCGAGACCGCCGAGCTCATCAAATACACCGCCAACAGCTTCCTCGCGACGAAGATCTCCTTCATCAACGAGATCGCGGACCTCTGCGAGAAGGTGGGCGCGGACGTCCAGGACGTGGCGAAGGGCATCGGCCTCGACGGGCGCATCGGCGGCAAGTTCCTGCATGCGGGCCCCGGCTATGGCGGCTCCTGCTTCCCCAAGGACTGCATTGCGCTCGTTCGGACGGCGCAGGAGGCGCAAGCTCCGGTCTCCATCGTCGAGCAGGTCGTGCGCGTCAACGACGCGCGCAAGCGCAGGATGGCGGAGAAGATCGTCAAGGCCTGCGGGGGCAGCGTCGGCGGCAAGACGCTCGCGATCCTCGGTCTCGCCTTCAAGCCCAACACCGACGACATGCGGGAGGCCCCGAGCCTCACCATCGTTCCGGCGCTGCAGGAGCTGGGCGCGGAAGTCCGCGCCTTCGACCCC